>Ga0114977_10002563_pt1 | contig 11648 bp, 9 predicted proteins | sample S_130805_MF_Meta_FD_87026 | JGI IMG/M metagenome (GOLD analysis project Ga0114977, IMG submission 87026) | Freshwater microbial communities from Lake Simoncouche, Canada to study carbon cycling - S_130805_MF_MetaG | ecosystem: Environmental > Aquatic > Freshwater > Lake | place: Lake...
TGAAAGATGAAAAAATTAAAGGGGATTATGAAATAGAAACAGGACATCAAATTATTGATTGTTTTAAAGAAAGAAATTTAGATTATCAAGAACTAGAAATGATATTAGTAGGTAACCATGCGCCGTTTACCTGGGGCAAGGATGCAAAAAAGGCGGTGCACAATAGCGCGGTATTAGAATTCATTGCTAAAACTGCTTTATTTACAGAACAAATTAATAAGGAAGCAAGTCCTATGAAAGATTCCTTAAAAGAAAAACATTTTCAAAGAAAACATGGCCCCAATAGTTATTACGGTCAATAAAAAATAAAATGAGTATGATCCCAGATTTAAAAAAATTAGATGTTTGGTTTATTACAGGTAGCCAAGATTTATACGGCGAAGCAACTTTAAAAAAAGTGGCAGAACATTCCAATACCATTGCAGGTTCATTAACGGCTTCTAAAACCATTCCAGTGAATGTAGTATTTAAGCCGGTGGTAAAATCTAGCGAAGAAGTATTGAAAGCCATGCAAGAAGCTAACAATGATAAAAATTGTATTGGCGTTGTTTGTTGGATGCATACTTTTTCACCCGCCAAAATGTGGATCAATGGACTTAAAATTTTAAGCAAGCCCCTACTTCATTTTCATACACAGTTTAATAGAGACATTCCTTGGGAGACCATTGATATGGATTTTATGAATTTAAATCAGAGCGCACATGGAGATAGAGAATTTGGTTTTATCACTGCAAGAATGAATATTCATAGAAAAGTAGTGGTGGGCCATTGGCAGGATGATGAATCCTTAGAAAAAATAAATGGCTGGGCTAGAGCCGCTGCAGCTTGGCATGATTGGCAGGGTGCTAAGTTTGTGCGCTTTGGAGACAACATGCGTTATGTGGCAGTAACAGAGGGAGACAAAGTAGAAGCAGAAATAAAATTTGGTTACAGTGTGAATACTTATGGCATTGCTGATTTAGTAGCCGTGGTGGATCAGGTTTCAACAAAAGAAATTGATGAATTGGTGGCTATTTATGAAAAGGAGTACCAGCTACAAGCCAGCTTACTAAAAAATGGCGCGGCACATGATTCCTTAAGAGCCGCTGCTAAAATTGAATTAGGTATTGAAAAGTTTTTAGTGCAAGGAAATTTCAAGGGTTTCACGGATACTTTTGAAGACTTAAATGGCCTTGCACAACTTCCAGGTATTGCTGCGCAAAGATTAATGGCCAAGGGTTATGGTTTTGCGGGCGAAGGAGATTGGAAGACCGCAGCTTTAGTGAGAGCCATGAAAGTAATGGGCGCTGGTTTAGAAGGAGGCAATTCATTCATGGAAGATTACACTTATCATTTTCAACCCGATAATAGAATGGTTTTAGGCGCACATATGTTGGAGATATGTCCAAGTATTGCAGAAGGAAAACCAAGTTGCGAAATACATCCATTGGGTATTGGTGGCAAAGCAGATCCAGTAAGATTGGTTTTTAATACCACGCCTGGCGCAGCCTTGAACGCCTCTATTGTGGATATGGGTAATCGTTTTAGGTTATTGGTGAATGAGGTCATGGCGGTTAAACCAATACAAGCCTTGCCTTTATTGCCTGTTGCAAGAGTATTGTGGAAGCCATACCCTAATATGCATACAGGATGTGCTGCTTGGATTTTAGCAGGTGGTGCTCATCATACTTGTTATAGCCAAAACTTAACTAAGGATCATTTAGAAGATTTTGCAGAAATAGCTGGAATAGAATTTACTTTGATTGGAAAGAATACCGAATTAAGCTCCTTTAAAAATGAATTAAAATGGAGTGATGTCTATTATAAAATAAGCCACTAGTGGTTAGTGGCTTATTTTATTTTTTGAAGTATCATTTATTTTAAACTTTTTAAGTAGGCCAAACTTAAAGGAATGTTTTCCATTTCATGATCGCTTTCATCTTCGATAAAGCAATGCACCACTCCATATTTTTTTGCCAACTTAATAATTTCTTTCCAATTGCCCTGACCCATCCCAACTGGCACATCGTTTTCAGCAGGTGTGCCTCCAGTCAAATCTCCTTTCACCCCTTTTTTTAAATCTTTCAAGTGCATTAACTTGAAACGGCCTGGATATTTATTTAACAAAGTCACGGGCATGGTTGCTCCACCCCCATGCATTACCCATAACACATCCATCTCAAAAGAAACATATTTAGGATTGGTCGATTTGATTATGTAATCCAAAAGTGTTCCATCTTCATAGGGTTGAAATTCAAACCCATGTTCATGGTAACACAAGGTCAATCCATTGTCACTTAATATTTTTCCTGCATTGTTAAAAACCTGAACTGCATTTTTAGCATTCTCTAAATTGAACTGACCTTTTTGATGAGGTATCCAAGCACACATCACAAATTTGGCGCCTAAAATTTTAGCCTTAGCTACCACTGCCATTGGGTCTTTCAATAGTTCATCGTATTCGGCACCCGTAGATGGAATGCTTAAACCTTTGGCATCACAAAGTATTTTATACGCTGTTTCGGTCATTCCCTTAGGGGCATTGCCTTCAATTTCGGTAAAGCCCAAGCTTTTAATTTCATCTAAAGTTTTTTCAACCCCCTTTGGAAAATGATCTCTGAAAGTATAGGTTTGAACGCCTATTGGATAAGTAAACAATTTTTGTGCATTCACCCCTACAACAGAAAGAGCAACTATTAAAAATAGTAATGGTTTCATGTAAGAAAATTTTATGGTTAAAGAATTTAATTAATCAGTGCTATTCCATGTATTGCTTAAAAGGCGCAACCAATTCCCATGCATTATTTTTTCACAATCATCGGCAGTATAGCCTCTTTTCATCAGTAAGTTAGGAACAATTTGCAAATCGGCCACAGAATTTATATCATAAGGACATTGCTCTTTACCAAAGGCCCCATCCAAATCGGTACCCATGCCAATGTGATTGGTATTGCCCGCTATTTGACAAATATGGTCCATATGGTCAATCATCTTTTCTAAATTACACTGCATACCCAAAGGTGTGGAAAGTCCTCTTTCCCAATCAGGCACCATCATCCAAGCATCTAAAGCAGCACCAATGACTGCATTTTTTTGGATCAATATTTTGATCATCTCATCGCTCAGTTGTCGATTGTGATTGACCAAGGACCTGCAATTGTGGTGACTGGCCCAAATGGTTCCTTGGTATATTTCTATGGCCTCCCAAAATGCATCATCGCATAAATGAGTCGCATCTAAAATCATATTTAGCTTGCCCATTTCTTTTAGCAAAGCTTTTCCTTCTTCATTTAATTTACCTGTAGCATTGGTGCCATTGGCATAGCGGCCAGGCCCATAATGCGCTGGACCCAAAGCACGCAATCCATATTCATAAGCGGTATGCAGGTAATCCAAATTGACAATAGAATCAGCCCCTTCTAAACTAAGTATATAACCCACTGGCTTAACTTGATTAGGTAATTCATTGTTCCATAATAAAAGATGTGCTGCTAAATCTTGATTATTTTTAATTTGAACCATTTCGCCGGCAGCCTCCATAGATTTATACCATTGCAATTGTAATTGAGTTTGATTCCAAGCTGCTTGAGGGCTGGCCCAACCTTTGATGCCTGTGCCAGGTGTTTCTACGCGTGCAATTTGTGTGGCTACTACCAAACCAATATTGCCTTGTCTTAATTCAGGCAAAGCCACTGTGCCATTGCCTCTGTCTGGTTTATCGTTCATCCCTTTTTCCAATAATCGAATGTTTGCTACCGTTTTTTGTAAATCACGGTTCCATTCCACAGCATTCATGGCTAAATCCAAATGAGCATCTACTATGAACATAAATGAAATAAAATTAAATCGTAATTTTTCTTCTGCGTGCAATGACCTCCCATTGATCCACCACTTCATTCTTTTCTATGACTAAGGCAGTGTCATACAATGCAACCGTGGGACAAATATGCACAGGTACTCCATACCAAACATCACCCACCTGATACAAAGAACTATCCGCTACTTTCACTACCAAGTGCTCTTCGCTTTGCCCGTTTGGTTCGGCTTGAGGCGCATTTAAAAAATGAACTCTTGGCATTGGATTTTCAGCAGCCACTGCTTTGTGACCTAAATCCGTACAAATTGTATACGCATCAATAATTGAAATAATTCTGGTCACTACCAAGGCAGCGAATTCAAAAGGCAAATCGGGAAATAAATTTTTATAGCCCCAGTCCCAAAAAACAAAAGTGCCAGGGCTAACTTGTAGGTCCTTTCTTTTAATATGCGAAGAAAAAGAACAAGAACCTGCAACAATCAATGCTAAGCTTTCATTAGAGAAAGCTTCTATTTTTTTTCTCAGCCTGTCTGCATTTTCAAAAGCTTCATCTGCCAAAATATTTCTTTGGTCTATATTAGTTTCACGAATATGTCCATCATAACAATGCAAGCCAATGATTTTTATATTGGGTAGCAATGCAATGGCATTAAATAATTCAATGGCTTTTTCTGTAATAACTCCAGAACGGTTCATGCCAATATTTACATCCATGTATACTTGCAAACTCATCCCCTCTGCTGCAAAAAGTTTTGAGATGGATTGAGCTGTTGCAAGATGATCAATGAGACAAGAAAATTTTGTTGAAGGGAAAGTTTTAATAAGTGTAATCAATCGATCCAACTTTGGCCCCATCAATTGATGCGCAATTAAAACATCTGGTGTTTTGAGCCGGCCAAGCATTTCTGCTTCGGCAATAGTGGCGCATTTATAGTTTTGGATGCCTTTATCCATCATCAACTGACAAACCTCGGCAATTTTATTTGTTTTCACATGTGGCCTTAATTGATCCACACGTCCATCCACCATTTTAATCAATGCATTGATGTTTTCTTTGATCCTATCCGAATACAATACCAAGGAGGGAGAATCAATTTGCGCTATATTTTTTATTTCGTACCAATGCATCTTTAAAAAATTAAATGTTTTCGTTCAATTCAAACATGGCCTCAATTTCTACAGGAATATTTCCCGGAAGCGACCCCATGCCAACTGCACTTCTAACACCCACGCCAAGATCAGGGCCCCAAATAGCTGCAAACAATTCACTGCACCCATTAATGATGTAGGGATGTTTTTCAAAATCATTGGTACAACTGACCATACCCAATACTTTGACTACTCTTTTGATTTTATTTAGTGAGCCTAAATTAGCTTTGATAGTGGCTACTATAGCTAGCCCTACTTGTCTGGCAGCCAACTTACCTTCGTCCATAGTTAAGCCAGCGCCTACTCTTCCAATGATTAAACTGCCATTGTCTTGAACTGGACCATGTCCTGAAACAAAACAATGATTGCCATCTACCAATAAAGGCTTGTACACACCCAATGGCTTGGGTGCAGGAGGTAAGCTCAAACCTAATTTTGCAAAATTTTCTTCGGGTGTGCTCATTTTTTTGAATTTTATTAAATGAAATAATTTAAAATAAAAACGCCTATTAATCCTAAAACAGAAACAAGACTTTCCATGATGCTCCAAGTTTTTATAGTCTCTTTTACTGTTAAATTAAAGTATTCTTTGAACATCCAGAAACCTGGATCATTTACATGAGAGAAAAATAAACTTCCTGCGCCAGTAGCGAGTACCATCAAGCAAGGATTGACACCACTAATGGCAATAAGTGGAGCTACAATGCCTGCAGTGGTTAAACCTGCAACAGTAGAAGATCCAATACTCACTCTTAAAATTGCAGCTATGCCCCAAGCCAATAATAAGGGATGCAAAGACAATTTAGTGAGGGGTTGAATTAATTCTGCACTAATGCCTGTATCTAACAATACCTGTTTCAACGCACCCGCACCCGCAATGATTAGTAAAATAGTAGACACTTCTTTTACGGAATCTCCAATGGGGCCCATTATTTTTTGAATGCTTTTGCCCTGTCTTATACCCAAAGTATACAAGGAAACCAATAATGAAATAAGCATGGCTACAGAAGGATCTCCAATCATATGGATCAAACTAGTAAAACTATTTTTTTGATCAATAGTTGAATTCACAATGGTATCTAATCCAATTAATAAGACGGGCAAGAAGGCGGCCATTAAACTCGGAAACATACCAGGTAAATTTTCTTCCGCAATTTCATTGGTGGAAAAAATAGCAATTGGCTTTTGTGTATATTTTTTTAGTGTCACAGAAAAAAGAGGACCCGCAATAATAATGGTGGGTATGGCAATGAGGATGCCATAAAATAAGGTCAGGCCCATATTGGCATTGAACTGTTGTGCCAATGCAACTGGTGATGGATGTGGAGGTAAAAAACCATGGGTGACGGATAAAGCAGCCAAAGTAGGTAGTCCTAAATAAACGGCTGATAATTTGTAACGAGCAGCTACTGTAATAATTAAAGGAACCAATAAAACAAAACCAACGCCATAAAACAATGGAATACCCACTATAAAAGCAGTGAGTACCAAGGCCCATTGAATGTACTTAGTGCCAAATAAATGAATTAAGCCCCCTGCAATTTTATTAGCTGCACCACTATCTGCCACCAATTTTCCTAACATGGCCCCCAAACAAAGAATAATCATAAGTGAACCTACTACATCGCCCATGCCTTTTTGAATAGCGCTCATTAATGGGGTAACTCCCATGCCTCTTATTAAGCCTGTACCTATACAAACAATCAAAAATGAAATGAATGGATGCAGCTTAACCACAGTGATTAGCAGCACTAATGATAAAACAGCAAGCAAAAGTAAAACAAGGGTCATAATTCAGGTATGGCTACTTCTAAAGATAAAAAAGAAAACTTATATTTATCTCAAGAAATGTTCATTAAAATGAAGAATGTATATGTAGTTATTCTAATTATTTTATATGCCTGTTCTAAAACAAAGGACATGCCTCAGGGAGCAGTGCCTGCAAATATTCCTCCAGCTAATACCCCAATCAATACCACTGCACCAACCACTTATGACTATAAAAATTTAAAAAACCCATCCTACGAAACTCAAAATACACCTATAAATGAGGATATTTTAAACATAGTTGTAAATACTAAAAATTCACTTGGACAATCTGCCTCTGAAATAATCAATAAAGGTATTTCAGCATCTGCCATTTCTTATTTAGATTTTAATGGAGATGGTTTAGTAGATTTTTATGTGCATCCTGTCACCAATCTTTCTTTTCAAGGAAAGGAAAAAGTAGCCGGACAAGTTTACTTAAATGTAAATGGAAAATATATTTATGATGAAAATACTATAGACACTGCTCAAATCCCAAAAATGTATTTAGCCAGAAAATCCATCGTTGGCGATTTTAATAATGATGCCAGACCTGATTTATTTTTAGCCGGTTTTGGTATGGACCAAAGTCCTTTTCTAGGAGAAGCGAATGCGCTCATATTATCGATACCAAATGGGAAATACAAAAAAATAGAATTCAATAATAACATTGGCGTTTTTCACAGTGTTTGTTCAGGCGACATTGATAAAGATGGTGATTTAGATATTTTTGCATTGGCCAATGATAAATCATACTTTTTAATCAATGATGGGAAAGGAAATTTTACTATAACAAACAACAATATAAATATAGCAAGCCTTGGCTCTTTATTTACAAGTGAGCTTTATGATATCAACAAAGATGGATATATAGATTTAATACTTGGTGGTCATGAATTTAGTGTTAAAGATACAAGTTTTAAAATAGCAACCGAGCATGAAGGAGCCACGAGAATATATTGGGGTAATAGCAATTATAAATATAATGAAGAAAATGTAACCTATCTTTCGGTAAATAGCTATTTTGGCGTTGTCTTGGATTTTGATTTTGCAGATTTAGATGGAGACGGAAAATTAGAAATCGCAATTAACAGAACAGGAGGAAGGCTAGTAAACAATGTACTTACTGATTTTTATAAAAATTGGGCAATTCAGATTTTAAAATTTGATGGCACAAAGTGGCTAGATAAAACTGGCGCATTCATAGAAGCAGGCATGGATTTAACTGTTTCAAAAGGCCCCACTTGGATGAAGTTTTACAATAAAAATGATCGGCTTTATTACGAAAGTTTAAATATAAATGGCGATCCACTATTACAATGGGTATGGGAAAACAATAAACTTAAAAGGCTGAAATAATTAACTATGGAACCAACAACTACCCTTTCAAGAAATATTACTGTAGCAGGTTTAGTGGCTACAGGCATCTCCTCCATGATTGGGGCTTCTATTTATATTGTTCCTTTTATGTTGCAAAAAAATGTACCTGGTATTGGGCCTTATTTATTGCCGGCATTCTTTGTTGCCTCTATTCCAGCTTTGTTTGCGGCACTTACCTATGCCATCTTAGCTAGTGCCATGCCTAGGGCTGGCGGAAGTTATGTCTATGCAAGTAGGTCCATCCATCCTTACTGGGGATTTGTGGCCAGCTTTGCACAATGGTTTGGCTTATCCATTGTGATAGGCGTAGTAGCTTATATGGTGGTGCCATTCTTTAGAGATGTTTGCGCTGCCATGAATTGGATAAATCTTGTTCATTTTTTTGAAAACAGCGCTACCAAATTATTCTTACCCTTAGGGTTGTTATGGTTGTTTATTGGCATCAATATTTTTGGTATCAAAACCTATCAAATGACGATTATTGGACTGGTCATCATTACTTTTATTTTGGCCAGCATTGTCATCGTGGCTGGATTTGTTTATAGCGAAGAAGATTTTATTCAAGGCGTATTGAATAAAGATGGAATAGTGATTACCCATCTGCAAGGAAAGTTCAACTGGCAACAATTTATTTCTGCCAGCGGCATTCTATTTGCTAGTTTTATTGGCTTTGATTCTATTGCCCAAGCAGGTGGTGAAGCAAAAAATCCAAGTAAATCATTGCCCAGAGCCATTATCATCACTATTGTAAGTGTAAGTTTATTTTATTTGTTATTTACTTTCAGTGTGTATAAAATTGCGCCTTGGAATTTTGTACAGGATTTAGCCAATAAAAAAGATATTTCAGCCACCACCTTATTGAATTATGTATTGCCTCCTTTTTGGTCGGTATTGATCATGTTGGGCGCCTGTATTGCCTTATTAAAAGATTTACCTTCGATGATCTTGTCGGTGTCTAGACTACTATTTGCCTGGTCCAAGGATCAATTATTTCCTTCATTTTTAAGTAATATACACCCTAGCTATAAAACTCCGCATTGGGCCATCTTTTTTAGCGGTGTAGTTTCTAGCCTTGGTATACTAGGAAGCCATTTTGCTAGTGATATATTTTTAGGTATCGACATTATGGTCATTGCCATGTTGGTTAATTTTATTTTGATTTGTATGGCTGTACTATTGATCCATCAAAACAATCCTTTATTGGCAAGTCAAATTACCGTTATCAAAAATAAAATGGTGCAAAAGCTAATTGCTGTTTTGGGTTTAATTAGCCTCACTACTTTACTCATCATAAATGTGGTGAATGATATAAGCGCTTCCAAGTCTGCTTGGTATTTTCATGCCACTTATGTATTTGCAGTGGTAATGATTTTAGCAACAGCTATTTTTGCCATCTATTGGAATCAATTAAAAAAATCAGGTCGCTTTGATGCGCAATATTTTAAAAATTTACCTTCTGAATAAATAGAACAATGAATACTACGACAAAACTAAGCGACTCTTTAAGCATTTCTAAAGTACTCATAGGCTTATGGCAGGTGGCAGACTTGGAAAGAAACAACCAAAAATTAGACCCAATAGTGGCCGCCAAGGCCTTGCATGCTTATTATGAGCAAGGGTTTACAAGTTTTGATATGGCCGACCATTATGGATCTGCAGAAGAAATTTCAGGAGTGTTTAAAAAAACCTACGGACTTAAGGACATTCAACTATTAACCAAATGGGTGCCAAGTCCAGGAGCTATTCATCCTGCACAAATTCAAGAGGCCGTAAAATCTTCCTTAAAAAAATTACAAGTAGAGCAAATTCAGTTATTACAATTTCATGCATGGAATTATGCAGACCCAAGTTGGTTGGATTGTTTGTTTGGCTTACAAAAATTAAAAGAAGAAGGATTGATTGCCAATATTGGACTAACCAATTTTGATGAAGCACATTTAAATATGGTAATTCAATCAGGCATCCCTGTAGTCAGTAATCAAATATGTTATTCCTTGCTAGATCAACGTGCTGCTGGTAAAATGACCGCAACTTGTTTAGCAAATAATATAAAAATATTGGCCTTCGGTACCGTGGCTGGCGGATTTTTTAGCGAAAAATGGCTTCATCAACCTGCACCAGCCATGACTGAGTCCTTGACCTGGTCGCAGATGAAATACAAAAGATACATTGATGCAGCAGGTGGCTGGAATTGGTACCAAACATTATTAGAAACATTAGATCAAATTGCAAAAAAACACCAAGTAGCCATCGCCACCATTGCCAGTGCTTACATTAAAGATTTACCTGCAGTGGGCGGCGTAATTGTCGGTGCAAGATTGGGTGTATCAGCGCATATGGATGAAAATAAAAAAATACTTACACTAACACTTTTAGAAACTGAACGCGAGGCCATCAAAAAAATATTAGCTCAAGGAAATAGTATTCCAGGGGATTGTGGAGATGAATACCGTAAGCCTCCCTATTTAACTGCAAGTGGCGATTTAAGTCATCATGTTAAAGAAATTGCTTCCCCTTATCCTACCATCAAAGATGCCTCTGGAAAAACTAAGGCATTGTCAGGTACTAGCTGGGAAACCATGGCTGGCTATAGTCGGGCCGTGCGCAAAGGCAATCGAATTTTAGTTTCTGGCACTACCGCCACACATGGTGCAAGTTTGATTGGAGGAAATGATCCTGCCGCACAAGCCCATTTTATTTTTGATAAAATCGAAGGTGCCATTCAATCATTGGGCGGCAAATTAGAAGATGTAGTGCGTACTAGGGTATTTGTCAAAGACATTACACAATGGGAAGCTATTGCCAGAGCGCATGGACAACGTTTTGCTAACATTCAACCAGTGAACACCATGGTTCAAGCCAATTTAATAGGCGATGAATACTTGGTTGAAATTGAAGCAGAAGCCATCGTAGAATAAATTATTGATACGCATTAATGGTTTGAATGGAGCCATCTTTATTGTATTTTAATTCAGTCATTTTAATATTCCTCAAATGTGTTTTACCAGACAATTCTGTGTCATGGTAAAAAAGATACCATTTAGATTTATATTGGATAATGGAATGATGGCTAGTCCATCCTTGCACTGGTTTTAAGAAAATACCTTGGTAAGTAAAAGGCCCATAGACATTATCCCCAATGGCATAGCATAAATTATGGGTATCCCCTGTAGAATAAGTAAAATAATATTTGCCCTTATATTTATGCATCCAAGCAGCTTCGAAAAATCTTTTGTCATTGTTTTGTTCTAAAAAAAGATTTCCGTTCTTATCCAATATTTTTATTGCTCTTGGCGCTTCTGCAAAACTTTTCATATCTGCACTTAACTTAGCTACTCTTGGTAAAATAGCATCTTCAGTAGCCGTCTTAAGTTTGGCATCGGCATGATAAATATTATTATCCCATCTTTGAAGCTGGCCACCCCAAATGCCACCAAAATACATATAATACTCATTGTTGTCATCTTTAAATACAGCAGGGTCAATGCTATAACTACCTTTAATCTCTGCAGGTTCA
>Ga0114977_10002564_pt1 | contig 11648 bp, 9 predicted proteins | sample S_130805_MF_Meta_FD_87026 | JGI IMG/M metagenome (GOLD analysis project Ga0114977, IMG submission 87026) | Freshwater microbial communities from Lake Simoncouche, Canada to study carbon cycling - S_130805_MF_MetaG | ecosystem: Environmental > Aquatic > Freshwater > Lake | place: Lake...
ATTGGTAATAAATATTCGTTTAACTCTTCAATTTTAGTATGTTGATTAATTAATTGAATATCAGCTCTGCTTATTTCTTCGTATTTACATTGTTTTAAAAATGCTCTTCCTTCTTTTGCATTTTCAGCAATAAAATAATTTAGCTTATTTATAATTTCAAAGTTATGTTTCGGTAGTACTGTTTCTAAATCACACTCTCCAAGTGCTACAGGTAATAAGTATAAAATTCCTTGTTCTTGCATTTTCGTTTTATTTTAAAGATAGTTTTTTATCAGTATTAATAATTAACACATCATCGTCTATCATAATGTTTATTGATTCTGTTATTTTTTTCGAATTAATATGTTTCAACTTTAAAACTAATTCATCAATCGTTAATATTCCTATTCCTAATTCATTTTTAATCGCATCCATAATTTCTGAATGAGAATCTAAATGCGCTTTGTGTTTTTTAATACAAACGTCGCAATACATGCAATCAGTAAAATTTGTTTCGTCAAAGTAGGCTAGAAGGAGCCTGCTTCTACATATGTTTTCTTCTTTAACGTAATTAATAACAGTATTTATTTTATGTAACGTTTTTTGTTTTAAAATTGGATAATTAATAAGCCTTATATCTTCAAATTTTAAATTAATTCTGTTTTGTAAAAAAATTAATTTAGGCAAAGTAGTTTGTGGTAAATAAGCAAGCACGCCTTGTTGATTTAAAATATCTAATTGACTTAATAATTCAGCATCCGAAATTTTTGAACGATATGCTACATCTTTTTCTTTTATTTGAACATATCCTTCAAATAAACCGCCGTAGCTGCGAAGTAATACTTTAATAAGTGGATCGTATTTTGGAAATTTTACTTGAAAACTATATAAATCGTTTTTCTGCATTTTCAACATCACTTTTGCCGGTTCAAAATTGCTATCTAAATAAGTAATGTATCCTTCTTTTTCTAAACACTTAATTGAATTATATAAAGTCAGTATTTTTAAATTATAGTTACGGGCTATTTCTTCAATATCAAACAACATTGTAAGTCCTTCGCCTGTTTCAACTGCTATTTGATAATAATTAAATATAGCTTGGTAACATTGTTTTATTTCTTCAACCGTAGGTGTATTTTTTACATAAAATTCAGTTAATGAATCAATATCAGCGTGGTTACATAAAATAGTTGCGTAAGCAGTTTTCTCATCTCTTCCTGCTCTTCCTGCCTCTTGAAAATAAGCTTCCAAGCTATCTGGTAAATCAACATGAACCACAAAACGAACATCGGGTTTATCAATTCCCATTCCAAATGCGTTAGTTGCTACAATTACCTGAATGTGGTTGTCAATCCATTTTTGTTGTTGAACATCTCTATCTGATGGCTTTAAACCTGCATGATAAAATCCTGAAGAGATTTTTTGTTGCACTAACCATTTACTAATCTCTTCTGTTTTTTTTCGATTGCGCACATAAATAATTCCCGAACCGCCAATGTTGTGAATAATTTTAAGTAAACGTTCGTATTTATTTTCTTCAAGCTGAACAACGTATCTAATGTTTTTTCTTACAAATGATTGCCTAAAAACTTTTTGATTTTTAAAATTTAATTTATCCTGAATGTCATCAACAACATCCTTTGTTGCACTAGCTGTTAATGCAATTATATTGATGGAAGGGAAATAAGCTCTGACTTCAGCAATTTTTAAATAGCTCGGCCTAAAATCATAACCCCATTGTGAAACACAATGCGCCTCATCAACAGCAATTAAATTAATTGGTAAATAAGAAAGTTGTTGTCTGAAATTTTCATTTTCAATCCGCTCGGGCGATACATATAAAAATTGCACATGGCCTAAGGCGGCATTATTTAAAGCAACTTCAATTTCTTTGAAGTTCATGGCTGATGTAATGGCAACCGCACTAATTCCTTTATTTTTAAGATTATTTACCTGATCATTCATTAAAGCAATGAGAGGAGATATAACCAAACAAGTTCCTCCTCGCGCTAATCCGGGTATTTGAAAACATAATGATTTTCCTCCACCAGTTGGTAATAGTGCTAAAGTATCGCTGTTGTTAAGTGCCGAAAGAATAATATCTTCTTGCAAAGGTCGAAATGTATCGTAACCCCAATATTTTTTGAGATAGAAATAAATATCTTTTTGTGCTGGCAATTTTTAGTTTGTATTTAAAGAATCTAATTTACCCTTTTTTTTAATCAAAAATGAGTTCATTTTTTAAACAACATTTGATATTTACTGTTGTTAGTGGTATATTAGAGACTAATTAAAAGAATTTTACTCATGGAATTTGTAAACCCTATTGATAAAGATAAAGTTGCCGAAAATCCTGGTTTATTGCCTTATTCTCATCATGTTGGCGGTATTGTAATAAACCCAGAAGATACAGGTAAAATAAAATCTCGCGCTTTAACTGCTATGCGAGAGCAAACAAATATTCAAATGAATCAAATTCAAAAGCAGGTCGAACTTTTAGTAAAGCAAGCGAATGATTTAAAGGAACGTGTTGAAATATCGGAACAGATTTACCAGGCTGAATTACCTTTTGAACCAATTATTAGTCAAATTTATCATTTGTATAAAAAGGAAGAACAATTTAAATTATTATTAATTGGTCCTGAAGATTGGGGAAAAATACCTTCAACATTAAAATATATTGGAACCGTTAAAATGTTAGGTGATCATACTTGGGATATACTTAATAAAAATAGTGATATTTAATTTATAATGGAATTAAATTATAAATAATGTGTAAATTGAAATATAATAAGATAACTGAAAAATGATTTTTATAAAAAATAAACTGTTTTATTTCGCACTGTTAGCAATGCTATTAAGTTTTAGTTCGTGCTTATTATTTCAACCTTCAGCAAATAAATTAACACGAAGAGCATTAATTGAACATAAACAGTACGATGCTATTATTATTCCTGGCGTTCCTTTTACTGATTCTGTTTGGGATTTAACAATGCAAATGCGCGTTTTATGGGGAATTCATTTATATAAAAATGGTACTACAAAAAAAATTATCATGAGTGGAAATGCTGTTTATAGCCCTTATGTGGAAGCTAAAATCATGAAGTTGTATGCTATTGCTCATGGTGTTCCCGAGGACGATATTATTGTTGAAGACAGAGCTCAACATAGTACTGAAAATGCTTGGTACGGATATAAATTGGCAAAAAAATTAGGTCTTCAACATATTGCATTAGCAACAGATCCTTTTCAAACACGCATGCTGTATCGCTTTGGAAAAAAGAGATTGAAAGATTTAAAATACTTACCTGTTTTATTTGATACTTTAAAAACGTTGCCACATTCAAATCCTGAAATAAATTATTTAGCAATAAAAATTCCGGAATTTATCCCTATTACTGAAACACAAAGTTTTTGGTATCGTTTAAGAGGAACAGCAGGGAAACATATTAATTTTAAAGAATAGAATTTAGAATTATTATTCTCCTAATTCTAGTAATTTAATATCTCCAATTGCATTTCCTGCAATGCCTTTTACAGAGCCGTAAAAATTAGTAGTATTCAATAAAACTTTTTCTAATTGTTTTTCACGTTCCTTCCAAATTTTCTGCATTGCATTTTTTTCTTTTTGAATACCATCCTGCAATTCAGTAAATCCTTCTACAATGGCTTCAATTTGTTGTCTAAATTCTGTTCCCGTTAAATAAGAGTAGAGCATGCTCATTTTATCACCTTTGTTTTCTTGACTGGCAACAGCACTATTTATTTTTATTAAACTATCTCTTAATACAAATGATAACGATTTTATTTGTGTAAATGTACAAATCCAAACACCATCTTTCATTCCAAAATTATCCATTTCTTTTGGCATTGTTTCAGTCACAATAACTGCAATGTCGGCTTGTGTGTGGCGCATATCGTGTTTTAATTTATCAATCCAATCACCACCAAATGCCTTCGTGTTTTTGCTTTCGTAAATTATTTTTCCGCAGGCGTTTCCTAAATTATTTCTTACTGTTTGTATGGCATCAGCACCACGAATACCTTTTCCAACTTCTTCAATTAAATCAAATGGAAATGTTGCTCGTAATAAATCTTCTAATGCTAATTCGTGAACTTCTCCTTGTAATTGCATGGATCCTTGCCCTTGTTTACGAACCATTTCTTCAGTTAATTTTTTTTGATCATCAAGCTGCTTTTGTAATTCAAGCATTTTCATTTGATGGTCCTTATCTTTAAGTATGTTTTTTTCTTGCTCTTGTTTTTTTATAATTTCCGAAAATTGTTCTCTCTCTGCTTGTAATTTTTTTTGAATGGTAATTTCTAGTTCCGCTTCTTTATTATTTATTTCTTTTTCTTTTAATAAAAATGCTAACTCCTTTGCCTGACTTTCCTTTAGTTTATGAGCTTTTTCAGTTAATTCTTTATTTAATAATTCTAACTGCACTTGCATTTCTGAAGCTGCTTTTTTTGTGGCTTCTTCTTCTAAAACACCTTTTTGAAGTTTAATTTTATCTGCAATGATTTGCGCTTGATTTTCTTCTTGCTTTTTTAATTGCTCAATTTTTAATTCAAATTCTTTTTCTTTATCTGCAATTAATTTCTGGTCTTTATTAAAACGATCCATATACCGCGCTTTGATAGACGCTTCTATTTCTGATGATATTGCTTCGCCTAATTGAAATTCGTGCGTACATTTAGGGCATTTTATTGTTGATGGAGAGCTCATTTATTTAATTGAATTAATTTATCAAAAAGAATTTTCATTCCATTGGTTGCAGTAGTTTTTAAATGTGTAATATTTTTTAAGTGATCTAAATTAAAATCACCTGGGTCAATCAAATATTTTGGTATTAATATTGGGGCTTCACTAATTAAATTTGCCGCAGGATAAACATTTAATGAAGTCCCTATTGTTATAAATATATCTGCCGTTTCCGAAAGGTTAGTCGCATTTTCCATTTCTGGTACTGCCTCTCCAAACCAAACAATGTGTGGGCGCAACTGAGATCCTTTTTCGCATAATTCTCCCATTTTTAATTCCCAATTTTTGATTGGATAAATTAAATTAGAATCAACAGTGCTTTTCACTTTCATGATTTCGCCATGTAAATGCAAAACGTTTTTGCTTCCAGCGCGTTCGTGCAAATCATCAATGTTTTGAGTTATTACTTGTACTTCATAGTATTTTTCAAGTTGTGCAACTAAGTTGTGAGCTATATTTGGCTTCGCCTCCATAACTTGTTTGCGACGCATATTATAAAATTGCTGAACGAGTTCTTTGTTTTTTTGCCAAGCTGCAAAAGTTGCTACGTCTTCTATATTATACTCCTCCCACAAACCATCGCCTGCCCTAAAAGTTTTTAAGCCACTTTCCGCACTAATTCCCGCACCAGTAAAAACAACTATTTTCTTTTTTATCATCTTATTAAAAAAATGTAAACAATCTACAAACATTACATTGTAGTAAATTGCTTATGCCTAAATTTACAAAAAAAACAAATAATCCTATGAAATTTTTTATTGATACTGCAAATTTAGACCAAATTAAAGAAGCCCAAGATTTAGGCGTATTAGATGGTGTAACAACTAACCCTAGTTTAATGGCAAAAGAAGGCATTAAGGGGCAAAATAATATTTTAAAACATTACGTCGATATCTGTAATATTACTACCGGCGACGTAAGTGCTGAAGTTATAGCAACTGATTTTGACGGAATGGTTAAAGAAGGCGAAATATTGGCTGATTTACATGAGCGTATTGTAGTTAAAATACCAATGATAAAAGATGGTATCAAGGCAATAAAATATTTTAGCGACAAAGGAATAAGAACAAATTGTACGTTGGTTTTTTCTGCAGGTCAGGCATTATTAGCTGCTAAAGCTGGTGCAACTTATGTTTCGCCCTTTGTTGGTCGCTTAGATGATGTTAGTACTGATGGCATGAGATTAATCGAAGAAATTCGTGTTATTTATGACAACTATGCTTATGAAACACAAATATTAGCAGCCTCAGTTCGTCACCCAATGCATATTATACAATGTGCTCAAATTGGTGCTGATGTTATTACAGCTCCATTAAGTGCAATTATGTCTTTATTAAATCATCCTTTAACCGATAAAGGTTTAGCTCAATTTTTAGAAGACGCAAAAAAATAATTAGTAATTTAATTTTTTAAAAAAGCGATAGTTGAATAGTTCAATTATCGCTTTTTTGTTACGATAGGTCTTCTTTAAGACAATCTATTGCTATTTTTGCTGAGTTTAATGCTAAAGGAATTCCGCCACCAGGATGAACTGTAACCCCAACAAAATATAACCCTTTTATATCTTTACTAAAATTTGCATGACGGTAAAAAGTTGCGAATTTGTTGTTAGAAGCATTGCCATATATTGAACCAGATTTATTTGAATATTTTTCTTCAATCGAACCAGGATGCATCACTTCTTCATAAATAATTAAACTTTCAATATCAGTTTTTAAAGTTTTATTTATTTTATTAATAAAATTTTGCCTAACTTTTTTCACATCTTCTTCCCAGTTTTGTCCTTTGTTTATAGTTGAATTTGTCATCACAAACCAGTTTTCGCAACCTTCAGGGGCATCTGTTTTTATTTCTTTTGAAGTGATATTTATATAAATTGTTGGATCATTATTTTGAGTTTTATTTATAAATATATCCTCGTATTCTTTTTTATAATCTGCAGTAAAGAAAATATTATGAACCCCTAATTCTTTGAATTCTTTTTTTATTCCCAAATAAAAAACTATAGCGGAACTTGATTTTTCTTGACTCAATGTCTTTAGTGGTTTTTTTATTTCAGGCATTAATTTTTCATAAGTAAATGTAACATCCATATTACTAATTACTATATCCGCATCATATTTTGCTTTGCTGGTAGTTACTCCTTTTACTTTTTTATTTTCAATATTTATTTTTGTTACCGGCTCGTTCAATTTAAATTCCACTCCTTTTTTTATTGCTAAATTATAAATAGCATCAACAATTTGAATCATTCCTTTTTCTGGTAAAAATGGCCCAACATTTAATTCCAAATGTTGTATCATATTTAGCATAGCTGGTGCTTGATAAGGATTGCTGCCGTTGTAAGACGCAAATCGATTAAATAATTGTATAGTTTTAGGATTTTTAAAAGTGCTTTTGTTTTCTTCATCCATTGTACTATTTAGTTTATACTTTGGAATGTTTAATAATGCTTTTATTAATTTTTTATTTAATAAATGTGTTGGTCTGTGTAAAGAAGTTTCAATAAATAATGGAGAAATTGCTTTGTAATTTTCCTCACCTTTTTTTAAATATTTTTTTAAAACATTTCTATCTTCATTTAAATTTTCGGAAAGTTGATTTAATAATGTTTCTTTATCAGAGGATAAATGAAAGTGTAATCCATCAGGATAAAAATAATTAAATGAATGCGAAAGTTTTTTGTATTTAAATTCAGAAAAATCTTCTCCACATAAATCGTATAATTCTTTAATATATTCTGGCCCAGTAAAAACAGAGGGTCCCATATCAAATCGATAACCATTTACTGTTTTGCTATTTATTTTTCCACCAATAAAATTATTAGCTTCAATCACTGTTACTTTGTATCCGTTACAGGCAAGTCTCACAGCGGCTGCCAATCCAGCAACTCCGGCACCAACTACTATTGCATTTTTGTTCATTGAATTTAATTATAAATGTAAAATTAATCAATCCAATATACAAATTTCAAAACTACTGCCTTATTTTTTTGTTTAAAATTATCAGAAACATAATTATCCGAATAAACTAAATACAAATCACTCATAGGTTTAAATCTATATTGTAAACGTGCATTAATATTAAAATTGTGTATCTGACTATTATATTGAAGAAAGGTTGTGAAAAACACACTTCTCGAAAATGACAATTCTATTCTTGGCCCAATTAAATCAAGTATTACTTTATTTTTTAAATAAGGCATAATTAATTCATTGTGTGTGTAGCTTAAACCGATGATAACGTAAGGTTGTTTTCTAAAAGCTATTTCTGCATTATAGGATAGTTTTGAACCATTAAAATAACTTCCATATGTACCGCCAATTGTAGCGTTTAATACTCTTCGTTGGTTACTTTTCATTGTCAATACAACTTCACGATAATTATATGCATCTATCTGGAGTGGCGTATTTCCTGAAAACGTAACATCCGTTGGGTAAATTAATTTTGTGTAATAAGTATTATAATCTAATGAAAGAGCCGCTGTGCTTGTTAAATTAAAGTCATAACCTACTTGCGCTAAAACATCAGTTGTTGTTAAATTACTATTTGCATAATAATCCATATATAAACTTGGCCCCATTTTATTAATAATCGAATTCTTTGGATAGAAATAGTAATTAATACTCGGCTCCAAACGCCAATAGGTATTTTTTGTTGTAATCCCTTTACTCACATCTGTCTGAATTTGACGAGGTGTAAATCCAGTTTCGGCATTGTAGTTTTTATTCATGTACTCATGATTCCACATTATAGAAATTTTGCGTGTATTGTAACTTAACCAGCTTGCATGCGAATAGGCATCATTATTGTTTTTGTTAGATAGTGAATGATGGAAGAAAAATTTTCCATTCCATTTATTATCTCCAGTTGCTAAATTATAATCTAATCCAATCACTCTGTTAAAATTAGTGTCAGAATAGTTACTAGTATCAAACTGTTGACGATTTACAAATATCATCGCAATATTTGATCTTTTAAAAACATTGCGTTGCACGGCGCCTACAAAATAATTTTGTGCATACACATCAATATTATTGTCTTTTGCTTTCGCAGTTTGAATATCCATAATACCAACACGCCAATTTTTATTTGGTTTACCGCTTAAGCGAGCTCCTGCAATTATTGGAATTGGATTTGTTGCTCCTATACCAATTCGTCTCGAAAAAAATGGACGCATTTGTCTAAATCCAAAACTTGCAAATAAATCACTATTCTCAGTAAAAAATTGTCGCTGTTCAGGAAACAGTAAACTAAAGCGAGTAAGATTTGTAATTTGCCTATCTACATCAACTTGAGAAAAATCTGGATTTACTGTAACATCTAAATTCATTGAGGAAGATAGCGCAATTTTAGCATCTCCGCCAAAACTTCCTTCATATTTTGTATCTGTTTTCGCAACAAAATCCTTACTTACTTTTCCAATGGCATAAGGAATTATAGCAATATTTTTACCTGCTTTTTTAGGTGGCGTATCCCAAACTAAATCTCCCGAAAAAGCAAGTGTAGCAATATTAAATTGTCGTGGCACTTTATTCCATGTCGAATTTTCATTTCGTTTTAAATCATTTCTTGCAAAATTAATATTCCAAGTTGTTAAATTTGGTTTGTAGCGTATCGACTTAAAGTGTATTTCCATTTCAACTGTCCAATTCCCTGCATTTCTTTTTACTTCAGTATGCCATTTATTATCCCAGTTTGTAGTTACACCTTGTCCACCACCATTCGAAATTAGGCCTTCTCGTTGCACACCATAAGGGTTTACTCCAAAACTAAAGCCATTTTGTTTGTCCGAAAACGGATCAATAGTTACAACAAATGCGTCACTTACTGGATAAGAAAAATCTCTCTTTAAGGATTGTATGATGTAGTTTCCTGGTAACGAATCATAGCAAATTGCCGCTATAAAAATTGACTTATCATTATAAGTCATAAAAACTTCAGTCTTTGATTTTGCTATGCATGTATCATAAGGGAAATTTTGCCAAAAATTAGTTGATAGCTCACACTTCTTCCAAACAGGTTCATCCAAAACGCCATCTATTATGATTTTATCATCAGTTTCTTTAATGAATATCTTCCTCTCTTCTTGAGAGAAATACGAATTACTAATGAATAGCAAAAATAATATAAATAATTTTTTCAAACGGCTGTAAATTTATAAATCTATTTTGTTTTTTATAAAAAAACAGATTTTTTTTATTTTCTTTTTCTGCATTCGGCTACATTCAATTTTTTAGTAATGGTTTACAAAAGATTTAGGTTTTAGTTTGTTGGTTACTTTCATATGACCAGAGAAATTTTAAATAATTATTTTTTATATTTAATTTTTTAAAACTACACTTTTGAAACTATCTAATTCTAATATCAAATCAACTAACACTATTAATGATATAAAGTTGAGTGCTTTGTTAGAAATGACGAAAGCAATAAATAATAATTTAACAACACCACAGTTACTTGATATCTATCAGGATATTTTAGAAAATAGATTAAAGGTTGGTAAGTTGGTTTTATTTAGTTTTTCAACCGAATGGACTTGTATTTTAAAGTATGGAATCGATAGCTTGTATAATCACATTGAATTTGAAAATGAATTATTAGATATTAAAGAGATTGAAACTATTTCATTTTCAAAAGGAAGTTTAAGTCAAAAGTTTGAAATAATTATCCCTGTTTATCATAAGCAAACCCCTTTAGCTTTTGTACTTTTGGGTGATATCGATGAAAAAAAGCTCAAAGTTAGTTCAACAATAAAACATCTTCCTTTTATACAAACACTCACCAATGTAATGATTGTGGCCATTGAAAATAAGAAGTTGTATAAGTCCTATTTACAGAAAGCTGCAATTCACAAAGAATTAGAATTGGCTAAAGGAATGCAAAAACTTTTATTTCCAAGCAAACTCCCCAACACTAACTTTATTGAAGTACATGCAATTTATCTCCCACACCAACAAATTGGTGGTGATTATTATGATTTAATATGGATTAATGAATTTGAATGCATACTATGTTTGGCTGATGTTTCTGGTAAAGGTTTAGCCGCAGCTTTACTGATGAGTAACTTGCAAGCAGCTTTGCATGTATTGGTAAAATATACGCAGAATTTAAAAGAAATAGTAATTGATTTGAATCAGTTAATTTGTGAAAATGCAAAAAGCGAAAAGTTTATTTCTTTTTTTATTGCTAAATACAATACAAAAACACGAGAGCTTTCTTATATAAATGCAGGCCATCATTCTCCATTATTGGTTAGTGGTGATAAATGCATCCCACTTTCTTTAGGATGTACGCTCTTAGGTATTACTAATCCAATAGAATTTATCGAATCAGAAAGTATTATTGTTGACAAAAATTCCTTATTATTTGCCTACACTGATGGATTAACGGATACCGTCAACAATCAAGATATTTCAATTTCACAACTCGAACTCGAAAACATCTTATTAAAAAATAATTTATCGAGCTGTGAATTTATCAATCAAGCTGTATTGTTTTATATAGAAGAATTTAAATCAGAAATGCCATTTGTAGACGATATAGCGATGTTAACATGTAAGTTTAAATAGTTATAAAATTTAACAGCCTCATTTTCTGTATTGTTTTTACAAATAAATGCTGCGTCATTCATCCTTTGTTAGTAGTCTAATCGAATTATTTACCCAAAAATAGAATTAAGGTTATTTTTCCTTAAGAAAGGAAAAAATAAAGTTTGCAATTAAGAAATAAGTGTTAAATTTGCACCCCGTTAATTGATATTTTATAAGAGAGAGAGAAGTTGAGGATTTATTTAATTAAAGTAATATTAATTAAATAAAGTTTGGTTGTTAGGAAAAGAATTATTACTTTTGCCTCCCGTTAATTGAAAGAGTAGGAAGAAGAGAGGAGTTGGTAGTTTAGA
>Ga0114977_10002565_pt1 | contig 11647 bp, 27 predicted proteins | sample S_130805_MF_Meta_FD_87026 | JGI IMG/M metagenome (GOLD analysis project Ga0114977, IMG submission 87026) | Freshwater microbial communities from Lake Simoncouche, Canada to study carbon cycling - S_130805_MF_MetaG | ecosystem: Environmental > Aquatic > Freshwater > Lake | place: Lake...
AGGTTGCCCATCAACGCCTTAGCCATTCTTTCACTATCATCAATTTCTTTCTGAAGCAAAAGCATATCCGTTCCGTGTGCAAGTAATGCATCCTTGTAAATGTTAGTCGTGCGTGTCGAGCAGTCTATTGCCACAAAGTTTTTTAACTTCTCAGGCTCAAGAATGAACGTGTGAAAGTAAGACCCTAAAAGCATAGCAGGAGTCTTCTCTTTTGGTACGCCATATTGCGATGGGTTGTACAATAACGCTCCGATGTCGGAGTTTGATAGGTAATTCTTACCGATACCTGAGTAATACTCAGTATCATTTTTTAATGTTTCTAAGATGGTAGTCATTAAATATAAGTTTTGCTTTGTGAATTTTATCCTCCCTTTGTGAGACGATAGCATTAATAATGTAAATGTGTTCCCAGTATGTACACTCATAGATGACCTTGTTGAATTCTTTTACCTTCACCCCAAGTTCATCAGCCATGAGTATATCAATAAAGATGTCCACATTAGGATTCTTTATTTTCATTTCTTCAGCTTATTAATTGCTGCCTTGACCTGATCCGATAAATCGTACTTCTTGGATAGATTCTTAAACACATCCTCAGACTTGAGCCCTATGTTATCGACAACATAGTTGACTACTTTTGACCAGTTCTCATCGCCTACTGCAAGAGCTACTTTGGTAGCTACCTTTGGAGCAACTGCCTTCGGCTCGTCAAAAAATTCTTCTTTGTTATAGATGTTTAATGCTAAACCATGAAGGGCTAAGGCTTTTACCGTACAGCGTTGTATGGCCTTGTTTACATCAAAAGAAGTGATCTTATCTAAGCGAATAGACGCATTGCGTATATCCATAATTGGAAGATATTCTAGGTGCTCAATGTTATTAATTGTAACACCAACTTTTACAAATGCAGTCATGCCATCTGTAAAATAATTAACACCATTCTCTGTCTCAAAGACGGTGCGTTGCACATCGGGGTAATGTTCTTTTACTGCACCCCAGGCTGTACTCCACGAAATGTAGGACAAGTTTCCTCTCTTTTCCACCTTGCTTGAAAGGTTAATAGAGGATAAAGTTTTAAATACTGATTGCGTTTTTTCCATTTTGTATTAGATTAAAGTATTTATTTTTGATTTTATTTTTAACAAAAAAGTCTTTCAACTTTTCTTCTGCTTCTTCCTTAGTGTTGCAGTAACCATTAATTAGTTTTTTATTATCACAGGAATAATAGTACTCAAATTTATTTTTTGCCTTGTTGTAATGAATATTTACTGGCAATGCTCTTTGTTGCTTAATTTTATAGTGATGTACATTTTCAGATTTATTAACCCATTCTAAGTTCAATAGATTATTGTTTAATTTGTCTCCATCAATATGATTAACAAATTGTTCTCGTCCATCTGTGATAAATGCAATCGCAACTAACCTATGAACTAAAAAGTTTTTCTCTTTTAAATTAGAACTTAGTTTAACTCTCTGATACTTGGAAGAATCTACAAAAGGTTTTAATATCCTTTCTTTATTCCACTTTAAACTTTTAACCCTACCTAGATTACTTATCTGGTAGTAACCTTCATAACCTTCGATGTCTTTCCATACTTCAGTCATAATAATAAATTTAGAAAACGATGCCCCATAAAATCCACCGCTCTTCACTTCGGTTTCAATTAAGGGGCATCTAATGCTTTAAGTTGCTATAATGTGAAGAGGCAACTGCACGACAAATTTAACCCTTTTCCTGAAACAAACAATAACCAAGCAATAAATAATTATACAAATCTGCAAATCTTGATGACAAAGGTTCAGCTTGTTTTAGGTCAGGATTCTTGATGTGTGCCTGAATAGAGCTCAATTGCTTATCAAAAAAGATAGACCAGACTTGTAATGGAGTGACACCCGCACGCTTTGCGGACTCCTTAAAATTGTTGAGAATGTCTACGCTTTCTAGTGTGTACTCAGGTTGCTTTGCCTTTCTAATAGACATTGCATGATTTAAAAGAGTATCGTACTCTTCATTGAATTGTTCTTGTGTCATAATGAATAGTCTATGGGTGCGTAAAATTTTTGTTGTATCCAACCCGATGCAATCTTGCGTCGTTTCTTGTGGTCTACGTATTTGTAGAAACTAAAATGTCCTTGCGTGTGTCGGTGCAGTAGCACCCTTTTATCACAATCATCACAGATAGTGTACATGGTAGTGTTATTGCCTGAGCGTTCAAAGACTTTACGCAAAACATTCACATCGTGCTCATGGCTACACCACGGGCAAGCCGTGTTGGACTCCTCGAATCCTTGCCTTGATCTAAGCATATTTTTCATTTATCTTCATGATTGAATCTATCTGCCCTAGCCTCATGGTCTTGGTGTGGACTACCTAGTGCATACACCTCTATGCGTAATTTATCTAGGTCATCAGTAGAAAGATTATTATTTAATCTATCCTCAATTAGTTCGTAAACTATAATCCCAGCTATATCCTTTGCTGAGTCAAAATTGGGCACTATTTGATAGCATCTGCGTACCAAATCCTTTGCCTTGTCATAAGGGCTTGTTTCCATTAGTTATATTTTATTAAAAGGTAAATACTAATTACTGCACTAAGCGTGCCCGCTATGCCGATAATAACACCGACAATAAATTGTCTGAAAGCGATCTCTGAGACCTCTTTGCAATTAAATTTTTCTTCCATCGCGTTCTCTTGCTAGTTCTTGTTTAGATTTTGCAGTCACTAGGTTAGTAGTGCCAGTTTGATTTTCTTCAAATTTCTTCATCTTATTGATGCCGTACAAAATTGAGGCATGGTCAATAGGATACCCATACCTCTCGCAGTAGCGTTGTATCTCCCAAATCTTAATACCCTCCTTGTCACATAGATTATAAAAATGGTGACGAGCTGATACAACTGGTGATAACTTGGTATTTAAAAACATATCCCTCTTGCGGATACGATGGCGATAGCAGATCCTCCTAGAAATTCTGTCTATCTTGTCTACATCTGAAATCATATAATTATAGTTATTAAAAAGTAAATGATGTATGCCCAAAACAACACGAGAAAGGCTAAAAATAATCTAGCGTTCTTCATTGGCATATACGGCTAACACTAGCATCGAGACGCCAGCAATGAATAATAAAAATGTGGCCGTCAAATATGTTAGCAGTCCGCTAATAAATGCCAAAGCAAAAAGCCCATAAGAAATTTTATATAGTATGTTCATAATAAATGTCCAATTAATGCGACCGCAATGGTCACAATCCAAATAATAATTATAGTTCTTGTTCTCATAGCTCAGTATACTGATGTATAATTTCATCAAAGTCTCGAATAAGATTCGATGATACATTGTCATAGCTAGTCCATAACCAATCATGACCAAGGAAGGCTTGCAAGATATACTTCTTGGAATGTGGGTCTTTGGTAAATGTTATTTGAAGCATCCGATCTGCTCCCGTTGGTAGGTAAAACCTCCCCCCTTTCTTCCCAAAAGTTAGCAACTCCTTGAACTTGTCTATTTGATTTATCATCTTCGATTTGATTTAAGAATTGTTGATGCTTCGCATTATTATACTGCTCCACAAAGTTTAAGATTTGATTGTCGTATTCGCAAGCCTGCCCAAATTGGGCATACTCACACCATTGGTTGTATGTCATCATTAGGTTAGGGTTATATCGATGTTAGCTTCCTTGTATGAAAAATTAAACTGAATGAACCCATTAGACTTGCTTAATTTACCTTCTCCAAATAGGCTAGCTTTAAGCCCCAAGTCACGATCAAATGAGCCTTGCAATGTAATGCGATACGGGCTAATTGTAATCGAGTAAAAATCCAATGCAGTCATATTTGCTTCTGCTAAAAACTGCTCTACTAAAATTAAATTTGTTTCCATTTTATTTAATTGTTTATAAGGTTAAAAACTTAATCCAAGACTTCTTTCAAAGTCATTTTTAATTTGTTGCTTCATGTAAGCGTTAAAATACTTATTGAAATCACGCTTTTGCTTTTCAGCGGATTCGTATTCAGTTATACTAGAACAAACTCTATCATAAAATTTTTCAAGTTGCTCATAAGATAACCCATCAGGGTTGTTTTGTAAATCAGATAAGTCTGACTGAATCTGATTTAAGATTTCTTTAATTTTATTTTCCATTTTAATTTGCGTTAAGGTTTCTAAAATAATCTTCGTAACATTCGTAAAGTCCTTTGTATCCGTCATTGTATGCCGACTGCAAAAAGTCTTCGTACATTGTAATTAGCTCACCGAAAACAATATCGTAAGCCTCACGTATATCAATAGCCTCGTAAGCGTAGGCTAATTGCGTGAATAGAAAAAAATCATAGTCGTATTTCATCGTCTTATTTAGTTACGTGTTCTTTATAAATTTCTACCAACTCAGCGTGCTCTTTTGCATTCACAAAGTCAAACATATCCATGAACTCATTGAAGGATTCGCAATCGTCCAGCCGTGGTATTGCTTCTGATTCTAAAAAATCAGACCAATCTTCAAAATGATATTTGCCTTCGAGGTATCTAAATTCTAGGTTAAATACTAGTTCGCCTTTATCAAAACCAAACTTACCAGCTATGTCTGACCCCCATTCATCATACTCGCATTCAATTACTAGATTGTAATCAGAGCTGAGCAATTGCAGTTTTTCTTTTGGTGGCGACCACTTAGACTGCGCACTAAAATCCAAGCTGGTAGGATCTTTGCTATAATCGCCCAATCCAAACAAAATAAAGTCGTCTTCATACGTGCCTTTAATTAAGTTGCCGTAAAACATACCCATCCCCCTTTCACTCCCGAAAGCTTGAATGTAATTAAAACAATTGTTTGCCATTTTAAAATTGCGTTTAAATGTTAGTAAAAAAATCCTTGATAAGGGCAGTCATCAGGTCGCTTATTTTTCCAGCTTTTGCCTGACTTAGCATATAGATTAGGGAACAAAGTGTCGGGCTCAGGCTTAAAGTAAAGGTCGATTGCCTTGCTTCGCATCCGTTGATCCGTGTCCTCAGAGATACCATTCATCTCAGCCATGAGGACATAGTAATCTTTGTCCCCAAATCTACCATAGCCTGAGTAACTAGGCTCGTGATACTCATTACCTTGATTGTCTACCATGTAGACATCGAACGTAGCTTTGCGACTATGATTGTTCGCTATGCTTCTGCGTGTGTCTTGTGTTTTAAAAGAAAAGAATCCCATTGTATTAAGAGTTTATAAGGTTATAAATTTCATCTATACTTTCAGTCACGTAATTTGTAGTGACCATAGCCTCACGGCTTCTGATTGCTGATGCCTCAAATTCGGGCTTGCCGTATGGCTTAATGGTTTCCCATTTTACTTCAATAATACTTTCGACCCCGATTAAAATCGGTGAGCCATCTATTTTAGTTAATTTTACTATTAGCTTTTGCATCTTATAAGGTGTTTAAAAAGTTTAAAATTGATTGCGTTTTTGTTGTATACTTACTGATATAATCAGTTAGGGTTTCGCCTATTTCCGTGAAAATTGATAATTCTAATAGGTCTGAGTCTGCTCTATTGAATACTTTTACAATAATGACCCCAGCTTCTGAGGCCACTACGTGGAGGCTATACTCGCCTTGGTTTATGATTTTTCGTGCCATTATTTGCTTCTTAAATAGTCTTCAATATAAAATGATATTACATCCCAGTTTATGCCGATGCTTGCATCATGCTTATTATCCAAACTTTCTAATATGTCGTCCGCTTGGTCTTCGGTCAATTCTAAATCTAATTGATCGGCTTGCCATAGTACGTCTTCCGTACTCCATTTAATTGATATCGTCTTCATCTTAATTTTGTTTAAATTGATTATAGTAATTTTATTCGATCAGTATCGATCCCGTGTACAATTCCCGTGCTTTGGCTTTCTACGTAGACTTGCCATTCATTATAGCCGTACTCATTCACGTAGACAATTTCGCCCAGTTTTAACGGATCATTTTCGACCTGCTCATCGTCGTAAATAAGGCCGTCAATATCTAGGATTATAGCTTGCTTGCGTTCGCTTTCTTTTAAGGGCTTAAAATCAAAGCAAATGCCCTCATTTCCAAAGTAATAATATACTTCGTTATTTATTATTTGAGGCTCGATTAAAACATTATATTCATCGCCATAAATTACACGCACGTTTTCACCTTCCCACGTATACGTGTTTTCGGGATGCGATAACATTTGAATTAACTCATTCACGAAATGGTGGTGAATAAACGGCCGTGCCCAGCCGTTCCAAGTGCTTTTAGGGTTTGCGTATGCGATCATGTTTGTGCTTACCTCGCCTTCAAAATTTGCAATTCCTTTTACTAAATTTTCCATTTGATTTGATTGCCGTTTTTTGCCACGGCTTGGGCTTTGTTCACAATCACGCTTTTGCGTGATAAATTAAATTTCTGATTCATCTTCTGATATTTCAGTAACGTCGTATTCAATAGCATCCCAGCTATTATCCTGAGAGTATTCGCCTATCTTTACCGCTGACTGATCCTGATTGTCTACCATAAATTCCGCATCTTCCGCGCATTCGGCTTGAACGTGGTAGGTTACAAAAGTATTGCTAGGAATAATTTGAATAACCTCGAATGTTTTTAATTGCTTTTCCATCTTAATTTTAGTTTAGTTTATTAATTAAATAATTTATTCCATTCATCGGGCGTGATGCCCGTGATCAAAAATTCCCTTTCATCGCTGGATAAATGGGGTACTATGTTTTGAATCAGTTCAATGCCCGATTCAATTCGAGCAAATTGCTCGCTTGTGATATCTAATTCCATTGTCGAAAATGTACCGCTTATACGGCTGGTTTTTGTGATTAGCATAGTATTAAATACGGCTAACCTATACGCCGAAAGGTTACTATTTTTAATTGTTTTGGTAAGTATGAAATTCTTTGCTTATTTTAATCTGCCCTTGCAGGTATTCATTAGCCTCTTGCTCTGTGTCAAAATGAGCCAAAATAAATTTTCCGTTTGCGCCCGTACCCATTACTTGAAACCAGTTTTCAGTAATGTTTTTTTCTTTGTTATAAAAATGTGCTTCAATAACTTGCATAAAATTATTTCGGTTAACCTAAGCACCGAAAGGTTTAGGTGATTAATGTGGTAAAATTGTTACGCTCTTAGCCTTACTATTCGTGCCCATGCAAAGCTTGCAATTATCGCAGGTGGTTTTTTGGCCAGCTTCTTTAGATGCAGGGCAGGTTACGTATTCCTTACTATCTGTTTGACCTACAAAGAAAGTACGAAAGCCAGATTTTTGCGCGGCCTTAGATATTGTTTCGCTTTCTACGGACGCCATGAAATAATCTTTAGCCCAATTATTTTTGTGCCACTGGTGGGTGTAACCAGTCCAAAATTTGGCACGCTTAGATATCTTATTTATTAGGGCTTCGCCTAATAGGATCGGCTCGCCATATGAGCCGAAACGTATACCCTTTCCGCTGATTGCATCGAGTAAATCGGCTTCGCTTTCCGGGCTCAATTCGGGTATATTTTCAAGCCCTAAACGTCGCAGGCTTCGAACCTTTGAAGCTAGGCCGCGTTCACTATTAGCTTTTCGTACGTAGCAAGTTTTCTTTTTGCTTTTGCCGTGATTGCAATCAAAACAGACGTCGACGTCTGATAGCGTGCTAATTTGCGCGTCTGTTTCAAGCCATGAAGCCGGGATAATATAGTTTTGAATTAATGCGCCGGTCTTTGCGTTTCCAGTTTTGAACTGAAAATTTACTATTACATTGCCTTGTTTAAAATTAAAGTTTTCCATTGCGTTATTTTTTAAGGTGATTAAATAGATTTTATTTGTTCTAAATTTTGATTTTTTACTATATATTTTACGGCCTCTTCAATAGTATTGCACGTAGGCACGGCAATTTCTATTTTATTGTTTCTAAAATATATCTTATTCAATTCAGGCGCATAAGCATGACGCTCTAACCCGCTAATTAGTTTGTATTTATGCTTTTTGAAATAATCTATTTTTTCAAGGTTTAAAGCCGTGTAAAAAATTTCAGACTTAAAATCATATTTCTCTATTTTACCTACTGGTAAATTTTCTAATTTATTTGAATTTTCGGTATAGTATTCCAGCCGTTCGGCTTTTGCCAGTTTAACGAAGCGTGTATTTTCCTTAATTGAACTGATTTTAGTTTGAATTAATTGTAAATTTTCCATTGCGTATATTATTTAAGGTGATTAATTATATATTTCAATTTGTGGATAAAATTTATTTAGATATTTATATAGCGTATCCCTTTTCTTAAATCGCTTTATAGTCTCCTTATCATTCCAGGTATTTAGGTAGCTATACTCTTTTAGTATAGCTATATAACGGCCGTGCGATAACTTAAATATTTCATTTTCATTGCATAACATTAGTATGTTATCGCTTACTACATTTTCTTTTAAAATATACGTTTCCATTTTATTTGATTTTTAAAGGTGATTATAATAATTCTGTTAATTCATGTAGATCTATTTCTCCTTGTGTAAAATCTAACAAGGAATAATAAGCTAATTCGCTGATATTATTAGCAAAACCAAAACCAGTCTCGAATTCCGTCGCGCCTAGGCTTGCACAAATTGCGAAACAATCTGAATAGTAAATACAAGCCGTCTCAATATCTGAATTTATATAGTCCTGTATTTCGTCGTAACTTGAAATATTGCCTTTTTCAATTTCGGCTTTAATATCGGCCGTTAAATTTTCGATAAATAAATACTTGTTAAAATTTTCCATTTGAATTGATTTTTTAAGGTGATTAATTATTTATTTCGTTTTTGTTGAGGGCAAATTTAATGTAAAAAAATAATACAAGTCAAGTACTTGTTGAAAACTTTTTTGCGATTATTAGAAAAATGCAATGAATAGATCCAAATAAGGCAAAAGTTCTTTAAAAAATACAGCAAAGTTTTTGCAATAGTTTAAGCGTTATTTTGTAGGATCTTTAAATCTATTTAACATAATGTAAGGTTTTAGGGGAGGGTAAAGAAGCAACCCTAGCCGCCTAAACTTTTTATTTTGTCCGCTCGAAATAAATTTTTAGACGCGTCTAAAAAAAATATCAATTGCAATGGGGATTTTTTGATTAGGTATTTAGACAAACGTCTAATTGCTTTGCGGTCAATTGCGTAGATAGTTAGACAAACGTCTAACAGTCCTACGGCCTAGGCAAACCGAATGAGACAGTAGCATAGCATAGCATAGCATAGCTAGAAAAAGCCAAAAAATCTACGGCAATTTTCCCAAATCGTACTCCCCCTACCTTGATCCGAGTCGTTTCCCGATCGGGCCCGGCCGGCTCAGATGGTGGTGTTACCCCAAACCCATATTTATCTAATAAAATTTTTAACTTTGCTAAACATAACCCCACAACACAATGGCAAAAATGATCAAAGAGTATGGTGGCAAGGAGAAGTACGCTTCGAAGGCTGCTATGATGAAGCACGAGAAAAAGGAAGGCAAGAAGGTAGAGAAGATGGTAGAGAAGATGGAGAAGAAAGGTGTCTTTCTAAAGATGAAGAAGAAATAGCAAACTTTAGTTTGATATCTTCGGGAGTCCCAGGTTTTACGACTTGGGTCTTTTTTTTGCCCAATTTTCTATAAACTTGCAAAGTTTTGTGTACAATATCATGACGTGTGTACAAATTGGTTTATGACTCTGCAATAGCTAACTAACTGATTTCTAATTACTTATTTTTATATTTATATTATAAATGATTAAATGTAATCTTTTAATAGTATATTTTAAAAAAAATATATAATAAGAAAAAGTAAATTATATATAGAGAGATATTGAATAATTAGTTTGCAAAGTTTGCAACTTTAGTAATAATTGGATTTATACCAATTGATTATCAACAAGTTATGTATTGCACAGTCATAAATAAAGATGCAAAAATGTGGGAATTAAAACAATATTGTACACAAATCAATTGCAATTGTTCATTTTTCTTTGTAAGTTTGCATAAGATTTAAATAATAAGAAATGGATACTCCAAGTTTATTTAATAGTTGGGCCGACCAAGCTTATATACCTGAGGGTACTAAGTTCCCGGCTCTGTTTATGTACAATAGTTTTATACGGTATTGCGATGGTAGGTTTACTAAATTACCTCGCAAGATATTTTACAGTTGGTTGCGAACAAGGTTCGGAGAAAATATGAGTGAGGGTAAGGATAGCAAGGGGCTATGGTTCATGATAGGCGATAAGCAGGATCTTGGTAGTAATAAGATTAGTGAATACGAATTTAGGGTTCATACTTGTGATGAGTTTGTAAGATGGTTTATTGATACGCATGCCAACATGATGTATGAGAAAGTTAGAGCAAATGATGTCCGCAATGATTTTTTTAGGATATATGCTAACGATGGGAATATCTTTAAGTCTGGCAAGGGCATCTATGTCACTAAACAAAGATTTAATAGTTGGATGGATATTGGCAGTAAGTTTTTAACTTCGTCAAAAGGTTTGCTGAAAGGCAGGGATGGTAAGGGTAAATGGTTAATTTTAATTTAAATATAAATACTTATGATTGTTAAGGAAGTAATTTTTGGCACTGAAGCTCGTCAAAAACTAATCAAAGGAGTGAATACCATAGCAAATGCTGTTGGTTCTACATTAGGTGCTAGAGGACGCACTGCATTAATTGAGTCAGACCTGCATGTTGGTGGAATTACAGTTACCAAGGATGGTGTTACATTGGCAAAATCAATTAACTTATTAGACCCGGCTGAGAACCTTGCGGTGATGATCATGAGAGAAGCGTCTGAGAAGACCGCTAACTCGGCAGGTGATGGCACGACAACATCTATGGTGCTGGCACAAGCCATCATCCATGCTGCGATGGGAACGCTGACAAAAGAAGACAATACCACACAGGTGCTACGTGACGTGCAGTCTGCTGCCTTAAAGGTGGCAACAGAGCTAACGGCTATGTCGACTGAGATTACATCAGACAAGTTGGTGGATGTCGCAACTATATCCGCAAATGGCGACATAGAGATTGGTAAGATTATTGCTGATGCGTATAATCAAGTTGGTCTATCAGGCGTGGTGACAGTAGAGAGTTCCGCTACCGCTGAGACATACGCTGAGGTGATAAGTGGGATGAAGATAGATAGGGGCTTTGCAAGTAAGTACTTTGTGACAGACCACAAGAAGCAAGAGGCTGTGATGGACAAGCCATACATATTGGTGACAGACCAGCCTGTTACAAACATTAATGACATCTTACCTATTCTAGAGTTTATACACCATGGCAGAGGCTCGCTAATAATTATTGGTGAGTTGGATGAGAATGCACTCAACACATTAAATGTGAACAAGATAAAGAGTGGACTAAAAGTATGCACTATTATTCCTCCATCATTTGGCTACAAGCGTCATCAGATTATGCAGGACATAGCAATAGCTACTGGGGCTAAGTATTTCTCAGAGCAGACGGGTGACAATTTGCTAATGGCGACAATTGACGACTGCGGGCGTGCAAGTAAGGTGGTGAGCTCACGGTTCAATACTATTATATTCGACGCAGAGGGTGCAGGCGATGAGCGTGTGCAAGAGCTACACGAGCAGTTAGATGTGGAGACGCAGCCGACCGAGAAAGAATTCTTAAAAGAACGCATCGC
>Ga0114977_10002566_pt1 | contig 11647 bp, 12 predicted proteins | sample S_130805_MF_Meta_FD_87026 | JGI IMG/M metagenome (GOLD analysis project Ga0114977, IMG submission 87026) | Freshwater microbial communities from Lake Simoncouche, Canada to study carbon cycling - S_130805_MF_MetaG | ecosystem: Environmental > Aquatic > Freshwater > Lake | place: Lake...
ACAAGACATCGGCACGGAAAGCGCGGTCGGCATTGACTACGGTTCCACCACGAATCAGCAGGCTCGTCATGATTTGTTCCTTCTAAATGGGGTTGCAAGGCAGGATATTACGCCGATGGCTCATGCCGCCTTCGCGTCCCGCATCGGGTTATTGGGATGCGTCGTCCAGTCCAGATGGCTGGCGCTCACGGTCTTGCCGGTGCGCTGGTCCACTTCGCCGGGTTGGAGGTCGCGCAGGGTCAGGCAGTCCGGCACCGGACAGACTGTCACGCACAGATTGCAGCCAACGCACTCTGACTCCAGCACCTCGAAGTGGCGTTGCCCGTTCTTGCTGGCGCTGATGGCCTGATGCGAGGTGTCTTCGCAGGCAATGTGGCAGCGCCCGCACTGGATGCAGGTCTCCTGCTTGATGACAGCTTTGCTGATGTGATTGAGGTTCAAAAAGCGCCACTCCGACACCGTGGGTACCGCCTTGCCAACAATCTGGCTGACGCTGGTAAAGCCCATCTGGTCCATGTAGTTGGACATGCCGTCAATCATCTCCTGCACAATTTTGAAGCCATAGACCATGGCGGCGGTGCAGACCTGCACGTTCTCTGCACCCAGCGCGATGAAGTCCAGCGCGTCGCGCCAGTTGCTGACGCCGCCGATGCCCGAGACCGGCAGACCGATGGTTTGCGGGTCGCGTGCAATCTCGGCTACCATGTTCAGCGCAATCGGCTTCACGGCCGGGCCGCAGTAGCCGCCGTGCGAGCCCTTGCCGCCAGTGGCGGGCGACATGGTGAGCGTGAGCGGATCCACACCCATGATGGAGTTGATGGTGTTGATGAGCGAAACCGCATCGGCGCCGCCCTTCTTGGCAGCGCGCGCCGGATAGCGGATGTCGGTCACGTTGGGCGTGAGTTTCACCACCACCGGCAGCTTGCTGTAGTGCTTGCACCAGGCCGTGACCATCTCGATGTACTCGGGCACCTGGCCTACCGCCGCACCCATGCCACGCTCGCTCATGCCGTGTGGGCAACCAAAATTGAGCTCCACACCGTCGGCGCCGGTGTCCTCCACGCGCGCCAGAATCGTCTTCCAGGCCTGCTCCTCGCAGGGCACCATCAGGGAGACCAGCAGCGCCCGATCAGGCCAGTCGCGTTTGACCTGGGCGATCTCGGTCAGATTGACCTGCAGCGGGCGGTCCGTGATGAGTTCGATGTTGTTGAACCCGATCATCCGGCGATCCGGCGTTAGCAGCGCCCCGTAGCGCGGTCCGCTCACATTGACCACCGGTGGCCCGTCTTCACCCAAGGTCTTCCAGACCACGCCGCCCCAGCCGGCTTCGAAGGCGCGGTTCACGTTGTAGGCCTTGTCGGTCGGTGGCGCGGAAGCAAGCCAGAAAGGATTCGGGCTCTTGATCCCGGCAAAGTTGATTTGCAGATTAGCCATGATGTTGTTCCGGATCTCAGTGAGTGCTCAAGGCGGCATGAATCGCCAGCGCCGATTGCTTGCCATGCGCAACGGCTTCAACCGTCAATTCGAGTCCGCCAGCACGGCAGTCGCCTCCGGCCCAGACACCTTGCAGGCTGGTCTTGCCGACGTCATCGGTCGCGATGCGGTCGCCTCGCATTTGCAGACCCGACTGCGCCAGCACCGGGTTGCCCAGGCGCTGGCCAATGGCTTTGAGCACCATGTCAGCGGCCAGCGTCTGCACCTCCCCGGTTGCGCAGAGCTTGCCATCGACGAGCGCCTGGCGAGCAAAATGCACGACGCTCGCGTGTCCGTTGCTGCCGGTCACTTCAAGCGGCGCGAGCCAGTGGTGAATCGTGACGCCATGTGTTTGCGCCCACTCCTGCTCCGCTTTGGAGGCTGACATCTGCTCGGGACCGCGACGGTAAACCATGTGCACGTCCTCTGCACCCAGCAGCTTGGCCTGCACCGCAGCGTCGACGGCCGTCATGCCGCCGCCAATCACGACCACGCGCCGGCCGATCGGCAGTGCTGAAAGATCGGCGCTCTGACGCAGCGCGGCGATGAAATCCACGGCGTCCTGCACGCCGGCCAAATCTTCACCCGGCACCCCAAGTTGATGCGTCGCGGCCAGCCCAACGCCCAGAAAGAGGGCGTCGAAGTCGGCTCGCAGTGCATCAAGCTGCGCTGCCGTCTCCAACTTCCAGCCGGTGCGCAACTCGATACCGCCAATGCCCAGCAGCCATTGCAGCTCGGTCTGCGCAAAGTTGTCGGTGGTCTTGTAGCTGGCCAGCCCGTACTCGTTAAGGCCGCCGGCCTTCTCGTGCGCGTCGAGCAACAACACCTCATGACCCAGGCGCGCCAGTGTGTGGGCGCAGGCCAGCGCGGCCGGCCCGGCGCCCAGCACGGCGACTTTTCGGCCAGTGCTGGCGGCGCGCGTGAAGATCTGCGGCTGTGCGCTTTCCATCAGTGCGTCGGTGGCGTAGCGCTGCAGGCGGCCAATGGCAACGGGCTGAGCGCTTTGCGTGGTGCGTACACAGACCTGCTCGCACAGGTTCTCGGTTGGGCAGACCCGCGCGCACATGCCGCCCAGCGGGTTGGCTTCCAGAATCGCCGTCGCAGCACCGCGCAGGTTGCCCTCGGCAATACGCCGGATGAAGGACGGCACATCGATGTGTGTTGGGCAGGCCGTGGCGCAAGGGGCGTCAAAGCAGTAGAGGCAGCGCTCAGCTTCCAGCAGCGCTTGCCCCGGGCTCAGGCGCGGGCTGGCATCGGCAAAACGCAGGGCGTACTCGTCGGCGCCCAGCCGATGCGGGCGAAGGTCAGGATGAACAGAGGTGGACACGCTGGCAACTCCTGTGCTGTGAGACGGGCAATAGATAAAACTGACCATTCAGTCAGCTTCTGCAATGGATACTAGCAATACATGTGCCACGCTGTAACTAGGGGTTATCCCTCTGGCGATAAGAAAGCCGCAAATTGTTGAAACCTGGACGTTTTCCATGCCTTGCCTGCGCGCGGCGTTTCGGACTTTCCATGGCGCGTCCGTCAATCAGATCGGTGATCAGGCCAGACTCTTCCCACATCAATCCAGCGTGTATCTCTTAAACAATCTCAACAGACACGTAACCCATTTCGCAGTATCTTTATATCGACACTTGATCAGATTCAAAACAGAGGCGATTGAGTGGTGCGATCACTGAGTAAGGAGTAAATCATGAGCATGGGAACAATTGCTAGCTTGAGCGCCATGGGTATGGGGTCAATGGCTGGTTTGGGCGCCACGGCGCAGGCCAGCGCACTGACGACGCCATCAACGCCAATGCCACTCCCGGAACTTCCCTCCAGCACAGTAGTCAACATCTCCAGCGCTGCGCGCTCCACGTTGGCCAAGAATGGGATGCAAGCCGAAGCGAGCATGGGCGACCTGATTCAGGCACTGATCATCGCAATGATGCTTCAGATGTTGCAGGGGGTCCAGGTCAAGTAACAACTTACCTATCAGGGTTTTCCGCCAAGCGACGTACAGGAAGCGAACCAACCTTGAAGGGGGCATGATGGGAACCGACTACTTTGTATCGATGCCGCATGACAAGACCGGTGCGCTTGACAAAGCACTGTGCGACCCAAGAGTCAGGAGTTTGTCCCGATCGCTGAATCTCGACCTGCAAGACCCTGCAACGCTAAGAGGATTATTCGACATGATCCAGCAGCATGCAGACGAGTTGGCAGCAATCCCAGCGAACCCTGAGCAACCCCTCACTGCGACACAGCAGCAGTATGCTCGCTGCGCGATTCGAGCCTATCAGCAAATGGTCGCACTGCCCTGAGCTAACTCGATTTTCATTGGCTGTTACCTCCGCGCGCTGCCGATCAACGCGGCACAAGGCCATCGGCGCTGGTCCCGCTAGAATTGGCTCCTACTCAAAGCCTATATTCCGGCTCGTCCCATCCTGCCCGTTCGTTCATTCATGAAAGAAAATCAATTCCGGATCGCTGCATTGGACGACGATGCCGCCCTGGTTAGACTGCTGCGTTTTTTGTTGGAGAAGGAGTATCAGTTCCTGATGCCAAACAACGGTACGCAATTGTGCCGCCTGGTAGACGAGAACGCAGTCGACGCGATTTTGCTTGATATCGGACTGCCCGAAGAAGACGGCATTTCGATTGCCAAGCGGATACGTGAAACATCCATGGTTCCAATCATTTTTCTGTCAGGCAATACGTCGGACGAAATGATCGTCAAGGGACTCAATATCGGGGGCGATGACTATGTCACAAAGCCGTTCCAGTCTGATGTGCTTCTTGCGCGCGTGAGGAGCGCCTTGCGGCACAGCGCGGACCACGTTTCGGCACAGCCCCTGCTCAATATCAAGTTGGGCGATGTCATTTTCGAAGTTCGCGATCAACGTTTGGTCACGCTCAATGGGCAATTGGTAAAACTGACAGAAATGGAAGCACTGATCCTGTCCACGCTGGCACGGGCGGACAACCAGATGCTATCGCGCGAAGAAATGTTCCGCCGCATTTACGGCAGGGAGTGGGATCTCCTGAACCGCGGCCTGGAAGTCCACTTGTCCCATTTGCGGCGCAAACTCACCATAGTGAGCGGCGTTGAAAACCCTATCGTCGGGGTTAGGGGAATTGGCTATCGATTGAATCTGGAACAAGCGAGTCTGCAGCACGACAGTGATGATTTTTAACTCCGCTGGGGAGTATTAGTAATACTGACAGAGAAATTCGGATCACCGTGTTGAGTGGCCAAACAGAAGTGGGAAGTCACTTCTGTTTACTCGATATTGACTCTTGCTTGACCGGCCTGTACAAACGGCAGGATCAGGTTTTGGCAGTCATGAAAGCCGGACAAACTCAGCAAACGATCACCCAGCCCTACGCAGTCTTGAGCCACTGCTATGAGTTGATTGCGCGCTGCACCACCGAATCCGAGTTGTTCCCCCGGATTTGTCGTGACGCAGTTCAACTTGGCGGCATGAAGATGGCCTGGATCGGGCTTGTCAATTCGTCCGGATTGATGGTGCCAGTGGCTTCCTTTGGCGATGACCTCGGATGCGTGGCAGAACTGGCGCCTTCAGTCTATGCCAACCATCCTGATGGGCCTGGGCCGGTGGGCGCAGCCACTAGCTGGCAACAACCGGCATGGTGTCAGGACTTCATGCACGATCCTGACGCCTCACCCTGGCATGAGCGTGCCGCCCTCAGTGGTTTCGCCAGCTCGGCGGTTCTTCCCTTGTGTCGCAACAACCAGTTCGTCGGAGTCTTTACGCTCTATAGCGCAGACTTGAATGCTTTCGATGAAGACTTGCGACGGCTACTCACTGACGTGGCAAAGAATATCAACTTTGCGATCACAGGTTTTGCCAATGATGCCTTGCGCCGACGCGTTGAAGACAGTCTGCGCAAGAGCGAGCAGTCCCTTAGGGAAGTCCAGCGCATTGCCGGCTTGGGAAGTTATTGCCTGGACATCCGCACCGGAAATTGGGAAAGTTCCGACATGTTTGACCGCCTGCTCGGGATAGATGCGACCTATGAGCGATCATTTCAGGGCTGGGAAGATTTGATCCACCGGGACGACCGGGCGATGATTGACAACTACTTCCGCTATGAAGTCGTGGCCCAATACAAGACCTTTGACAAGGACTATCGGATTACCCGCTACGACGACGCAACGGTCCGCTGGGTTCACGGAATTGGCAAACTTGAACTTGACGCACAGGGCGAGCCTTGCAAAATGCTCGGCACGATACAGGACATCACCGAAAACAAGCTGGCCGAAGCCGCACTGCGCCAAAGCGAAGAACGCTATCGCACCGCTTTCCTGCGAAGTCCCGACGGCGTCCTCATCAACCGGCTGGCGGATGGCCTCTACCTCGATGTCAACGACGGTTTCCTGCGATGGCTCGGGTGGACCCGAGCAGAAATCATCGGTAAGACCTCCCGGGAGATCAATATTTGGCATCTGCCGACCGAGCAGAGAAAGCACATGCAGACCCTGCAGCACGATGGCTCCTATGAAAATATGGAGGCCGCCTTCGTCACCAAGAAGGGCAAGGTCATGGTGGCACTGATCTCCTCTCATGTGATGACGATTGATGGGGTGCCATGCATTTTGGCCGTCATGCGCGACATTACGGCCAGCAAAGAGCGACAAATGCAGCTCGAACAGATTGCTCATTTTGACGCGCTGACGCACCTGCCCAACCGAATCTTGCTGGCGGACCGTCTCCAGCAGGCCATGTCGCAATGCCAGCGCCGTGGCCAGCGTGTCGCGCTGGCCTATCTCGACCTCGACGGCTTCAAAGACATCAATGATCAACACGGGCATGAGGCAGGCGACCAGTTGTTGATTGGTCTGGCGGGCGTCATGAAGCAGGCGTTGCGCGAAGGCGACACACTCGCCCGCTTGGGCGGCGACGAGTTTGTCGCCGTGCTGATCGATTTCGCTAACGTCCAGGCCAGCGTGCCGATGCTGACCCGATTGCTGGCAGCTGCGGCTCAGCCGGTCCAGGTGGGCCATCTGACATTGCAGGTGTCAGCCAGTTTGGGTGTCAGCTTTTACCCGCAAGAGCAAGAGATGGATGCTGATCAATTACTGCGGCAAGCCGACCATGCGATGTATCAGGCCAAAATGTCTGGAAAGAATCGTTACCACATCTTCGATTCAATGCAACAAAGCAGGATGCGCGTGCATTATGAAAGCCTGGGGCGCATTCGTCAGGCACTTTGCGAAGGCGAGTTCGTACTGCATTACCAACCGAAGATCAACATGCGCAGCGGTCAGATCATCGGAGCAGAAGCCCTTATCCGCTGGAACCATCCAGAGCGCGGCCTGTTGACTCCCAAATCCTTTCTGCCTGTCATCGACGATCATCCGCTGGCCAGTTCTCTCGGAGAATGGGTGATCGACAGTGCATTGAAGCAAGTCGAGCTTTGGCGTGCCACCGGGCTTGAGCTGGCAGTTAGTGTCAACATTGGTGCGCGCCAATTGCGTGAGCTCGATTTCGTCGATCGTCTGCGCCAGATATTGAGTGCACATCCGCAGCTCGATGGGTCCTGTCTGGAGCTCGAAATACTGGAAGCCAGCACACTCGATGATGTCGCTCAGATCTCCCGGGTGATCGAGGATTGCGCAAAACTCGGGGTGAGCTTCACTCTGGACGATTTTGGAACGGGTTACTCATCCCTCACTTATCTGAAACGCCTGCCACTGACAACGCTCAAGATAGATCAGCGCCTTGTGAGCGACATGCTTGATGACCAGGACGATCAGATCATTCTTCAGGGGGTGATCAGTTTGGCCGCGGCCCTGGGTCGGCTGGTCATCGCCGAGGGTGTGCAGACTCGAGCCCACGGCACCTTGCTGATGCGGTTGGGGTGCGAACTGGCTCAGGGCAACGGCATTGCGCCACCCATGCCTGCGCAGGAATTGCCGCAATGGGTAAGGGCATGGCATCGCACCCAAGATTGGGTGGACCAAGCGCTCACCCCATGAAACCGGAACTATCCGCACAATTGGCCGTTGCGGTTGACGGCATGCCTGCCTTTCCCAAAAGCATTCAGAGAATTCTGGAACTCACTCGGCACATCGATTGTTCGTCCAAGGATCTGGTGCGTGTCATCGAGAAAGACCCTGTTGTAACCGTCAAGGTCTTGCGCGTCGTCAACGCGGCCTCCTTCGGCCTGCCCAAACAAATCAACTCCATCAGCCACGCGGTCCTCTATCTTGGCATCAATGCCATCAAGAATCTGTCATTGAGCATCGCTGCCATAGGAATCTTGCCGACCAGCCAGGTCCGGGGGTTTGATGCCAGGCAATGCCTGCTGCACTCTTTGAGTACCGCTGAAGTCGCCAGGCAGTTGGCGCTTTCAAAACGTGATGTCGACCCGATGGACTGCTTTGTTGCTGGGCTGTTGCACGACTTTGGAAAGATGGTGCTGGCACAACTATTGCCGGCACAATTTGAAGCCGCATTGACGTTGAGCCAGTCGAACGGATCGTCTCTACATGACGCCCTGCGCACGATGATTGGTACCGATCACGCCGAAGTTGGGGCCATGCTGGTCGAAAGGTGGCGTTTTCCAGCCGATCTGGTCGAAACAATCCGCTTCCAGCATGGACCCGATCTCGCGGACACGCCGATGATCGCTTGTGTCTTTACTGCCAATCAGATCAGCAAGCGGCTCAATTTTGGTTTTGGCGGCAATCCTTGCGTTGAAGAGTTGCCACCATGGATCGCCAGTTGCATGGGCGGCGACTTGCAACAGGTCATTCTCAAAGTGGGGGACTTGAGGCCGGCGTTTGAAGAAGCACGGTTGTTTTCAATGATTTGAGCATGACAATCTGGTATCCTTCGCCGGGGGCTTGTACGCGGACCACTTCGAACATACAGGAACTGCCCTGCCAGTTAGCGCCAACGATACCCAACCTGCACAAAGAGAATCTCAAGTCATGGATGAAAGTCCGTCCACTCAGCAAGCTGCCCTGGATACGTCTGCACGCCGGCCTGTGGGTGACGCCTTGGCCGCATTAGCGGATTTTCGTATCACCCAACCCAAGGTGATCGTTGACGTGCTGCGTCAGCTGATGAACCGCAAGGATTTTCTGACTGTCGAATGCGACAGCCATCCGCAACACATGATCACCCGGATCCTTGGGGTAGACCAGGCTGCGGGTCACTTCTTTTACGATTGCAGTGCCGAACAAAATCGCAATCGATCCTTACTGGAGGCACAGGAAAACTATTTCGCTGCAAGCCAGGACGGTATTGCTATCCAGTTTGTGAGTTGCCAGCCCGAACACTGTGAGTTTGAAGGTGCGTTGGCGTTACGCGCACCGCTACCAACGAGCCTGTACCGGGTGCAGCGACGCGAGTTCTTCAGGGCTGGCGCCCCGCTTGCGGAGTCCTATTTTTGCGCGGCGACTTTGCCTGACATGCGGCAGCTAGCGTTGGATATTTTTGATTTATCGCTGGATGGCGTCGGATTGCGTTCCAAGGACCCTGTCCTGGCAGCTCTGCCGATTGGCACCCAGTTAAGCAAGGTTGTGCTGAATTTTGGCCGAAGGGGCAAGATTGAGACCGATATGAGGATCACCAACATCCTCAATATGCGTGGCCCGGCAAACCCGGCGTACCGAATAGGGTGTCGTTTTGAGCGTTTTCCGAAGTCAAAAGAGCAGGATTTTCAACGCATGATCACCCAGCTTGAATTGGCGCGCAGGGGGCGCGTCTAAAGCGCCCTAACCTACGGCCAGGCTGTGCTTGCCGTCATGACCGGCTTTGTGGATGCCGTCCGGACCGTAGAGTGCTTGCCCGCTGGAGCGAAGAAACCCAATGGTCTGGCGGGTGAAGTCCAGATGCGTATGAACCATCACACCGTTGCGGTGATTGCGATCCTGCGCATGCGCCGCCGCTTCGAGCAAATTGCGCCAAGCCTGTTGCAGCGCCTTGCCACCAGCAGCGCTGGCGGCATCGCCACCGCTACGACCACCGGCATAGCCCAAAGCGAGTTGTAACTGCTCACGCTCCTGTCCAGCCAACTTGACCTGATCAGCCAGTACCGATTTTCGCTCCGCCAACTCAGGCAATTTGCCAAAGTCACCGTCGATCATCGCCTTTGCTTCCTGATCGAGTGCGCCAACAAACGCCTCGATGCGGGCATGCTCTCGCAGCAGGGAATCAAGAAGTTGCGTACTCATGCGATCTTGCGGCCGATCAACTCACGCACACTTGTCAACAGGCCATCGGCAATCTTGCTGCTATTGGCGCGATAACGCCCGGCACTGATATCGGAGCGAATCCTCGCGACTTGTACAGCGTCAAAGTCTCCGTTAAGAGATGGCAGCAAAGGTGCTTCTGATGCCGACCGCGCCGGACTCGCCACAGCGGACATTGCTGCGTTAGTCCGATTGGCATTGATACCTTCCTTGGCAGCAGTCAGGGACGGGGGATCAGCCACATTCTTCGAGAAGGTGGCGCTTGGATCGATTTTCATGATGGTTTCCTCACAGAGATCTCAACGGTATAACGGCGATTCAGATCAAAACTTTAGGATTCACGCATAAATAAGTCAAGGAGACAGTTGCACCACACCGTCCGGCCGGACAATACCACTAAGCCGTTGCCCGTCCAGTCTCTTGACCTGAATCAATGCACCGGTGGTCGCATCCGACATCGCTTTGCCTTCCGTGCTGATGACAAAGCCCAGGCCTGCCGTGACCAACTTAACGGTCTGTCCACGCTGCACCGTCGATACGGCACGCAGCAACTCCCGGCGCAGCGGTACACCTGCGGCGATCCGGTTCGCTGCCACCACACCAGTGAGTTGAGCAGGATCGGTCACCAAACTGCCGGCAAGACCTGTCAGATCGCCTTCTCGGCCCTGAGTATCAGCCAGACTGAGTTCCTGCCCAGCTGAAATCGGTCGCACCGCGACGTAGTAGACCCCCACCACCGCAATCTGGGTCGATACGTAGCGGGTCCAAGGGTGATCAGAATTGCAGCGCAGACCGACCGACAGCTTGCCCCAAGGGCGCGCACCGCTTGGCAGGAACGCTTCGAGCGCAGCACATGGCGGCAAAGCGTCTGTCGCGGAAGCGTCGATTCTGATGGCAACCTTGCCTGGCATTCCAACAGTCTGCTCCACCAGAAAGCGCTCAATCACGGCATAAGCGCCACTGCTCAAGGTGGCTGGTGGTCGAGCCGTATCGGTAGCCGCTGCGGCCAAGCCCGACATCACAAACAGGCATGTCAGACGTGTGAACGTGGTCGAAAAGCGCGCGGCTTTCCGCATGAGCCTGAGGGACGGACAGCTTGTGGGCATGCTCGGATTCTAGAGACGCCGGGAACGGCGCCAAGGCCTGAATTGAACCTTGAAACTGCATCTGATCAGGCGATTGATTGCGCTGCGTCTCCCTAGAATTATTTTCATTCACAAAGCTATGGGCCAACAGGCAAGTAACTCCAATCGACGGGAAAGAAATGATAGACAAGCTCGACTCATCCCTTCGCTTCCACCAGGAGGCGCTGAACCTGCGGGCACGCCGGCAAGAGGTTCTGGCGGCCAATATCGCTCATGCTGACACACCAAATTTCAAGGCGCGCGACATCGATTTCAGCAGCACACTGACAAAAGCCATGGAGCGCGGTACCCGATCCGACTCTCTCTCAATGACAGGCACATCGTCCGGTCACATGGCGGCTGCCGGCACCGGCGCGCTGGAGGCCGACTTGCTCTACCGCACGCCCGTCCAGTCAAGCGCGGATGGCAACACCGTGGAGATGGATGTCGAACGAGTCAATTTTGCCGACAACGCCATGCGCTACGAAGTCAATCTGGCCGTCCTGGGTTCAAAAATCAAAGGGCTGCTGTCAGCCCTTCAGCAATAAACCGGCCGAGTTAGAACATGCCCGTCTCAAATCAATCACTTGGTATTTTTGGCATCGCCGGTTCAGCTTTGACGGCGCAATCGCAGCGCATGAACGTCACCGCCAGCAACCTAGCCAACGCCGACAGCGTTGCTGGCCCCGATGGTCAGCCCTACCGCGCACGCCAGGTCGTGTTCGAGATGGCTCAATCGGGTGAACAGGCCATCGGCGGCGTCAAGGTGGCACGTGTGGTCGAAGACCAGTCACCTCTGCGCATGCTGCACGACCCGAAGAATCCGCTGGCCAAT
>Ga0114977_10002569_pt1 | contig 11643 bp, 7 predicted proteins | sample S_130805_MF_Meta_FD_87026 | JGI IMG/M metagenome (GOLD analysis project Ga0114977, IMG submission 87026) | Freshwater microbial communities from Lake Simoncouche, Canada to study carbon cycling - S_130805_MF_MetaG | ecosystem: Environmental > Aquatic > Freshwater > Lake | place: Lake...
ACGCACTTCCGCTTCAATCTGCACCCACTGCTCGGGCGCAAAGGTCGGAGCGGTGGATTGAATGATGTGCTGGGTAACGACCTTACCACCAAATTCTAGATTAGTCCCCGGGGTGCAGACGGCCGCGGTCGGACGGGCCCCCTTGCCTTCGTCGGCAAGAAACTGAAACTCCATGCTTGAGGGGAAGCCTTGCTCCAAACGCATGCTCTGCGGGGGCTGCGCATGAATCATAACGCCGCTATTGAGGTTCACGTACTTCGGGGCATCGGGCATCATCTTGCCAAAGAAGCGATACTCCATCCGCAAGACATACCGCGAATAAGCCAGGTTCGTAAACAGGTGGCCAAACTTCAGGTCAAACTTCGGGTAGGCATCATACGAAACCTTGATCATGCCGTCATCGACCCGGAAGGTATTCGCGTAATTCTCACCGAGCGGTTGGTTCGCAATCTTCGCCGTCCAGCCCGAGAGATCCTTACCGTTAAATAAAGAAAGCCACTTCGGTTCTTCCTGGGCCGAAGCCACAGCACCGACCAACAACGCCAACAAGGGTAAGCAACGCATGCCCCACCCTACCACAAGTCCGTCAGATGCCAATGGGAATGCATGGTCGGGTAGGGGCAGCACCGCGTGCTGCCCTAGTTGCCTCTCGCTGCATCGAGGTAGGGTTGGCACTGCGTGCCAACCTAGCTGCCTCTCGCGGGCTCCGCCCGCGGGTAGGGGCAAGGCTTCGCCTTGACCTCCACCATAGGAGGGCGCGGCGAAGCCACGCCCCTACTTCACCTCCCCCCATCCTCCAAACTCTAGCCAACCAGCCCCCTTTGTTAGCTTATCCGCACTCTGAACTCGATTCAGCACTCTGTACTCTGACTTTAATTCACCTTTGCACCTTTGCACAGGAGCTCTGCTCTGATTTCCACCTTTGCATTCACTGACCCCTCCCCTCTGTCCTCCGCCCTCAATACCTCACCGCTCGGCGCATCAGGACCACGGCAATCCCAATCAAGACCACGTTAGGTAATAACACCAAGACTTCGGGATGGAAGCTCGGCGTCTTCACCCAACTGGCCGCAGAGGTGAGTACGTAATAACCCAGCGAGACCGCTAAGGCTAACGCAGCATTCACATTCACTTCCGATCGACCCACCGAGACGGCCAAGGGTACCGCTAAAAGGGCTAACGAAAGCACGGAGACGGCCGTCGCCACCCGGAACATCAATTGGGTCTTCAACACCGTCCGCTCCTTCGCCCGCTCAGCCTCCGTGGCGTTCGGTGTCACTTGCCAGCCTGTCTCCATCGCCTGCCAAAGGTCACCAGCGGTCATCATCCGAAGGCGCTTCACAAAAGCGACCTTACCAGGATCTTCCCGCGGAAACTCCAAGACCGTACCCATTGCCAAGGAATGCGCCGCAGATTTCGCATCCGGCCGTGGCACCCAATCGTGCCTCGTCACCCGCGGCTCCTTCAGGGTCACGCGCAAGATCGGAGCACCCTTGGTGTCAAAGGTCGCCACGAGCTTCGCCTCACTGGCATAGAGCGACTCGTAAACGGACCCTTGCGCATCCACCTGCCATAACCAGAAATCCTTCAGGACGTCTCCTTCTTTCTCGCCTGCCTTGATGAGTAAGCCCTTGAACTGCTGGTTCAGTTTGCCAGGCACGATGACGGCGGCGGGATTGCGGGTGGCCGAGCCCACGACAATCTCCTGGAAGCGCGCCTCCGAAGTCGGGCCCGCGTCGAGGTTCAACCATAAGCACAAGGGCAAGATTAGCCCTAAAGCCAGCCACACCGGCATGGCCACCCGCCAAAGGCTCAGGCCGGCCGACTTCATCGCGGTGATCTCACCTTCCGCCCCCATTCGCCCAAAGGTCAGGAGGATACCCGTTAAAACGCCCATTGGGAGGGCGTAGGGAATGACCGTCGGAAATAAGAGCCCGACCAGTTGCAGCGCTTGCCATGGATCCACGCGACCCGCGGCCACCGCCCCGATCACCTGCTGCAGGATATTCCCTGCCACCAGCACGAACATAAAGGCGGTCGTGGCTAAGGCCGACGCGAGCCCGCACTCGCGGAGAATATGTCGATCCAGAATCCGCACCCGTCCTTAGCGCGAAACGCCCACTTCCTCCGCAGCTGGATGCGCAGACTTAACCTGCATATATTGTGCTAAACTTTGGTCCATCGCAATGGACTTGCTGAAAAGATAGGTGCAATGACCCAAGCCCCTGGACAGCTGCAAGCTTATGAAACTCGGCGTCATGCCTTCTTCGAGGCAATACAAGGCCGACGCCAAACCCGTGCGGTCCGCGCCCGCCCGGCAATGAATCAACACAGGCTTAGGGGCCCCCTTCATAACTAAGACCAGCTCCTTCATCTGCTCCACCGATAAGCGGACCTGCGCGCTCATCCGATAGTTGATTAAGGTGACGTCTAAGTCTTTCGCGGCCTTGGCTTCGGCATCATACCAATCCTGGCCAAGGTTCTCGCCGCGCAGGTTTATGACGCTACGGATTCCGAGCTTCTTGACTTGGCGGGTTAACTCCTCCTCCGATAGTTGCGCGGAGCGATACACCAAGCCCGACTCCACGGTGCGCAGATTGCCATTAGACTGAATCAGGCAATAACGAAACCCGACTCCGGCGATAACGGCAACTAAGAGTAGAACCAAAACTTTCGCTGACCAATTTAAGAACGCGAAGAGGTTTTTTTTCGGCATGCGGCAACCTACCCCGAGAGACTAACGTGACCATCTCAATTTCTGGACCGACCGCGCCGCCCCACTCGGCAAACTGCGAAATCAGCCCAAGATAGGCACTTATCCTCAGCCGCCAAACGACCGAAGCACAAAAGTCACGCCCCCGCCATCATACCTCTCGGGTAGGGACAGCACTAAAAGAGTACCGAGTTCAGATTACGGATTATAGAGGAAGCAAAGACGCCAACTTCCCAGTCCCCCTTTTCAACTGTATCGGGTAGGGGCGCGACTGCGTCGCGTCCGTTCGCCTGCCAACATCCCGCTCCCCGGTCCCCCTTTTCACTTTATATCGGGTAGTTTTGGCACTGCGTGCCAACCTAGCTGCCTCTCGCGGGCTCCGCCCGCGGGTAGGGGCAAGGCTTCGCCTTGTCCTCCACCATAGGAGGGCGCGGCGAAGCCACGCCCCTACCTTCCCTCCGTACTCTGTACTCCGTACTCTGTACTCGATCCAGCACTCTGAACTCTGATTGGCCTCCACCTTTCCACCTTTCCACAGGCCTTAGGCCGATTTCCACCTTTTCACGGCTATCTTTCCGCACTCCGTACTCCGTACTCTGTACTCTGTACTCTGATTTGCACCTTTGCATTCACTGCCCCCTGCCCCTTGTCCCCTCCCTCCCCCGCCTCCGGCTGCGCGCCTACTTCCAATCCAAACCGTCGGGGAGATGATTGAGGTTCTCGCAGCCGTCCTGGGTGACGATGACCATGTCTTCAATCCGCACGCCGCCGAGGTCCTGACGATACAGGCCAGGCTCAACGGTCAGGGCTTCGCCCGCTAAAAGCGCTGGGCCTTTGATGTCGAGCAGCGGGGGCTCATGCACATCGATACCGATGCCATGTCCGGTCCCGTGCGTCATGGCGCAATAGGAGGTCGGGGCATCCGCCTTGGGGAGTCCAAAGGCATAACCCGAGGCAATCATGGACGCTATCGTGGCGCGATGCACGGCTTCGCCAGTGGCGCCCACTTTGATGACTTTCTCTGCCGCGGCCTTGGCGGCACGGACGGCAGCATGCATACGCACGACTTCCGCGGGAATGTCGCCATGGACCACGGTCCGCGTGCAGTCGCCGTTATACTTGCTGGCACGGTTGCGCGGGAAGATGTCGACGATGACAGGCTGGCCAGTCCGTAGTTCTCCATAACCGTAGAAATGGCAATCGGACGCACCCGGGCCGCCCGCGATAATCGACATGGGGTTCACGTAACCTTGGTCCAAGAGCCAGTGATCGACCGCCGCACGCACACGCTCAGAGGTCAATGGCGCTCCATCATGCATGAGTACGCCGTCCGCGCGGGCCGAGGCGCGCGCGATCAGGCGGCAAGCGAGTTGGATAGCGCCTTCGGTCACGCGCTGGGCTTCGCGGAGGTGGGCAATTTCTTCCGGAGTCTTCTGTCTGCGCTCATTGACCCAGCGGTCCGGCTCGCAGTCGACGACGATGCCCGCCTGGCGTGCATAATCGACGAAGATGAGCGGGAGGGTGCGATCCCCATAGGCATGCGTGACGCCCGCCCGACGGAGACACTCGGCCGCCGCCTGCGCGTTCGCGGTCTCACGATCACCCGAAAGGCCACCAGCCGGAGCGAAGTCCGCCGGACAGGCTACTTGATCAACACGCGCATACTGACGGGCCCGGCCCATCTCGATGTCGCGCAAGATCAGCGTGGCTTCACTGCCGTTGCCCTTGGGGAGTTCAATCAGGACGACTTGGTCACCGACCGAAAAGCCGATACGCCAATAGATGCTGCTATGCACCGACGGAATGCCGGCGGCCAGACGGGCCCGGGGTGAAGAGTCAGAAGGGGTGCTCATGGATAGATTACTTAGCAATAGGAGTGAGTGGGAGATGCTCGTGCAAGAAACGGGTCATGGTCGAGTAAAGATGTCGCTTGGTGTTCGTGCCTTCATCAATCGAGTGCGAGCGGTTAGGATACGAGATCTGGGCGAAGGGCTTATTCAGGCGGATGAGTTCGTTCACCATGACTTCGCAGTTCTGGTAATGGCAGTTGTCGTCCCCTGTGCCATAAGCGATCAGGAGCTTGCCTTGGAGTCCGTCCACATGAGCGATCGGCGAGCCGTCCTTAAACCCGTGCTCATTGTCGTCCGGTAAACCCATGTAGCGTTCCTGGTAGATGGTGTCGTAGAGGCGCTGGTCCGCAATGAAGGCCAAGGCCATCGAGACGCGATAGAGGTCGGGGTGACGGAAAATAGCATGCAGGCTCATCGAGCCGCCACCACTATGCCCCCAAACACCGACCCGCGCTGGGTCGAGGTACGGACGGGCCTGCAGGAGCGAGCGCACGGCCGCCGCTTGATCGGCGGGCGCGAGAATGCCAATCTGACGGTAAATACACTTGCGCCATGCACGGCCACGCGGCGAAGGGGTGCCGCGGTTATCAATGCAGACAACGACATAACCCTGCTGCGCCAACATCGCGTGCCAGAGGTAATTGTCTCCCATCCAGCGATCGACGACCATAACAGCAGCAGGCTCACCGTAGACGTGCACCAAGAGGGGGTAACGTTTCGTCGAATCAAAATTCGGCGGCAAAATGCACCAGGCATCGAGCTCCGGGCCACCCGGAATCGGAATCCGCAAAAACTCAGTGCGAACGGGCACCAAGGCATCTAGCTTGGCCTGCAAGGCTACATTGCCAATCAAGGGACGCACAACGGCGTGCTCGTGGAGTCGGACGAGGTCGATGACGGGCGGGCGACCAAAACGGGTATAGGTGTGGAAGGCCCAACGGGCCTGCGGGTCGCAGTGATAGGCATGCGAACCGACTTGCCCCTCTGGCGTGACGCGCTCGAGCTTGCCAGCGCCATCCAAAGAGACGCGGAAGAGGTAACGTTTCGTCGGGTCATCCGGCGAAGCAATGAAGTACAGGTGGCCGCGTTCTTCGTCGACGCCTGCAACACTGATCACGTCGTAATCACCGGGAGTGAGGAGACGGGCGTCTCCGCTGGCCGCATCCACAGCATAGAGGTGACGCCAGCCATCGCGCTCGCTCAGCCACAGGAACCGCGCCCCGCCGTCGACCCAGGTCATGTCTTCCATGACTTCTACCCAGGTGTCATCACGATCCGTGAAGAGGACTTCGGTGGCGCAGGTGACCGGGTCGCCCGAGATGACGTGATTGGTGTTCTGGAGTCGGTTGAGCTGCTGAAAAAGGACGCGGCGGGAATCTGGGGTCCACTCCATGCGCGGGATGTAATGGTTGCGCGGATCAGGGTTGGCATTGAACCAACGCGTGGGGCCGCCCGTAGCATCGACGACGCCGACCTTACAGGCGGAGTTGGTCTGCCCGACCTTGGGATACGCGAAGGTAGTGATTTGCGGATAAAGGCCGTCGGTATTGTTGATCAGCGGGAATTCGCGCACGCCCGTGGTATCAAACTGCCAATAGGCGACATACTGGCTGTTCGGACTCCACCGCAGGCCATTGCGCAGGCGGAATTCTTCTTCGTTCACCCAATCGGCGGTGCCATTAATGGTGTGCGTGCCGCCATCGGTGGTCAGCGGGGTGATGCGCAGATCAGCCAGCGACTGGACGTAGACGTTGTTCTCGTGCACATACGCGACGTTCCGTCCGTCTGGCGACAGCGTGGCGAAGAGCATCGACGCAGGGGCGGCCGAACCGCCCAATTGACGGAGGGAGCCAGTCTTGCGATGTAGAATCCAGTAGTCGCCGCGGGTCTTTTCGCGCCAGACGCGCTGGGCATTCGTGAAGACCAAGAGGGTCTCAGCGTCATGACTCCAAGCATACTTCTCGATTTGCAGTGGGGTATCCTGACCCGCCGGCAAGAGCTCCTGGGCCGAAACGAGGATCTCACGACGACCGGTTTCCGGGTCGTAGCAGATGATATCCTTAATCTCCTCTGACTTCGGGTGCGCCTTAAACGCCTCCGAGACTTCCAGGGTCGTGAAGCCCTTACCATCCTTCAGCCAATGCGCCGGGCCCCAGCTCTCGGGACGGAACTCCTTCGGCTCACTGAAAATGCGGGCTAAGGTAAGCAGGCTGGGATCCTCGACGGGGGAAGAAGCCTGAGCGGGTGACGGCGTCATATTACAAGGAGGTTGGGAGATAAAAGCGAAGCCCCGTTCGTAGCCACCCCACCCTCCCATGTCGAAACGAAAGGACCTAACTCGGGTATCGAAAAGGTAGGGTTGGCACTGCGTGCCAACCTAGCTGCCTCGGGTAGGGGGCGCGACTGCGTCGCGTCCGTTCGCCTGCCAACATCCCGCTCCCCGGTCCCCCATTTTCACTTTGTATCGGGTAGGGGCAGCACCGCGTGCTGCCCTAGCTGCCTCTCGCGGGCTCCACCCGCGGGTAGGGGCGTGGCTCCGCCGCGCCCTCCTATCCGAAGAAGGTCGCGGCGAAGCCACGCCCCTACCTTCCCTCCGTACTCTGTACTCGATCCAGCACTCTGCCCTCTGATTTTAATTCACATTTTCACCTTTGCACAGGCCGTAGGCCGATTTGCACCTTTGCACTGCCCCTTCCCCCCTCTGCCCCCTATACTCCATACTCTAGCCCACCGGTCCCCTTTGTCGGCTTTTCCGTACTCCGTAATCTGTACTCTGTACTCGATTCAGCACTCTGCCCTCTGATTTTAATTCACTTTTCCACCTTTTCACAGGCCGCAGGCCGATTTGCACCTTTGCACCTTTATTCAAGCCGCTCCCCGGTTCCCCTTTTCGCTCCCCTTTCACCCTACACCATTGCACTCCCCTGCCTTTTCTCTTCCCCTCACCCCACCCCATGAAAACCCGTGCCCCCCTCCTGCTGTTGGCCTGCTGCAGCCTGCTATCCGCCGCCGAACCAGCCGCCCCTAAGGCCAAGCCCGCCGAGCCCACGGCCTTCCTCACCGTCGAGGCGGCGGGCTCCGACTTCTTGCTGCAGGGAGAATTCGCAACCAAGGGACTCGGCGCTGACATCATCGCACTGGGTGCTGACAAATATCGTCTCGTGATTTTCCAAGGTGGCCTGCCTGGTGCCGGCTGGGATGGTTCCGCTAAAGCAGAACTCGAAGGCATTAAGAACGGCAGCAAAGTCGACTTCACGCCGAAGGCCGGCGAGGCCCGCGCGACTCTGGAAGACGGTCAACTGAAACTGAATCGCCTTGGCAATGAACCCACCACGCTTAATCGCATTATCCGCCGTAGCCCCACCGAGGGCCTAGCCGCTCCCGCCGGCGCCAAGATTCTGTTCGATGGCAAGAACGCCGATGCTTGGAAAGATGGCAAAGTCGATGAGCGCGGCTTCCTCCGCTGCGGCACGACGTCCAAGGACCTGTTCAAGGACTACACGCTGCACCTCGAGTTCTTACTGCCACTCAAGCCCTCCGCCCGCGGTCAAGGCCGTGCTAACAGTGGCGTCTACCACCAAGACCGCTACGAGGTACAGGTCCTCGATAGTTTCGGCCTCAAGGGTGAGAACAACGAATGCGGCGGTATCTACACGATCTCCTCTCCGAAGGTGAACATGTGCCTGCCTCCGCTCCAGTGGCAGACCTACGATATTAACTTCACCGCCGCAAAATTCGACGCCCAAGGGCAACGCACCTCCTGGGCCCGCATCACGGTCCGCCATAACGGCGTCCTCATTCAGGATAATGTCGAGCTGCCGCGCACGACCACCAGCAGCGGGATTAAAACCATCACCGACACCCCCGGCCCTTTCCAACTGCAGGAACACGGCAACCCGGTCTACTACCGTAATATCTGGGTTCTGGAAAAGTGAACCGTCTGCTCCTGCTCAGTCTCTGCTGGCTCCTTCCCGCACTCACCGACGCGGCCCCTGACCCTCGTCGTCCCAACATCGTCGTCATCCTCGCCGATGATTTGGGCTACGGCGATGTGGGCTGCTATAACCCTGAGTCTAAAATCCCGACGCCCAACCTCGATCGGCTCGCCAAGGCCGGCGCGCGCTTCACTGACGCCCATTCGCCTTCGACGGTCTGCACGCCTTCCCGTTACAGCCTACTGACAGGCCGCATGTCCTTCCGCACGGGCTACCGTGGCGGAGTCTTCACCGGCGTCGGTGGTCCGAGCTTAATCGAAGCCGACCGCCTGACATTACCAGGGATGCTCAAGAAGCAGGGCTATGCGACCGCCGCCGTCGGTAAATGGCACGTGGGACTGACGTTCCAAACCAAGGATGGCACCCCGATTCACCAAGTGAAGGTGCCCAGTGAAGGGCTCGGCGCCGGGAACGAACTCGCCCGCATCCGGCTCATCGACTTCAATCGTCCCATCACCGACGGGCCCGTCCATCGGGGTTTCGACTACTTCTTCGGCACGGCCTGCTGCCCGACCACCGATTGGCTCTACGCCTACATTGAGAATGACCGCGTCCCCATCCCGCCGACCACGTTACTCGATACGTCTAAACTCCCGAAGCATCCCTACGCCAATGATTGCCGCCGCGGGCTCGTGGCCCCGGGCTTCGAACATGATCAGGTTGACCTCGTCTTTTTAGAGAAAAGCCAAGCGTGGCTGACCGATCACGTAAAGCGCGCGCCCCAGCAGCCGTTCTTCCTCTACCACGCCATGCAAGCCGCTCACTTGCCTTCCTTCGCCGCACCACGTTTTCAAGGCTCTACGAAAGCTGGCCCGCATGGCGACTTCATCGCTGAGCTGGATTTCATCGTGGGCGAATTGCTCGCGACGTTGGACAAACTCGGTGTCGCCGAGAATACACTCGTCATTTTCTCCAGCGATAATGGACCGGAAACCACCACCGTCCTCCACATGCGCGCGGACCATGGCCACGACCCGGCCCGCCCATGGCGCGGGATGAAACGGGATAACTGGGAAGGCGGCCACCGCGTGCCACTCTTAGTGCGCTGGCCCTTGGCCGCTAAGCCATCCGTCATCGACCAGACGGTCTGCCTCACCGACCTACTGGCCACCTGTGCGGCGCTCTCCGACACCCCCCTCCCGCGTAATGCCGGTGAAGATAGCTTCAGTTTCCTCTCCACCTTGACCGGCGTCGCCGATAACCGCCCGCAACGTCCGTTCACCTTACACCAGACCATCAAGAGCGAACTCTCCATCCGCCGCGGCGAGTGGAAATACCTCGATCACCGCGGCTCCGGTGGAAATAGCTACGAAAAGGGTGTACTCGCCACTTTCGCTTTGCCCGACACCGCGCCCACCGCCCCCGGCCAACTCTACAACCTGAAGGCCGATCCCGGCGAACGAACGAACCTCTACCTCGAACGCCCTGAAATCGTCAAAGAACTCAAGGCCCTCCTCGACCAAAGCAAAACCTCCGGCCGCAGCGCCCCCTGAACTCCCCACCCACCTTCCCATGCTCCGCACGTTCACCTGCCTACTATTCGCAGCTTCCGCTACCTTCGCTGCCGACAGCCTGCACCAAGCTTCGCCCTGGGCTTCCGGGGTCGGCCTATCCGACCGCATCGCCGACCTCCCCGAAGATTGGCCGCTGCTGACGAAACACTTCGCCTACATCACGCCCGAAAACTGCATGAAGCCGATGGCCACGCAGCCGAGCGCCGGGGTCTGGCGACTCGAGGGGCCTGATCGTTTCGTCGAATTCGCCCGCTCTAAAGACCTGAAGGTCGTCGGCCACTGCTTGGTCTGGGCCAAAGACGACCGCACGCCGGCTTGGTTCTACCAGGATGGCGACAAGCCCGCCTCCAAGGAGGTGCTGCTGGCCCGTATGAAGGAACACATCGACAAGGTGGTCGGACGGTACCGAGGCCGCATTGCGATGTGGGATGTGGTCAACGAGGCGCTGGCCGACGGTGGCGGCTACCTGCGTGAATCGGGTTGGACGCGCGCCTGCGGGGAGGAGTTCATCGCCAAGGCCTTCGAGTACGCGCACGCGGCCGACCCCGACGCGCTCCTGATCTACAACGACTACAATAACGAGCTCGACGGTAAGCGTGAGCAGATGCTGAAGCTGCTCGCGAGTCTCCGCGCCCGCGGCACACCAGTCCACGCCGTCGGCCTGCAAGGCCACTACGAGCTCGATCGTATCCCGTTTGCGGCCCTCGAGAAGACCCTCATCGCCCTGCGTGCGGCCAAACTGAAGGTCGTGGTATCCGAACTCGATATCGACGTCATCCCCCGCGGCCGCTGGTGGGCTGATAAAGGCGCGCACCAAGCGGAGATGTCCAAGCTCAACCCCTACGCCAACGGTTGCCCTCCGGAAATCCTCGCCCGCCAGGCCGAACAATACGCCCAGCTGTTCCGCCTGTTCCGCAAATACCCCGACGTGATCATGCGCGTGTCGTTCTGGAACCTCCACGATGGCCAAAGCTGGCTCAATAAATTCCCCTGGCAGCGCGTCAACCACCCCCTCCTCTTCGACCGCCAAGGCCAGCCGAAACCCGCCTTCACCGCCGTCATGAAGGAACTCACCGCTCCCCCGCAGAAGTAACCGCCTCGGGTAGGGACAGCACCACGTGCTGTCCTAATTGCCTCGGGTAGGGACGCGACTGCGTCGCGTCCGTTCGCCGAGTGACGTCCGAATCTGGGCAATGCTAGGTCAGCACGCAGTCCCGACCCTACCGCATACAACCGAAAGGGGGAACCGGGGACCGGAAAGTTGGCGTCTTCGTATTTCTGGAATCTGCACTCTGTACTCTGTACTCTGTACTCTGCTTTACCTTTCCACAGGCCTTAGGCCGATTTGCACTTTTGCACTGCCCCCCTTCACCCCCCTCCGCCTTCCCCGCAACTCCGCCCCAATCCTAGTGTTATATATATAACTTATCCCCCTTCCCCATCCCCCTTCCCCATCCCCTTTCCCCTATCCCCTATCCCCTACCCCCATCCCCTTTCCCCATCCCCTTTCCCCATCCCCTTTCCCCCATCCCCTATCCCCTAATTCCCCATGCCCCTCCCCCGCCTCGCCT
>Ga0114977_10002570_pt1 | contig 11643 bp, 7 predicted proteins | sample S_130805_MF_Meta_FD_87026 | JGI IMG/M metagenome (GOLD analysis project Ga0114977, IMG submission 87026) | Freshwater microbial communities from Lake Simoncouche, Canada to study carbon cycling - S_130805_MF_MetaG | ecosystem: Environmental > Aquatic > Freshwater > Lake | place: Lake...
AAAAATATAAAGGTCAAATTAAAATAATGATGGACAGTGGCTTGAGATCTGGTCCAGATATTGCCCGAACCATTGCATCGGGTGCAGAGTTTGCTTTTATGGGACGTAGTTTTATGTACGCAGTTGCTGCATTAGGGGAGGAAGGAGGAGATCATCTTATTTCAAGTTTAAAAATACAATTAAAGCAAGTGATGGATCAAGTGTGTTGTGCCAAAGTGGACGACTTGCCCTCTTTTTTAATTAAAAATAAATAAATGACAAAATCATCAAACAAAGGGGATTTTAAATTAGGAATTCTGTTATTTATTTTAATAGTAGGTGTTTCATATTACGTAATAAACAACTATACCAATACTCAATATAGTGACTGGAAAGTAACAGGAGGAAGCAAAGGAAATTTAAAGTACTCAAGTTTGAATGAAATTGACACCAACAATGTGAGTAATTTAAAAGTAGCATGGGTTTATCATTCTGAACATGATGATTCTACAAAGAAAGGATCTATGGAATGTAATCCCATCATTGTAAATGGAATTTTATATGGTGTATCGCCTAAGATGAAATTATTCGCAATTGATGCAGCTACTGGAATTGAAAAATGGCAATTTGATCCAGCTGATTCAATAAATAATAAATTGTGGCATCGCAGCAGTATCAATATGAACAGAGGGGTGGCTTATTGGGAGGAAGGGAATGATAAAAGAATTATTTACACAGTGGGCCCCATTGCATTTGCAGTGAACGCTATAACAGGAAAACTAATTCTAAGTTTTGGAAAAGAAGGTGGTGTTAATCTCGCAAAGGGACTTGACCGTGATGAATTTAAAGTTTCTATTGCTCCTACTTCGCCTGTTATGATTTATAAAAATTTATTTTTCTTAAGTGGCTTGGTTAGCGAAGAAACACCCGGACATATCAGGGCATTTGATGTAAAAACAGGCGCGCAAAAATGGATTTTTCATACTATTCCTTATCCTAATGAATTGGGCTATACTACTTGGGCCGATACGAGTGCTTATAAAAGAATGGGTTCAACCAATAGCTGGTCTGGTTTTAGTTTGGATGAAAAAAGAGGTATACTTTATGCAGGCGTGGGTAGCCCTACCAATGATTTTTATGGTGGTGATCGATTAGGCAATGGCCTTTTTGGTAATTGTATTTTAGCCATTGATGCTTTAACTGGGAAATTGATTTGGCATTTTCAAACAGTACATCATGATGTATGGGATATGGATATCTCAAGTCCTCCAGTACTAGTGACAGTGGATAGAGAAGGAAAAAAAATAGATGCCATTGCGCAAACCACTAAAACTGGGTTTGTGTTTTTATTCGATAGAGAAAACGGTAAACCCCTTTTCCCTATTCAAGAAAAACCGGTTTCAACTCAAACATCTATTCTAGGTGAAAAACTTTCTCCTACACAACCCTTTCCTGTTTTACCTAAACCTTTTGTAAGGCAATTGCTAACCGAAAATGGTTTAAATACTTTGGTGAGTGATTCATCCTATCAGGATATAAAAAAGCGATTTAAAATTTTTCGATCTCAAGGTATATTTACACCTCCTAGTAAAGAAGGTACGATTATTTTACCTGGATATGATGGGGGCGGTGAGTGGGGAGGTCCTTCGATTGATCCAGAAAAAGGAATTTTATATGTGAATGCAAATGAAATGGCTTGGGTATTAAACTTGGTCGAAAACAAACAAATTTTAAAAACACATTTCACCAATTTGGAAGCAGGTCAATTGCTTTATAAGTTGAATTGTATGGGTTGTCATGGACCTGAACAAAAAGGATCTGGTGATTACCCTACTATTATAGGTGCAGAAAAAAAATACAATGAAGCAAGTTTCAATAATTTGCTTTCAACAGGCCGTAAAATGATGCCTGGTTTTAATCAGTTATCTAGTTTTGAGAAATCGGCCTTGGCTTCTTATATTTTAAAATTGAAAACACAACAGTCAAAAAAATATATGGGTTCGCTTGAAAAAATTCAGGGATCTTTAAAACCTTCTTATGGATTTACAGGGTATAATAAATTTTTGACAAAAGAAGGTTATCCTGCGATTAGCCCACCTTGGGGTACATTAAATGCAATTGATTTAAATACTGGAAAATATGTATGGACCATTCCTTTAGGAGAATTTAAAGAATTAAAAGCAAAAGGAATTCCAACAACTGGAAGAGAAAATTATGGAGGCTCTGTCATAACAGCAGGAGGGCTTTTATTTATTGGTGCTACAGCAGATGGAAAATTTAGGGCCATTAATAAAGCAAATGGTAAAATTTTATGGGAAACAGATTTACCTGCCTCAGGGGTAGCAACGCCATCGGTTTATAAAGTGAATGGGAAGCAATATGTTGTCATCGCATGTGGTGGTTCAAAATGGGGAGGGAATATGGGTGATAGCTATGTTGCATTTGCATTACCAAGCCATTGATTTATTTTGTTTTAAATTCCCAACTGATTTTGCCAATATTATCAGGCTTTCCTGTTGCTGGTAATGATATGCTGCCATTTAATTGACCTTTTTGATCTCGTTTTACCGAAAGCGTTCTCCATGAAAAATCTCCTTTTTCATAGTTAAACGTTTTTCCATCATCATCATACAATTGATAGCTGGCATCTTTTTCACCATAGTATTTAATTACTAAATCGTATTTGCCTTCTGCTACTGTGTTGTTCACAGCCATTGGTATAATACCACCTTCTTTTACAAAAACAGGTATATGTGCAAGTCCTGGCGCAACAGTGATTACTTCTGAATCACCCACTAATTTGCTTGTATAAAAATCATACCATTTTCCTTTTGGTAAAAATACTTTTCTGCTAATTTCTCCAGTAAATAGTGGAGCAATCAATAAATTATCTCCTACCATGTACTGATCTTTTATTTCATTTGGAAATGCATCCACTAAATTCATTGCCCTAAAAGGAGGTCGGCCATAAAATGCATATTCAGCAAAACAAGTATATAAATAAGGGATTAATTGCATTCTTAAATTGGCAACATCCGCTACTTCTTTTTCAACTTCAGGAAATGTCCAGGGCTTAGTTCCATCCGACCATGCATTCAACATAGCAATGGGTGAAAAGCAAACTGTTTGCATTCTGCGAAGCCAATCTTCGGCCGATCCCGAACTGCGTACTTCGGGAGTCCAGAGTGTACCAATAAATGAACTGTTAATTAATGCAGTAATAAAATCCCTATGACTATAATAATCATTATAAATAACAAATGGGAAGCTCGTAGCGCCTGCATTTGTTCCCCTAACCAATCCGTAGGTTCTTTTATTTTCCGTTCTATATAATTGGGTATTTAATTTTTGCATCATCATCCCATAAGTTTGTCTCATCATTTCTGCTGGCATTTTCGAAGGGAATTTGGCGACATCTGGCCATAACCAAAAATCAAATCCATCATTCTCATCCATCTTAAATCCACTTACGCCAATGTCAAGTAAATTTTTCTTTAAATGATTTCCAATAATAGTATTCGTCTGCTTCATTGCATAATCAGGAATATAACCTGACCATACCGTATGCGACGCAGTGAAAGGTTTTAAAGTGCTCATTAACTTTGCATCTGGAGAAATATAAGGGTTGATCCAAAGATTAGTATAAATGCCTTTGTCTTTTAATGTTTTGATTAAACCTTTAGGATCAGGGAATCTTTTATTATCCCACTCATAGGTACAGGGGTATGATTTACTTTGCCAGCCTGGCTCTAAGCCAATCACTGTTAAAGGAAATTGATGTTTTGTAAATCCTTCCACTTCCTCAAGTAGCTGCGCGTCATTAAATAAAGTAGGCGTTCGGTGCCAAAATCCAAGTCCCCATTTAGGAGGTAAGCATCCGCCTCCTTGGTATAAATTAAATCTACTTACAGCATCTAGTGTACTAGGTCCACCAAACACAAAAAGTTCAACGCCTTCTGCTGGTATTAATACTTCCACATTATCTGAATAAGGAGATGCAGACCATTTTGGATCCGTATTGCGATCTCTTACATCTGCTGGAGTTTTACTATCTACCCTCACACCTGTTCCCACCCAGATGTCTATATACCTTGCTGAATTTATAAAAACACCATATCCTTTAGATGAAACATAAAAGGGGATGGGGGCATGAGAGCGTCCATTATCTACACCATCATAATGATCCTCATGTAATCTAAGAATGCGTCCTCTTTGTTCTACTGTTTTGAAATTCAAACCTAATCCAAATATTTTTTCAGTTTTGTCGAGCGGAAATTTTAAATAAGTTTTTCCGTCATATACTTCTACTTCTATTTCATTTTCTGCAATCGGAAAATTAGCTGATGGCATATCATTAATCGCTTTTATTTTAGGAGATACTCCTGAAATAGACAATAAATTTTTCGCTTCGGGTTTTCCTACTTCAGCTTTCCAAACACCATTGGCCATTTTTTGCCAATGAAAGCTTACTTTTTGCGATGCCGCTTCCATTGATAAAAACTGCGTAATGGTTATGAGGCATAAACTAAATAATAAGTTGGAAATATATTTCATATAAAAGTGAATTAATAAGTAAGTTAAATATTTTTCAATAGATCGCTATAGCATTTGAACACTAATATACGATTAATATGATATGTTTTTAGTGTTGATGATAGGTTAATCTTATACCTATATTTTTTTCAAGAACATCCTTTAATTTTTATAAAATGAATTTCAAAATAATAGGTTTTTTGGTAATCATGCTTTTTTCAATACAGTTAGTTGCATATGACAGATTGTAATTGTCACAAGCGTTCCGTAAAAAATATTTTACCATTGGCTACTAAATTAGAATTAATTGAAGCTAAAAAAGACAGCTTAGTTCTATGATTCATATTTATAAGGCATTAGGAGGAGGGTGGAAATAATTCAAATTTTGTACATATAATGATCACAACTGCCAATACGATTCCTTAGATTTGCTGAATAAATTGAATGTATTGGAATCGCCCATTTTTTTGATAACGCCCCCTTTTACGCAATTGAATACACCGTATCCAGCTACTGCGTATCTAAAAGGTTTTTTCAATACCAAAAATATACCCACTGTTCAGTCCGATTTGGGGATTGAAGTGATATTAGCCCTCTTTAATAAACAAGGACTTGAAAAACTGTTCACCACCATTGAAGCCAAACTGCTTTCAAATGAAATAGCACTTTCATCCAATAGCCAAAGGATGCTTGCTTTAAAAGATACTTACATCAACACCATTGATCATGTTGTACTTTTTTTACAAGGCCAATCAAATACATTAGCTCATTTAATATGTACTCGACAATTTTTGCCCGAAGCAAGTCGCTTTGAACCTATAGATGACACGAATTGGGCTTTTGGCAGTATGGGTAAACAGGATAAAGCTAAATATATTGCAACGATGTATTTAGAGGATTTGGGAGACTTAATTAAGGAAACAGTGGATGAACATTTTGGCTTTAGTCGTTATGCTGAAAGTTTAGGAAGATCTGCGAATTCCTTTGACGAGCTATATGACCTACTTCAAATGCCTTTCACCTATTTAGATGAAATTTTAATTAAAATTTTTGATGCGCATATTCTTAAAGTACAACCTAAATTAGTTTGCATTTCGGTGCCATTCCCTGGCAACTTATATACTTCACTTCGTTGCGGTCAATGGATTAAAAATAAATACCCACATATCAAAGTGGCTATGGGCGGTGGTTTTGCGAATACTGAACTACGGTCATTAAGTGATCCTCGTGTATTTGAGTTTTATGATTTTATTACTTTAGATGATGGGGAAGCCCCTTTAGAAATATTAATTGAACATATTGATGGGAAAAAGCAACAACATGAATTAAAGCGATGCTTTATTTTATTGAATGGGGTGGTCACTTATATCAACAATACAAGTTGCTCCGATTATAAACAAGGGCAGGTGGGAACACCCGATTACGATGGGCTATGGTTAGATAAATATATATCTGTCATTGAGATTGCCAATCCCATGCATAGTTTATGGAGTGATGGAAGATGGAATAAATTAACCATGGCACATGGATGTTATTGGGGTAAGTGCACTTTTTGTGATATTTCATTGGATTACATTAAAAATTACGAACCTATATCTGCAAGTTTATTAGTGGATAGAATGGAAGAATTAATGACAAAGACCGGACAAAATGGTTTTCATTTTGTAGATGAAGCAGCACCGCCATCTATGATGAAAGCGGTGGCTATTGAAATCATAAAGCGAAAGTTAGTTGTAAGTTGGTGGGCTAATGTGCGTTTTGAAAAAAGTTTCACGCAAGATATTTGTCTATTATTAAAATCCTCAGGTTGTATAGCGGTGAGTGGAGGCCTTGAAGTAGCATCTGACCGACTTTTAGAACTAATGCAAAAAGGAATTACAGTTGCACAAGTGGCTAAAGTGAGTAAGCATTTTTCTGACGCAGGCATTATGGTACATGCTTATCTGATGTATGGTTTTCCTACTCAAACCATTCAAGAAACTATCGACTCTTTAGAAATGGTAAGACAATTATTTGAGACGGGAGTTCTACAATCTGCTTTCTGGCATTTGTTTACGATGACAGCACATAGTCCCGTGGGTCTAGATCCCGATAAATATTTAGTCAAAAAAGTTTCAGATGAAATTGGAACATTTGCCAATAATGATATCGCGCATATCGATCCTACTGGGGCAGATCATGCTACTTTTGGATATGGATTAAAAAAAGCATTAATAAATTATATGCATGGTGCTTGTTTTGAATACCCATTACAAAAATGGTTTGATTTTAAAGTGCCTAACACAACCATTACCCCGCATTATATACAAAAGGCAATCAATGAGCCTGAACTGAATGAATCAAATAACTATAAAGCCATTTGGTTAGGGGTTTTGCCTTTGACTTCACTTTTGCAGCGTTCAAAAAAAGGAACTAAATGGGAGGAGATGTCAATGGAATTCCAAACAAATACTAATAGCGTAACTATTAATATAGATGCTGCCAAAGGAACTTGGTTAATGTCACTATTACCCCAATTAAGTATTGACAAAACCAATGGGCTTAGTTTTACAGAAATCAAAAAATCATACCTTGATGCAGGCTTACTTGATTTTGAACTTTTTTGGGACAATAAACCCATCACTACCATGCATAAAGTGGGCTTACTAAGGGTTTAATGTAGCAGACTCCTTGCTCTAATTTTTAATAATAAAATCGATTATAGCTATTTCGGGTGATTCATCCCAAAGCATCATTGCATTTATAAACTTTACTTTTTTATAGTTGGCTAGCTCCATTATTTTAATTTCTTTTTCAATTATTTTATGCTCATCAATGAGCCTCGCTCGATGGGTGCCTAATAGGAGTGGATTTTTTGGGGTATGCCATTCCGTACCATTAAAAAAAACCAAATTAGCATAATTACCATCCTTAATAATTTCGTCTTTGACTATGATTATTTCGTCCGTACCTGCCTTGTCTAAAGCTTCATTAAGCCAATGGCGATTGGTATATTTAAAGGAGTATTCTTCTTGATTTATTGGAGAGATAGCGACCGTGTTGACATTTTTTAATTTATATAATTCATATTCCACTTTATAATTTCCTTCTATATTATAAAGTATTCTTATTTTATATACTTCGTCCATTTTAAAATCAAATTCTAATGGAATTTCATTAATCAAGATGGATGTATTTTTTTCAAATGCCTTTAAAGTTCGATTGATTCGAGTTTGATGATAGGATACATTTTCAAGTAGCCCATTTTGATATCGTATGGTTTCAAAAAAAGGGTACATAAACTTTGTTAATCATTTCATTGTATTCATTCATTGCATCGCTATTAAAAGTGATGCCACCGCCACTACGATAGGTTTTGTCATTTTGTAGAAACCTTATTAATACAGTACTGTCTAAGTTTTTACCATCAAAATAGCCTGCAATACCAGTATAATATCCACGATCTTCCTTCTCCACTTTGGATATAATTTCCAATGTCTTTTGTTTTGGTGCACCCGAAATGGAGCCTGCTGGTATTAAATCAAATAGGATGTCCCCAATTTTTTCATTAAATAATGGAGGCAATTCTCCCACTATTTCAGAACTTACTTGACCTAGATTACCATTATTTGTTTTTATTTCTTCATAATATCTAAATTGATTCACCTTCACATTGTTAGCTACTTTACTTAAATCATTTCGAATAAGATCGACCATGGTTGCGTGTTCTGCAAATTCCTTTTGGTCATTTAATATAATATTTTTTGCATTTGGAATACCAGCCTGAATAGTACCCTTCATAGGGTAGGAATATATTTTATTTTCTTTTATTTTTATAAAAGTTTCAGGTGAGAAACAAACAAATTCATTTTTAAGACAACAGATATATTTAGCATGAGCATTGCTATATATTTGGTCCAGTGTAAAATTGGTTTCAATTTTAGTAGCAGTAGTTAAATTAATCAAAAAACTATTCCCTAAACCAATTTCTTTTTTAACTTGGTCAAATTTATTTTTATACTGTTCAAAAGAGATGGGTATTTTTTCAAAATGAATTGGGGTCTCAGTTTTTTGAATGGAGTGGTTTTTTTGATTTGTGATTCCATCAAAATTAAATGTGAATTGAGTTGCGGCTTCTTCCCAAGTCCAGCATAAAGGTTTTTTACATTCAAAATCAATTAAAAAAACAAATGGAATATGTTTCTTTCCCCATTGGTTTAATTTTGATTTAATGTTTTCCACTTCTTTAAATAATTTTTCCAAAGATATGTTTATTGTATTTTTTTTTAATTATATTTATACCCTAAAACAATGACTATGGGATTTGCTATTAATAAAAAAATTGCAGCTAAGAATTCCACTAATACTACTAAAGCGACAGTACAAGGTGGAAGTTCTAAATTTATCGCTAAAGCGAGCACAAAATCAACTGGTACTACCAAGAAACCTATTAAAACAGGTGGTTCAAGAGGAAGTTGATTTTTAGACCTTTTAGCATTCGATTTATTTTCAATAAATTGATAATCAGTGCTTTGTGATATTCTCGCAAAGCATTTTTTATTATAAAACATCCTTCACAAAGTGGCACGGGGCTTTTAAAAAGTACTTATATTTATTTATTAATACAAAACACATGAAATCACTAGCAGTATCTATTTTTTTACTATTTGCGATGGTCTCCTATGCACAAATTAAACCTACGGCAGGTGCAGATAGGTTAAAAAGTGTTGATCAAAAATTACTACTTAAGGCCAATTCTACAATAAACACTTCGGCCTTTCGTAATATCGGCCCATCCATTATGAGTGGTCGTGTAGTAGACATTGAAGTAAATCCTGCCGAACCTACCGAATTTTATGTGGCTTATGCTTCTGGAGGTGTATGGCATACCGTAAATAATGGTCAAAGTTTTATACCTATTTTTGATTCCACTGCATCTTTAATAGTTGGAGATATTGCAGTGAATTGGAAAAATAGAATCATCTGGGTAGGTACAGGTGAAGTAAATAGTAGCCGTTCTTCTTATTCAGGTATTGGAGTTTTTAAATCGGACAATAATGGAAAAACATGGGACTATTTAGGATTACCGGAAAGTCATCATATTGGTAAAATTTTATTATCACCTATTGATCCTAATACAGCTTGGGTAGCCGCCTTAGGACATCTATATTCTGAAAATAAAGATAGAGGAATCTATAAAACTTCAGATGGTGGTAAAACATGGAAACATACTTTATATATTGATGCCAATACAGGTGGGGTAGACATTGATATAGATGCAAAAAATACAACTACTTTGTATGCTGCCATGTGGTATAAAACCAGATCTGCTTCCAATTTTGTTGAAGCAGGTAAAACCAGTGGTATTTATAAAAGTACCAATGGGGGAGATAGTTGGACATTAATTTCAACTCCAGGTTCTGGTTTCCCTAATGGGGAAGGAGTTGGTCGTATTGGGGTTGCTGTATTTCCTGAAAATCCATCCATTGTTTATGCCATTGTAGATAATAACTTTCATCAAGCAGATACTACTATCAAAAAAAACACGGATACTTCTAAATATGTACTAAACGATTTTAAGGATTTGACTAAAGATCAATTTCTTGCATTAGATGATCGTAAGTTATCTGCATTTATTAAATCTCCACGAAATGGTCTGCCTTCAAAATATACCGCTACTGGAATTAAAGAAGATGTCAAATCAGGTAAGTTAATAGCTACTTGTATTTGGGATTATTTATATGATGCTAATACGGCCTTATATGAAACCCCTATTATTGGTGCTGAATTATATCGCAGTGAGGATGGCGGTGCTTCATGGAAAAAAACACATGACAAGCCAATTAATTTATATAGTACTTATGGGTATTATTTTGGTAAAGTATTTATTAGTCCAACCAATTCAAATAAAGTGGTGATTACTGGGGTAGGCATTTTATTAAGTACAGATGGCGGTAAGACATTTAAGGAAATAGGCAAGGAAAATGTACACTCCGATTTTCATTATGCTTGGATGAATGGGAATAAGGATAGTCATATGATTATTGGTAATGATGGAGGTTGTAATATTTCTTATGATAATGGGGAACATTGGTTTAAAGCCAATACACCTGCAGTGGGACAGTTTTATAATATCGCGGTAGATATGGCAAAACCCTATAATGTTTATGGTGGTTTACAAGATAATGGCACTTGGTTAGGGGCAAGTACCACTAAGGAAAATTATGATTGGTATGATGGTGGGCATAATCCTTATACTATGATTAATGGAGGCGATGGAATGCAAGTTCAAGTGGATTGGAGAGATAATAAAACAGTGTATAGTGGATCGCAATTTGGTGTTTATTCAAGACAAAACTTGCAAACCAAAGAAAGAAAATCTATTCGCCCTACAAGAGATTTAGGAGAAGCCGCATTAAGATATAACTGGCAAACGCCCATTTTATTAAGCAGGCATAACCAAGATGTTTTTTATTATGGAAGTAATAAATTTCATCGTTCTATGAATAAGGGAGATAGTTTAGTCGCATTGACTGCCGACTTAACCACTAATCCATCACAAGGGGATGTTCCTTTTGGAACTTTAACCACCATGAGTGAAAGTCCTTTGCACTTTGGTTTGATTTACGTTGGTACCGATGATGGTAATATTCAAGTATCTAAGGATGGCGGTTATAATTTTACAATGATTAATCAAAAACTTCCTAAAGGTTTATATGTGAGTCGCGTTGTTGCAAGTGCTTTTAGTGAATCAAGGGTTTATGCCACATTCAATGGGTATCGTAATGATCATTTTAACGCTTATGTTTATGTAAGTGAGGACTATGGTACTACTTGGAAACAAATCATGAAAGATTTGCCATTGGAAGCGGTGAATGTCATCACTGAGGATAATAGTTCAAGTCAGATTTTATATGTTGGAACAGATGCGGGTTTATATGTAAGTATCGATGGTGGTGCAAGTTCCATGGTTTGGAATAAGGGCTTACCTAACTCGGTACCTATTCATGATATTGTAATACAAGCTAGGGAAAATGAAATTCTACTAGGCACCCATGGCCGAAGCATCTATATCAGTAAGCTAGATGATATCCATAAACATCTTCAAGCCAAAAAGTAATTTTATTAAAATCGATTTTAGTGCACATTGTC
>Ga0114977_10002572_pt1 | contig 11640 bp, 11 predicted proteins | sample S_130805_MF_Meta_FD_87026 | JGI IMG/M metagenome (GOLD analysis project Ga0114977, IMG submission 87026) | Freshwater microbial communities from Lake Simoncouche, Canada to study carbon cycling - S_130805_MF_MetaG | ecosystem: Environmental > Aquatic > Freshwater > Lake | place: Lake...
TGGAACACCGTCTCTTTTCACGCGCTTTATGCCAACGCATCGAATTTTGATCTCGCCCAGTCTCCCCCACTTGCCGAGCGTCAGTTGATGGATCGTTGGATAATCTCAGAGCTCAATGTTCTTGTAGGTACCGTTGATGAAGCACTTGAAGGATTTGACTCACAGATTGCTGGTAAAGCCTTAGCTGAATTTATCGATGATTTATCAAACTGGTATGTGCGTCGCTCACGACGACGTTTCTGGGATGGCGATGTCGCTGCAATGGCCACACTTCATGAGTGTCTAGTCACTTTAACTAAACTCTTGGCGCCGATGGTCCCCTTTATTACCGAACAAGTCTGGCAAGAACTAGTACGCCCAACTGATTCAACTGCAGTGGATTCGGTGCACTTAACTGATTTCCCAATAGTTAACAAGGATGCAATCAATGTTGAACTATCGCAGCAGGTAGCTCTTACTCGGCGCATCGTTGAATTAGGAAGAGCATCTCGCGCTGAATCTGGAATCAAGATTCGCCAACCACTGCAACGCGCACTTATCGCTGCAACTGGCTGGGCCGGATTACCACAAGCAATGCGTGAACAAATCGCCGATGAGCTCAACGTAATAGAGCTCGAAGATATCGCCACCGCCGATGGTGACCTTGTAGATATTTCTGTAAAGGCAAACTTTAAGAGTTTAGGTGCACGCTTTGGTGGCGCAGTTCAAGAGATTGCCAAAGCTATTGCAGCTACTGATCCAACGGTGCTTGTGAAGCAGTTGCGAACTCAAAGCTTGACTACCGTGGGTACATGGCAGATAAGCCTTGAAGACTTAGTTGTTACAGAGGTTCCAAAGAGTGGCTGGATGGTCTCTTCTCATGATGGGGAAAGCGTGGCCCTTGATCTGGCGCTGTCTCCAGCGTTAATTTTGGCCGGCAATGCCCGTGAAGTGGTTCGTTTTATTCAGGAGCGTCGAAAGAGTGATGGTTTTGAAATCTCTGATCGGATCAATATCACCTGGAATGGGCAGCAAGAAATAATCGATGCTATCGACAGTGATGTGTTGCGCATACAGGATGAGACTCTTGCTTTATCAATGGTGCGTGATACTTCCATGGCTTTAGACCAAGGTGATCTTGGACTTGCAGTGAAGTTAGTTAAAGCCCTCTAACAAGGCCCAAGAGAAGCTGTACCGCAAAGAAGAGCACGATAAAACTTAGGTCAAGACTGACTGCACCAAGGCGAAGTGGTGGAATGAATCTACCTACAAAGCGCATTGGCTGATCTGTAATCGAGTAGATCGCTTCTACAAAATACAGAGATATTCCACTTGGACGCCAGTTACGCGCAAACATGCGGATGTAATCAAGTATGAGCCGACCAAGGAGTGCAAATAAGAAGAGTTGTAGAATGCCCGCTAGGAGCGAACCGATTGCCATAAAATCAGCTCTGGTTAAAGAAGCTAGCTTGAGCAGCCGCTGATTTATCTTCAGAGCTCACTTGCAAGTTGGCAGGTGAGATAAGGAAAACCTTTTTAGTGACACGTTCAATAGTCCCATGCAAACCAAATGCAAGGCCACTTGCAAAATCTACTAGGCGCTTGTGCTCGGATTCGTCCATGTCAGTTAAATTAATGATTACTGGATTACCTAGGCGGAAATGCTCACCAATTGTTCTGGCCTCATTATAGAAACGAGGATGCAAAGTGATGATGCGATCTAAAACTGGAAGATCAAGCTGCGGTGCAATTTCAACCGATGATGTATGAACAGATGAAACCGAGCGTGCTGCTCGAGGCTTAATCCGAACTTCGTTGGAGGTTTGAACTGCAGGTACTGATGAAGAGACATGAGTATCAAACTCCGGGTCATCCATCAAACCAAGATAGTTTGCGACGCGCTTAAGGGCATTAGTCATAGATAAAATATACCTACCTATCTACCTAGAACCCAGGATTGAGCTACCAATTCGCACATGTGTCGCACCGTGCACAATCGCCTCTTCAAAATCCCCGCTCATGCCAGCTGATAAACAAGTCGCCTCATTGAACTCAGTAATAAATTTTTGGTGAATCTGGGCCAAGGAAGCAAAGGCCTGCGCAGCACTTTGTCCTAACGGGGCAACAGCCATAAGCCCCATTAGTCGATGAATACTAGATGCTTGAACAAGGCCGGCTAAGAGATAGAGAGCTTCATAATTGGCACCCCCACGATTGTCGGCACCATCTAGGCTGACTTGTAGAAAAAGATCCAATGGGTGTGCAGCTGATTTTTCAATAATTTCAAAGTGTCGCGCATCATCTAGTGAGTGAATGACATGACTCCACCTGCAAATTGATTTTATTTTGTTGCTTTGAATCTGGCCTTGAAAATGCCATCGCGCGGGCACAATACCTGCCTTTTCGGCACCATCTGAATCTCGGTTTTCACCAAAATCATGGATGCCTAGCTCTTTGAGAATTTCAACATCACTGACCGGAAATGTCTTGGTTACTGCAATTACAGTTATATCGTCTGCAGAGCGGCCAGAAATCTTTGCGCTAGCGGCGATGCGCTCCCTTACCTCGGCAAGGTTTTGCGCGATTTCATTGAATCTCGTCATAGCCAGACCACACCAGCGCTTCGGCCCGTTATGTTATGGCGTCGATATGAAAAATGGTTGGGGTCTTCTAATGTGCAGACCGTCGAAGCTTCGTACGTAACTCCTTGTTCCACCAATCGTGCAATCAACGCCTTAGGTAAATCAAGTGCTGGGGTCTGCTCACGTGTTAACGAAAAAGCCTGGGGGTTCGATGCGCAAACCTCGTCCTGTATTGCCTGCGAAACTTCATAACACCGCCCACAAATCGATGCTCCCAGCGTTGCGTGAATATCAACGGCTCCCAGACGTCGCATCTCTGCAACAACTTTTAAAGCTATGCCATTATGCACACCTTTGCGACCAACATGGATTGCAGCAGCAACTGATTGCGATTGCAGTAAAAGTGGAATGCAATCTGCCACCATTACTGCAAGAGAAATACCTTTAGTCGTCGTTATAAGTGCATCACAGATTGGATCGACCTCTGTTGTGCCATCAACTCGAACAAATACATCTCCATGAACCTGATTCATGAACTGAGTAGGCCCAACCATTGAGACCAATAAGGCACGATTCTTATTGACTGCTTCTACGTCATCTCCAACGTGGTGAGCCAGATTAAAAGACTCATACGGCGCCAGGCTAAATCCCTGGCGCCTGTCGGTAAAGATTGCCGGCAAAGCCTTACTTCATAAAGTCTGGAACGTCGATCTCATCATCTTCTGCGACGAGCTCTTCAAAAGTAACCCGACGTCTCGGTGTTGGCTCATCGCCAAGCTCGAGGGCAACTGAGATGGGATCGTTACTGGCGATTGGATCTGCAACGCCACCAAGAGTTGCTGCATCTATGACTGGAGTAGAAACCCGCTTGGGCTCTCCCCCTTCAAAGCCAGCTGCCACAACGGTAATACGTACTTCATCACCCAGCGCATCATCGATGGTGGTTCCAAAAATAAACTTTGCATTTGGATGAACGGCCGATTGAACAAGTTCACAGGCTTCATTGACTTCAAAGAGTCCCAAATCAGATCCGCCAGATACAGAGAGAAGCACACCCATTGCGCCATCGATTGATGCTTCAAGAAGTGGAGAAGAGATAGCTAGCTCTGCAGCGCGCAGTGCACGATTTTCGCCACGAGCAGAACCAATACCCATTAATGCAGAACCCGCGCCGGACATAACTGCCTTAACATCGGCAAAGTCTAAATTGATCAAACCTGGCTGTGTAATGATTTCTGTAATTCCTTGCACTCCAGATAACAAAACCTGATCGGCGCTCTTGAAAGCATCGGCCAACGTTATTGTGCGATCAGAGATTGCAAGTAGTCGATCATTTGGAATAACAATTAATGTATCAACTTCTGCGCGCAAAGCTTCGATACCAACATCTGCTTGGCTTGCGCGAAGCTTTGCTTCAAAAGAAAATGGACGTGTTACAACACCAATTGTTAACGCGCCAATGTCACGTGCAATCTTTGCAACGATAGGTGCAGCTCCAGTTCCGGTGCCTCCGCCTTCACCCGCGGTTACAAAAACCATATCGGCACCGCGCAGAATTTCTTCAATGTCATCGGCATGATCGAGTGCAGCTTCGCGCCCTTTTTCAGGATCCATTCCAGCACCAAGTCCGCGTGTTGTTTTTCTACCAATATCTAACTTAACATCGGCATCGCTCATTAAAAGATGTTGTGCATCTGTATTAATTGCAATGAACTCAACGCCTTTAAGTCCGACATCGATCATGCGATTGATTGCATTTACTCCACCGCCACCAATGCCTACAACTTTGATGACTGCTAAATAATTCTGCGGTGAAGCCACGTTTCTCCTCCTTGTGAACCATAAACCTCAACTTGAGCCTTATAATTCAATCTTTATTGATAAGGCGAAACTAAAGTGCCAGCCCTTCTTAATCAAATACCGACTCGAACTATTTATTGTGTCGTTAATTATAATTTATTTAACGATGGGTGCATGGGGAGCAGATACATCAATACGCTTCACTGCAGAGTTTTCGGGTTGTAGCAAAAGCGCCTTATAAACCTTTGCTTTAAGCAGGTTTTCTTCACCGCGCCCCCATCGAAGTTCAAGGGTTCCTGAATTGGCCTTCATCTGCATAATGAATGTTTGCCCGCTGTGGACTTTAAGCACTGTGACTTGTGAGGAGATATCTGCCGGAAGCTGCCTGAAGAAGGCGGCGGCAATGATCGCAGAGTCAACAGTTGGAGCCTGAATTTTCGGGAGCTGGGATACGTCCTGGCCACGAACTATAAAACTCTTTCCGGATGCATCGATTGCCATGTTGTTGTAAATCGCAATTGGAGTTCGTTCAGTTATTGTGATTCGAACCTTGCCATTAATCCAGTTTCTCGATACATCCGCGCGCTCAATGAAGTCGTATTTTTCATACGAGCTCGCAACTACGCGTGGTTCAACCCGCGCTAATTTTTCACCCTTTTCGATATTAATTGGAAGATAGATACCTGTGCCTTGAATTTCGATATCGCTAACGGTAAATAGTGATGACCAACCTAAGATATATGCAGCGCCACTTAGTATGAAAACGGCTCCCAGTAAATATAAACGTCGCCTTTTCATCAACTAAAGCGCCGACTCAATCCATCGATAATTATTGGTGCCAGAGAGCTGACATCGCCAGCACCAAGAGTAATTATCACATCGCCGGGTTGGGCATCGTTAACTATTAGATCTGCTACTTCTATGAAGTTGGGGATGAACTCACCTTTTGCCATTGCATCAGTAATGAGTTGTGAGGTGATGCCCGGAATAGGTTTTTCACTTGCTGCATACACTTCCAGAACAATTACTCTATCTGCAGCATCTAGTACTCTCGCAAAGCCTGTCGCAAATGCTTGCGTGCGAGAATATCTATGCGGTTGAAAGATAACTAAAAGTCGCCCATCACCTGCAAATCGTCGCGCAGCTGCAAGCGTTACTTCAATCTCTGTTGGATGGTGACCATAGTCATCGACAACCCGAATCCCATGAACCATTCCAACTAATTCAAAGCGTCGCCCTGTGCCTCGAAAAGTTGCAAGTCCTGTTAATAAATCCACTGGAGCAAGACCTAATTCGATACCGGTTGCTAAAACACCTGCGGCATTGAGAAGGTTGTGGTGGCCTGGAACTACTAGTTCAATAAAACCAATCGCCTTACCGTGCCAAAGAGCTCGAGCCTTTGAGCCTGTTGCACCGAGTTCGATGTGGTCTAACCTCAAATCAGCGTTCTCAGCCACGCCATAAGAGATCACTTTTAGATCACCAGTCTTAGCCACAAGGGTACGTGCGCCAGAATCATCGGCGCAATAAGTAAGAAAGCCCGCAGGATTTATTGTTGCTGCAAATGCTTGAAACGCCAGCTCCACATCGAGCGGTGTCGCGAAAAAATCTACGTGATCATGTTCAACGTTAGTTACTATCGCTGCGAATGGGTGGTACTCAACAAAAGATCCATCGGATTCATCGGCTTCGGCCACAAATATATTTCCAGTGCCTCGGTGAGCATTTGATCCGGAGGCAGTGATAGTGCCACCAATTGCAAATGACGGATCCTCTGCGCAGGCTTGTAAAGCGACTGCCAGCATTGAGGAAGTTGTTGTCTTGCCATGAGTTCCAGCAACTGCAATCGATTTTGACTCTGACATCAATATCGCTAAAGCGGCTGCACGTGTAAGCACCGTTAAACCAAGCTCGTGCGCACGAATCATCTCTGGATTACTTGGCGCTATTGCCGTGGAATACACCACAAGATCTGCGCCATCAACATTGTCGGCACTATGTGTGGTTGAAATACTTGCACCGAGTGCTTGAAGTGCTTTAACAACAGAAGAGTCTTTGGCATCAGAGCCACTTACCGTAATTGAATGCGACAGTGCGATCCGCGCTAAACCGCTCATACCGGCGCCACCGATACCTATAAAGTGAATACGTTTGCCGGTAAGGGAGTTCAATTTGATACGTATCACTTAGCACCCATTGCGAACTCACCCAATGCTACGATTTTTTCTCCGGCCTCTAGATCTTTTATATCTCCTGCCATTGGCGCCTGACTTGAGCGAAGCAAAAGTTCATCAATTGAGGCAATTAAATACTCTGCGCTGAAATCGGATTGAGTGATTACTTGGGCGCGACCAGTTTCAACTAATGTGCGAGCATTATGGAACTGCTCGCCGTTTCCAATTGGGAGAGGCACGAAAAGAGCATAACGTCCAAGAGCGCCGAACTCGCTACAGGTAACGGCTCCGCTTCGCGCGATTATCAAATCGCTTGCTAAATACGCTTGTGCCATGTCATCTATATACGCAACAGGGCGATAGGTGCCTTGCGCAGGCGGAAGCAGGTTAAGCCGACCCACAGAGTGAAGAATTGAGATATTTTTTAACTGCAACGCTGCTAATGATCGATCTATTATCGAATTAATTGCAACAGAGCCTTGTGATCCACCCATAACAAGAATTAACGGTTTCTTTGGATCAAAGCCCAGAGCTATCTTTGCTCGTTCTCTGGCCGCGCTCCAATCCTTACTGGATTCGACAAAAGAGTTGGCAACTTCTGATCGTAATGGAATACCAGTTATAAGCGCATCAGTGAACTCTCTGCTATCTACAGGGTTAGCAACGGCTAAGTAAGGAGTCAAGAGCGCCCCTAATCTGTTTGCCCATCCAGGCTTTGCATTTGCTTCGTGAACTAACGTTGGAACGCCAGCCAATCGTGCAGCTAGATAGGCCGGTGCGCTGACGTATCCTCCAAAGCCTATTAATAAATCGGCCGATTTAACTATTGAAAACGATGCCTTCACTGAATTGATTAAATCCATTGGAACCTTTATCCAAGACAGCGATGGCCTTCTAGAGATCGCTATCTTTGGAATGAGAGTGAGTGTAAATCCACTGGCTGGAACTAAAGTATTTTCAAGACCAGTTTTTGTACCGAGAAAAATAATGTCATCCTCTGGATGAGCTGCCTTCCAGATACGCGCAACTGCCAATGCAGGCTCGATATGCCCGGCAGTTCCGCCTCCAGCTAGAACTACCGTAGCCATGGGATTCCCGTTGCTTGCAGCTCTTTATAAATTGCAGGATCTCGACGTGCAGCACCAATAACGAAGGCTATGCCTAGGTACGTCGCAATTAACGCTGAGCCACCATATGAGACCAGGGGCAGAGTTACTCCTACAACTGGAAGAATGCTAATGGCCGAACCAATATTGAGAATTGATTGAATAGCGATCCAGCAACCAATACCTGAACTCACATATCGCACCATAGGATCTGCGGCGCGCAGGGCAATCTTAAATATCGAAAAGATTAAAACGGAAAGCAACAATAAAGTTGAGAGCGTTCCGAATAAACCTAACTCTTCACCGATGACTGAAAAAATGAAGTCGGTGTGAGCTTCAGGTAGGTTTCCCCACTTTTGGCGGCTGGCACCAAGACCAACACCAAATAACCCACCGCTTGCAAGGCCCAATAAACTATGAGCTGGTTGCCACCCAATGTTTTTGTATTGATCGGCAGCGAATGGATTGAGGAATACTGAAAAGCGCGCCATTCGATATGGCGCAGAGAGAATCAAGGCCCCGATGCCTGCAAAACCTACTGCAAGAATCCCCGAAAATACGCTCAGTCGTACTCCAGATACCCACAAGAGCCCAGCTAAAACAAAGCCAAAGACCGACGCTGTTCCTAAATCCTTTCCAACCATTACGAGCACAATACATATGAAATAGGCAGGGGCTATTAGTTTTACTACATTGCCGTAAATATCACCAGAGCGTTCGTGTTTAGCTAAAACATATCCAGCCCAAAGAATCATCAGAAATTTCGCAATTTCACTTGGTTGTACATCGACAAAGCCAAGGCTTATCCAGTTGTGATTTCCATTAACGCTCTTGCCTATTATTTGAACGCTGACTAATAAGCCAAATGAAATAATGACTCCCATTCGTGCAAGAACTTTCCAGCGTGATAATGAAAATCGCGAAAGTACCCAAGCCATCGGAATCGAAATAAGTAAGAAAATAAACTGTCGCAAGACAATGGCATATGTGGTGCCCTTTGTCTCAAGTGAGTGAATCGAAGAGGCAGAGAAAACCATAATCAGTCCGAGCAAACTCAATCCCAGTGAGCTAAAAATCAACATGTAATAGAGATTGACAGGCTTGCTAAAGATCGTCTGCCTAGATTCAGGTTTCATCTGCTACCAACTTCATTACTGCCTTAGCAAAGCGATCGCCTCGATCTGCATATGTTACAAATTGATCCATCGATGCACATGCAGGTGCCATTAAAACCGTGTCCCCTTGAGCTACGTGGGTTTGAGCGGCTTTAATAATATTCTCCATCAGAGAGTTTGAGGCGCCGCCCTTAACATAATCAGGATCAGGATCAACCATAATGAGTGGTGTCTTCGGAGAGTACTCACGGAAAGCGGCCTCAATAAGCCCACGATCGGCGCCAATAAGAATTGCGACTTTAATACGGCTGGCACATCGCTGAATCAATTTCGACATATCGGCGCCCTTAGCCAGTCCCCCAGCAATCCATATGACACTTAAGTGAGACATGAGTGATGCCGAAGCTGCATGCGGATTTGTGGCTTTCGAATCATTTATCCAGCCCACGCCACCGGCCTCATAAACAGTTTCGATTCGGTGACGCCCAGGATGAAAATTGGCTAGTGCACTTTGAATCCTCTCGTGCCCTACGCCCACACTTCTGGCCAATCCAGCTGCGCCTAAGGCGTTAGAAACACTGTGCGGCAAGGTTGGTTGAATATCTGAGATCGCTGCAATCATTTCGGCTTCTTGTGAGTCGTCTACGAAGGCTCTATCCACGAGTAAATCTTCTACGACTCCGAGCTCCCCCGGTGCCGGAGTATCGAGTGAGAAGAAAACCTTACGACCAGTCCAAGATTGTGCTCGTTTGAGTATTTCTTGATCTTCGGCATTTAATATTGCAATCTGTGTTCGATCTAAAATTGAAAACTTAGCTAGGCAGTAATTCTCAAAACTTCCATGCCAATCAAGATGATCATCGGCAATATTTAGAATCGCCGCACTAACAAACTCTGCCTCCTTCATCCAATGAAGTTGAAAGGATGAAAGCTCTAATATCAAATAGTCAAAGGCATCGCTTCGATCGACGGCGTCAATAACTGTATCTCCGACATTTCCACACGCTATTGCCTTGAGCCCTGCGCTCTGCAACATTGCCGCTGCCATCTCAACTGTCGTAGTCTTTCCATTTGTTCCAGTGAGTGCTAACCATTTCTGAGATGGAGATATCTGCCGTGAGATATTCCATGCAATATCAATTTCATTGTGAATTTCGATTCCAGCGCCAATTGCCTTAACGATGATCGGGTGTTTTTCATTCCACCCAGGTGAAACCACCACTCTGTCGTAACTACTTATTTCAACATTTTGTGGTGTCAGTAGAGTGAACTCAGATCGAGCATCAGGGTTTTCATCGACAATGCTCACGCCAGCCCCGCGCTTAACTATCGCCCTGGCTATTGAATTGCCGGTCACGCCAGCCCCTAAGACTAAGTAGTTGTGACCTGCAAAAGATTTGTCCATCGAACTTACTTAACTACCCATTGCGCATAAAAGAGCCCTAAGCCACCGGCCACACTTAAGCCAGCAATAATCCAAAAACGAATCACTACGGTGATCTCCGCCCATCCTTTAAGTTCAAAGTGGTGGTGAAGCGGCGCCATTTTAAATACACGCTTTCCGCCGCTCAATTTGAAATACAAGGTCTGAATAACTACAGACATAGTGATTATTACGAATAAACCACCTAGTGGGATAAGTAGGAGCTCTACACGAAGGGTTGCAGCAAGTCCTGCAATTGCAGCACCCAGTGCAAGTGATCCCGTATCTCCCATAATTATCTTTGCTGGTGCTGTATTCCACCAAAGAAAGCCCGTACACCCTCCGGCAAATGCCGCAGCAAGTACTGCCAGATCTAAAGGATCGCGAACTTGATAACAGCCGCTTGCCGCAATGACGGCACAACTTTGTCCGAACTCCCATACTCCAATGAGTACGAAAGATAGAAATGTCATTATCGTTGCGCCAGTAGCTAAGCCATCTAAACCATCTGTGAGATTAACTCCATTACTTGCCGACATCACCATGATGATGATCCAGATGATTGCAATAATTGGGCCTAAGTAAATGCTAGTTTCACGAACTCCAGAGAGATAATGTGAGATAGGTGTCAGTGAATCGGCATCTGCAAACTTTAAACCGAGGAAACCAAAAATACCGGCCAAAGCCGCTTGGCTCATTAACTTATAACGACCTTTTAATCCACGAGAGTTTTGCCGAGAAACCTTTAACCAATCATCGATGAAACCTATTGCGCCTAAACTCACAACTAATCCGATAACTAGAACTGCAGATACCGTGAATGAGTTACCAGAAATTACATGTGCTGCGACATAGCCAACAATGGCGGCAAGAATAAAAATAATTCCACCCATGGTTGGTGTTCCACGTTTGGTGTGATGACTACTAGGGCCATCATCTCGAATTATCTGTCCGTAGCCTCTGCCAGCCAAAATCTTTATCAAACCTTTTGTTCCAAAGAGTGAAAAGGCAAGTGCGATTGCCGCAGCGATTAGGATCTGTCTCATTCATTCACTCCATTCTTTTCTATCCAATAATCTTTTAACGACTCTGCAAGTTTTTCAAAGCCCTCTGAACGTGATGCTTTAACCAGGACAACATCACCAGGAGCTAAGTATTCGAAAAATTCCCGAGCGGACTCAATCGAAGAAACATGATGTACTGCAAGTTCCCCCGCCCCATCTCCGTATTCAGGGGCATTGACTACAACTAAGTGATCAATGCCAATCTCTTGGGCAAGAGTGCCAATACCTGCGCTCAGAGCTGGACCTGACTCGCCGAGTTCATGCATTTTTCCTATGAATGCCCAGGATTGCCCGCCCCGCTCTTGAGCAAAGAATAGTAAGGAGCGAAGAGCTGCTGCCATTGAAACTGGATTGGCGTTGTAAGAGTCATTGATGACCAGAAGATCTTTTAACTCAA
>Ga0114977_10002573_pt1 | contig 11639 bp, 7 predicted proteins | sample S_130805_MF_Meta_FD_87026 | JGI IMG/M metagenome (GOLD analysis project Ga0114977, IMG submission 87026) | Freshwater microbial communities from Lake Simoncouche, Canada to study carbon cycling - S_130805_MF_MetaG | ecosystem: Environmental > Aquatic > Freshwater > Lake | place: Lake...
GGACTTGGCGCACGTGGGTTTTTAGTAGATGCAGTGTGTCCAAATCATTCCCGCACAGATATGGGTGGCCCAGATGCACCGCTGTCTGCTGCAGAAGGTGCTCGCACTGCGATCTGGCTAGCAACAAGGGCCTTTGATGTTAACGGGGCAAGTGAACAAGAGAAGGTGACGGGCGTGCTGTGGGAAGAGATGAAAGTGGTGCCTTGGTAATGAGACTCAAAAGAGCAATTAGAGGCATATTTATAGCCATCTTGGCCTTGTCTATCTCTGCTTGTGCAAGCACTGGAACTAAAGACTCTATGCATAATCACTCGTCTCAAGCAGCAGGTGACTTAAGTAGTGATGACGTTATGTTTTTGCAGATGATGATTCCTCATCACCAACAAGCTATTGATATCTCAGATCTGGCTCTAACAAAGAGTGAAGATGCAGAACTTCTAGCACTTGCAAAAAACATCCGGGATGAGCAGGGCGCTGAGATTGTGAAGATGAAAGCCTGGTTAGAAAAGGCAAAAGCTGCATCACACAGCGCCTCACATTCCATGGATGGCATGCTCAGTGATGCAGAACTTGCAGCACTTGAGAAGGCAACTGGAAAAAACTTTGATGTGCTCTGGTTAAAGGCTATGACCGGCCACCACACTGGCGCTATTGATATGGCAAGCATGCTCAACGATTCCAACAATGACGAACTTATATTCTTCGGTCAAGGCATTGTTGCCTCACAGAGTGCACAAAATAAGCAGATGGCTTTGATGATCAAGAGAATGGGTTAGAAGCCAGACCAAGTCAGTCATTGCCGTGAATGTCAGGTAAGAACTCTTTAAAGAACTAAGGGCCAGGGGTATGCTCCTGCCTAATTCGCCAGCGAAGGTGGCGAGAGCTTTGAATCTTCAGGGGGATATACGACTTCGTTCGGTGTTGGTTGGTGGGTTTAGTTAAAAAGCAATAATTGGGTTAGTGGGAAAAAAAGTAACTCCAAATATTTATTATTATGCTTCGTTAACGATTACAGTCTTTACCCAATAGTCACGCAATGTGCGCTGGCCTTTGGTGAAATAGAAAACGATTTCGATAGTTACCCATGGGATATAGGCAAGTCCACCAGTTAGACTTGAAACAATGCTCACGGAAATGGGAATCAGACCTTCGCGAATTCCCATGTGTCCCCACGTTGCGTGGTGACCATTTGTATAGTTAATGGTGCGAAGCTTGAGGATCTTTTTAGCCGGAGTTTGTCCTTCACTCCAAACAATCAAAGACCAAATCAGCCAACCAATTCCAAAGGTGACGACCATGAGTACTGCATCTAGAACGATGGCCCCTAGGCGGTGTTGAAAAGAGGCGTATCTATAGGCAGGAGTACTAGGTGCTGAAAAGTCGTCTGCACCAAATGGGTTAGATGTTGACATTGCCAAAGTGTAACTACCAAAAGAAGTGAAGACAGGGCCGAACGAGTAGTTTATTTTGACTGGATTCACCCATAGTCCGAATCACCCAGGTCCAACCGACTCCCAAAATAGCCTGAAAATGGATTTTCCTGCACCAAATCGGGTCAGTGACCCCTAGCGCCCAGGCTCACGCTCTAGCACAATACGGGGATAGTGCCCCTGAGAATTCCTTGTGGGTTCAATGTGAAGAAAAAGATTGCGAGGCAGAGATGAGTTTTGGAGACGAGCTTGCCTCTCCATCGGCTTATGAAGAAGCACTTTCTTCTGGCGCACCTCGCAGTGCATCCAAATTACCCTTAATTGCTTCTGGATTATCAATTGTTTCTAGTTTTGCCATCTATTTAATATTTCCACACGACGCCATGTTGTTTTCAATTATTGGGTATTTGCTGACGCCAATTGCAGGCGCACTTAGTTTGGCGTGGGGGCAAGCGCTAGATGTAAGCGGACGAAGAGATGTTTGGTACTCACCATCGTCTAGTCTCATGATGGTTTTGAAAATTATGGCTGTTGTAGGCTTCGTAATCGGTTTAGCCCATATGTGGGATATCGCATCAATTATCGCTGCGAGCGTAGCGCCGTGAAAAAGTTCCTCAGACCCGTTACTGCTTTCGTCATAACTTTTGCAGCATTGGTTACACCTCTAGATCAAGCTTCAGCGTTCCCAACTTCACTGACAGAAATTGGTCAGCGGGCGGTAAAGGAGATTGGTGACTGCGTAAATTCAAAACGTAACCTTGAGGTTTTTTACCTAGTTGATGGATCAGGAAGCCTCAAAGATACTGATCCCCAAAACCTGCGCTCTGAAGTACTAGCTTCTTCTCTTGAGCAATTAGCACCTACTGACAACTCGATACAAGTGCGTTATGCCGTCGGAACTTTTGGTTCAAAATATCGTCCGCTCAAGGGTTGGTCAGAATTAACCTCAGAAAATGCAACTACTGAATCAAATTGGTTCAGAAAAACAATTCCAGCCCTCACAGGTGAGGGAAATACGAATTGGGAAGCCGGCTTACAAGGTGCAAACGCAGCCCTTGCAAAAGCTAGAAATGCCAATAGCTCATCGTGTCAGGTTGTCGTGTGGCTCACTGATGGCGGAATTGATTTGGGAGTCTCAAGTACCTCCTTTGATGCAGAGCAAGAGTCTTTGCAGAGAATTTGTGGTACCGACCCAGGTACTGGGGCGGGTTCAACTGGTGATGCACAAATTCTTCAACTCCGAAATTCTGGCGTAAATATCATCGGCGTTTTGTTACGTGATGAAGCATTTATGGGGGCTTTAAAGAAGAAAAATTTAGGCGCTCACGACGATCTTAATGCCCAGATGACTTTCTTGCAGCCAATTGTGGAAGGCACATCTGAGGTAGATGGAAGAATTTTTGGTTCAGCTGCAACACGATATAGCTGTGGTGGTGAAATTTCTCCATCTCAGGCAGCAGGTGCAGAGTTAGTGGCATCCGATTCACTTCAACTGTCACTCCAATTTGCTCGCGTAATCGCTCGATCAAATAATGGTTCGCCAACATCAGTATTTGGAGATAACCCAGCCCAATTTATTATTGATCCAGGCATTGCTTATTTTGATTTGTTGGTTTCTTCCAAGAATTGGGCGTTGCAAGACCCAACTGGAAAAGTTATATCTTCACCGACTACTGGAATCAAGCCAAAGTTGGTTGCTGGTGCTTATTTAGTCCGTGTTCCAGTTTCAGGAAATTCACAGCAAGGTAAGTGGTCTATTCAAAATACAATGCATACAGAGGCTGACGTCTTCTTGTATAGCGGTTTAACAATGAAGGTGAATGCAACATCAGTTACCGTTGGTAAACCAACAGACATTAAGGGTCAAATTCTTGATGCAAACGGGCAGCCTGCAAACTTGACTATTTATGGTTCGAATTCATTGCGAGTGACATCATTTAATAGTGCAAAAGGTGTTGACTCTGAAGTTCCATTAACTTTGGACCCTGTCAGTGGATCTTTTAGCGGAACCTTCCAACCACCAAAGGGTGTATCACAAGCACAATTCGATATTGCACTGACATTAACAACTAAGAGTGGAATAAAGCTGACTCCACTGACACAGCAAATTGAAGCTCGAGTTGGTTTACCACCCGAGTACCCACATATTCAGGGCAGCGGCGTAGTTCTTTCGACACTTTCTGGAACCACAGGAAAAGCTACTGGAATTCTGGTTTTGGAGGGTTCAAATGTTGCAGATGGGCAAGTTTGTTTGCAGAACCCTCAAATAACCATTGATCCTAAGCCTTCTCGCATTAGTAACTTTGTTTGGAATGAAGCAGGAAATGGCTGCATTGATATAGCAAAAGGAACTACGAAAAAAATCAAGTATTCAGTCTCAAATAAAACTCAGTCAGACGGTCAGTCTTCAGGTGTTATCCCGGCTAGCTTTAAAACCAATATGAGTGGACTTGATCCAATTGAGCAGGATATTGCAGTTAACTTTGACTCAAAAGTGAAAGTGAATGAAACCGTACGTTGGTTGATTTTGATCGGCTTAATTTTACTTGGTCTTGCTTTACCTCTAGGAATTCTCTATTTCTTTGGGTATCGCAATTCACGAATACTTTGGGGAGAAGGTATTCAACGCGTAATGGTTCCTGTCACTCTAAATTCTGCTGGCACGATATCAAGACGCGATGGAAAAACAGCCGAAGGTATGGGACCGGGAGCTCAAAAGCGTGAGTATGACTGGCACACACAGTCTGCCGAAAGACTTCGCTCTATAACTGATTCATGGAGTGATGGAATTAATTCAGGAACTGTAGAAATTAAGGGCAGAGCTTCACGTAATCCATTTGGCGACCCAGTAGTGATTGCAACAGCATCAGAGGGAACGCGCTTAATTTCTTCCCTTGGCGGCATAACAAAGGGTGGTCGTGAAGGCCGAGTTGGAGTGGATATCGCTTCAGCTTGGTATGTAGCCGTTCCTGAAAGTGAGATACGCGATAAGGCAAATAATGGTGGAGCGTATAAAGCAACGGCTGTTTCATTTATTCGCCATGACGCCAGTCGCTCATCACAAGCTACGGACCGAAATGCGCAGATCGGGACTAACTCAGGTTTAAATAATATTGAACTCATTGAAGGTGCCATTCAAAATGAAGATGCCAAAAATAGTTCAACAGAAAGCAATAAATCAAGGAAGACACCAAAAAATAAGAAACGTAAAAAAGGCGGAAAAGCTGAAGCTACAACACCAGTAACTGAAGAAACGAATCCATTTGCAAGCGGTGGAACGCAGAGCACGTCCGGATCAAGTTATTCAACTGGTACCACAACAACCCAAGCGTCAGAAGTAAATCCATTTGCTGGAACTACCCCCCCTCCTGCTCAAGGCGGAAGTTCTACGAATTCGGATCCATTCGGCGGAAATTACTAACGGAATAATCAAGGAGAAAAAATGTTACGTCCATTTCTTTTAGTGGGTATCGGTGGATCGGGTGGAAAGACTCTTCGTGCATTGCGCGTTGCACTTGAACGTCGCCTTGTTGAGATTCCAGACTGGGATGGTGGTTGGCCAGATGCATGGCAAATGCTTCATATTGACACTCCGGTAGCTCAAGACGGACCTGAGTTTCCTGCACCGTTTCTACCAGGAAGTGACTACAAAGGAATGGTTCCGCAGAACGTTCCATACGAAGCTTTAGTTGCAGCGATGGTTGGGCAGACACATGAAAAAATTAAATTAAACCTAGATGAGATGGAACGTTTCGCGGGATGGATTCCAAATCCAGCAGCGGTAGTCGTTCCTGTTTCACAGGGAGCGGGGCAATTCCGCGCAATTGGTAAGACACTGACTGTTGCTCGACTAAAAGATGTACAGCAAGCTATTAAGAGTTCACTGATTCAAATTGGACAAGGATCTGGAGAGCTCAGCCGCTTGGCTTCCTTATTGGGAGCAAAGTCAACTGATCTAGATGCACCTGCTGTTGTGGTTGTTTCATCAATTGCCGGCGGTTCAGGAGCCGGAGCATTCATCGACGTAATTGAAGCGATCAAGTCATCAGATACATCTGAATGGCTACAAAAAGTTGTGGCTTGGCTTTATACACCAGAAGTTTTCGAATCTGTAAAGGGAAATGATGGAACGGCACCTAATGCATTAGGTGCAATCTCAGAGGCCATGTCTGGACTCTGGATTGGTCAGCCTTCACGAAACACTGTTTCTCTCTACAAGGGAATGGGAATCACACCTTCTTCTGGATCTAGTTACACATTAGGAGCCCGTTACACATTCCTAATTGGCCGAAGCAATAGTGGTGGCGTTGATTTTGGTGGCCAACATGAGGTCTATAGCGCTGTTGCAAGCTCACTTTCGGCGATGATCACAGATGATGCTGCACAAACTGAGTTCTTTAACTATTACCTGAACAACATTGACTCAACTGGAGCTTCTGCAACTGCACTGCCAGATATGACTGGGCTTTACGATCGATCATTGAATGCCAGTGGAAATAACCGCCCTCCATTCCTATCAGGTGGATTTGCAAGGTTATCTCTTGGTCGCGACCGTTTCCGAGAATACTCATCGGAACGTTTGTCCCGCGATGTGATCGAACGATTACTCAGTCAGCATCTTAGAAATCTTCCAGCCACTGATAACCGCACTGATGTTGAAAAGCTAGATGCAGCTGTGGCAGATGCCTGGGTTCAATTCCTTGAGGGCACAAAACTTAATGAGCGAAATCCTGCAAACGACATTATCGATGCTTTACGCCCAACCGATCGTCTTGCTCGAGTTTCTCAGTTTAAGAATGACGCATTAGCCAAAGCTGGTGCTGGTATGCCAAAGGATGGACTTGAAGCTGGCACATGGCAGACACGATTCTTGGCATTTTGGGAGGCCGAACGCGGTGACTTCCTGGTGAAAGAACAAGCAGCACGCTATGCAGTTGCACGTGTTTGGGTTTCAGAGATAGGGAAACACTTCCAAGCCCATGTTTCAAAGTCTGTTGCACGATGGGGATTGCCGGTCACTGTGCGCTTGCTTGAGAAATTTGAGCAAGAAATGGAATTCTTTATTGCTGAGATCAACAGCGAAATCAATGAACAATCACGCGTACTCTCAAGTTTACAAGGAAGCATCCACCAAGCGGTGACGCGCAGTGGCCAAGCAAAAATGCAGGCTGCACATCCAGATGTTCAAGAAGCAGCAAACCGTTTAGCTGGTGCTCTTGATAAATTTGCATGTGAAATTGAATTGCGAAGAATGTCAATCAATATTATTGAGGATCTCCGAAAGAGTTTGATTAAACCTTTACGCGAAACTGCAGCTGCAGGATGGCAGGCCCTTGGTGCGCGAGTTAACGCAAAAGAGTTAGCAGATGGGCGCGATAACCCATTCTTCACATGGCCGGACCCATTAACTTCTAGTTTGCCACTTCGCTTTACACCACCACCTAATGAGTCATTATTAGTTGATGTAAAAGACTTCCCAAATGAATTCGTCCGTTTAGTTAGTGAAACTCTTCCAACAGCAGAGCGATCAGGACCGAACAACGATATGGACAAGATTGCTCTCTTGGCCATGTTGGGAGATGAAGTAATTCCTGATGGAGAACCACGAGTCGGCTTCACTCTGTTTCGTGCTGCATCTCAGTGGGTCCCTACGGATCACCTACTACAGACATCTTCAAATTCTGGCGCAGCAACTACTGCACGATTTGAATTTTCAGATGATGTTGAAGAGTATTTGGTTCGCTCTCGTAAATGGCTTGGTCGAGATGGAAGTGCATTTGGAAACTATCTAAAGATTTCACTTGGTGACTATCTTGGTGATGGTAAGGCAGATCAAGCACAACTTACTTCGCGCAGACAGAAGTTTTCTCAAGAAATGTCTGAAGTCTTAAAGAGAAGTGCTCCACTCATTCAGATTAACCCAACTATTTTGGCTTCCGTTCACCCAGGAATTGATGCAAAATCTAATCGGTTGATCTTCAGCACCATTCCATTTGAGCCGGGTAGTTCCATGGAAACACTCTTTACCTCTGTTCTTACTAGCTATGGAATTAAAGACAAGCGTTTGAGTGATGCGCTCAAGTCGTTGGGACAAACACAGGCACAAAATATAGATATCTTTACTTTCCAAGATAATCCATTGCAGCCAATCGTTTATGACTCAATCATGAAGCCCATTGCAAATTCATGGCAAGGTGCTGCAAATAGTTCTGCAAAGCGCACAGCATTTTGGAAGTATCGTCGTGGACGCGCGCTTCGTGAATTCATTCCAGCTGATCCAGAAAAAATCAGCGAGATGGTTAGAGGGTGGTTTGTTTCAACCGCGCTTGGTTACTATCGCGCAGAAAAAGGTAGTGAATTAGGTCCAAAAATCGAAGTTTGGTCACCGCGCTTTGATTGGGTTTCATTCCCAGCACCACTGCTATATCCAGGGAATGCCCCAGAGAAGGAATATCTAGGAGCAGTTCTTGAATCCCTTTCAATCGCACTTGCTCTCTGCAATGTCTCTCCAACAGATCCACTTGGCCCTCTTGCGCCTTACCACCGATTAATGGAACTTGGAAAAACAGATGAATCTGCAGCAAGTGAATTAGTTGCGTGGGTTCAAAATGGAACGCAACCAGAAGGTGCGCCAGAACCTAAATTAGATAGAGCTGGCACAAAATCTGGAGGCGCCCAAGAGAGAAAGAGTGCATTAATTTCTTTCTTCGATAAGCAAATCGCTAGTTATGATGGATTGTTTGCTGAATATGTCAAGGTTGGTAATCCTTATTCATCACAACGTAACTGGGAAATCTCAAACTACATTGTGTCTAGCCTTATATTGCTAAAGGAAGCAGTAGACATGATTGACTTGGATTCATTCAACTAACATGTCGAGAAATCCATGGCCAGCCAAGGCCGCATCTGTCATCATTCTTCCATCTGGGGAGCGTGGGCAAGTGCTCCATGCCATGGCTAAAAGTTGGAGTCAATCAGGAATTCTTGGGCAAGCTTTATGGGTAATGCCCAAGGATGACTTGAATAAATCTCATGACCTTGCAATTGAAGCTCAGATTTTTGGGCGACAAAAAGTCGTTTCAGTAGATTTGTTTCAACAACTGGCACAAAACCCATTATCGACACTTCGTATTTTGGCAGTTCGACTTCTAGTCGATCAAAAAGATGAAGATCCGATTCAGGACTATGTCATTAGCGCTCTCGATCGTTTAACTAATGTTGGTGTTCCAGTGCAAACGGGAACCACCGGCACTACTTCCAGTGGAACCGATGTTCAGCGTATAAACATGATCATGGCTCCAAGCTGGATTGAGGAGGTTAAACATCGCTCCTTGACTGAGTCACGATGGACGCACAACGTAATCATCTCTCCTGAAGACAGAACGTCTCCTTGGGGAATTGATGCATTTGTGCGCGAGGAAACTAATCTGTATGGAATAACAATTGCAAACATAGCCTCGGTAGGTGGACTTTGGATGGGAACTCCCAAGGGGAGTTTTGAAATCACTTCTCACAATCGCAGCGGAATACCACGCCAAATTTGGTTGCAGCGTACGTTTGCTCGTGGAGTTCTAACCGAAGGGCTAGCAGTAGCGCAGTCAGTGAAAGCGCTGATGGCCGCAGCTGATGCTGAATCCAATAATCTAAGACCAGAATACGGATTGCAACCTGAAGGAATTGCGATATTACCTGATGATCAAATTGCAAATTTGATATCAGATATGAGTGCAAACATTTTTAAGCTAGGAGATGGTGCTCTCAGTTATAAAGCATTTAAGTCAGATGATGAGTCTGGAAGAAGGAAGATCGGCGTAATCGGGCAACTTGTTGAGTTCGCAAAATTTGCATGGAATAAAACTCTTATGATTCCAATCTGGATTTTTGAGTCAGTCATAGGTGCAGTGAGCCGAAAGTTTACTAAGATTTTCCAAGGCGAAGAAGGCGATGCCGAAGTGGACGCAAATATAGATTTAAAGCGCCCGCTAGATAAGAGAGATCAGGAGATTGCAAACTCCATTTTCGATCTAGATAAACGCAGATTGGCTGCGTTAGGCCCCGAATCAAAAATGCAAAGTTCAACACTGGTTCGCTCTACCCCAGAACTATGGGCTGATCAGCGTAAGTATTTATTTGCAATGCTAGATGGCTCGGATGGTCCTGCGGGCATTTCAGTCCCCGAAAAAGAACAACGCAGGCTCGTCTTTGGTCGACTCCGTGATGTCGTTTTCGATGTCAATGATGAATGGCAGATGCCTACGGTCGTATCACCGGAGGGATTTGAAAATCCCCTGCTTTCGGATGTGAAAAGTATTGGTTGGACCAATCTTCTTGAATCCAAAGTACTTCTTGAATCCGTCCAAAGCGATATCGGGCGAATCAAGGCTGAAATTCAAAATCTTGAATCCGTCCCTGAACCAGTTATTAGCGTGGAAGAACCCATGCAATCAACCCCAGTTTCAGAAGCTGTCGTACCAGAACAGCCACAAGAAGTGACACCAGTAATCGTTGATGAAGTTGCACCCGAAGAGGATTTAGTAGAAGAAGAAATAGCAGCAGAAACAGAAAGCGAGGATAGCGATGTCAAGAACTGATGATTTGAAAATCCATTTGACTCAACTTGCAGCTATCGAGGAGTCACTTTCGAGCTGGATACAAGAACGATCTTCGACATTAACGTGGAATGTAAGGCAGGAGCTTGTAGCGCAAGCAAGCAAGGTTGAATCTGACCGCAAAATCTCTCAAGATATTTTGGAGAGCATCAAAATACCTGTGAGTGATGACTTAATTCGGGAAAGAAAGAAGTTTACTTCGACTATTCGAAATACGTTCTTAGCTCTGTTTTTACTCATTGGTGGATTTTTGTTGCTTCGCGCATACTTTCCTGTCATTGGGACGGTTCAACTTCTGGCAGGAATTTCAACTTTAAGAATAGTTCTCTATGGAGTTTACTTCTTTCTTTTCACATATTTGAGCGCCATGATTGCGTACTACTCTGGTTGGTCGCGCTATAAGCGCCGCGTAAATGTTGCACAAGACAAGATTAAGGCGCACTTAAAGTCACTTGCACATTTGCGTGATGAAACTCAACGATTGAAGTCCCTTCATGCTCAAGCAGTTGATTGGTATCGACTATTGAGTTTGGTTTTGATTGAACCATGGAAAGTGGATGAGGCTTGGTTTACCGATCCCGCAGATGGATTAAACGTTGATCAAATTCCTCTTGCAGTTCGATTCGCAAAGGCACATTCTGGACCACGTTCTATCCAAAACCAGCTTGAGCGAAATACTTTGGAGAAGGTTGTTCGTAAAGGTTGGCGAACAGAAGCCCTAAATAATTTGATTGAAGCAGCCTCAATAGAAATGGGACTTGACCCAGAAAGTTTCAGAGTTGAGATGTTGGATTCAGATTTACCTGAGGCATCAAATGGTGCAAGAAGCGCATTTTACAAACAATTCATGTTAGGTGATATTAAATCAATTGCAGGGGAGCAAACGATCAAGAAGGTCGCAACAGTTGTTCGAGAAGATGTCATTCCCCGCGTCTCAACTCCAGTTAAATCCCTGCACCATGATTCTTTGGCTGACTTGGATTGGACCTATGGAGGAGGGTCTGATGACAATTGGAGCGGATTTTTCTTCGAAATATTTGGTGAACAAAACAAGAATGCCCCAGCATTTAGCACCTTGCCATTAACTTCAAGTGGTAAGTCAAAGGCCGTGCATGAGGATTTTGAAAGTTATGCGTTTGTCCCAACGAGAATGAAGCTTACAGAGCCGGGTGTGCAAGTCATAAAGCAAGAGGTCGATTCACCACAGTGGATAGACCTATCAGTTCGTATTGATCTCTCCGGCCCTTATAGCCCACAGAATTTCACTGTCGTAAGTGGTGAAATTGCATCTGAATCTAACTCTGATACTCAGGGCACTTCAGCAGAAATAGAATCAACCAATGAGAATGATGTTGAAACCGGTTTTGAGAACTGATTTACACCCATTTCTATAAACTAGATATGTAGAATGCTTTCATGAAGAAATCCTTCGCACTCTTCCTTTCAATACTTCTACTCACTGCACTACCTATCTCTTCATCTAGCGCTGCCATTAAGGCTGGTTCTAAGTGCGCAAAGGCAGGGGCAACTTCAACTAGTGCGGGTAAGAAATACACATGCATTAAAAGTGGTAAGAAGTTGATTTGGAATAATGGAGTAA
>Ga0114977_10002575_pt1 | contig 11637 bp, 23 predicted proteins | sample S_130805_MF_Meta_FD_87026 | JGI IMG/M metagenome (GOLD analysis project Ga0114977, IMG submission 87026) | Freshwater microbial communities from Lake Simoncouche, Canada to study carbon cycling - S_130805_MF_MetaG | ecosystem: Environmental > Aquatic > Freshwater > Lake | place: Lake...
CAATATCATCATAGACAAAGTTGGCATACCAGACAGCACATGCAATAACTAAGGCAGCTAAAGCGGTCATTAATATGCAGCCCATTATTTGAATATATAAATCAGTAGTCATTTCTTTTTCTCCTTCCAATACATACTTGAATAAGGTTTAAGGAAGATTAGTTGTTTAAAATTAAACTGTTTTGCAGGGCATCCTCGGGACTGTTCTAAAAAACTACCTATTCTTGTTCTAAGGTTAAGTTTCATTACCTAGCTCCTAATATATCTTTTGTTGATAGCCTTCGCATTTCATTACTATAGCCAACAGCCCTGCCCATTCTATCTAGTCTACGCATTTCAGCCATAAAGCTTTTAACTTCTTTGTTTTTGCAGTATGCTTCCCACTGCCCTTTATGTATTAATTTCTCCAAACTACTCATCTAATTTCTCCAAATCTTTTTTTAATCGTTCATGAAAGTTTTCTTCGCCATCATCGCCAGATAGTAGCCAATCTATACGATGCGTGTAAATCATTGCTAGCCGTAAATACTTTACGCCCTCTTCAAAAATTGATAGCGTTTCTGGCTCGTAACGCCTGCCTTTAAATTCACCCCATTCGTTAAGTGTTTCGTCATCGTTATAAAATATAACATCTTCGATGTCGCCTATCGTTTGATCCATCTTAAACTGAATATAATCAAATGTTCCTCCGCTCATTTTGTTTCCCCAATACCGTGTGCTTTTTCTATTGCTCTAGCGAATGTAATTTCGTTAATCCTAAATTCCCAGTTATTATCTCCATCTACATCTGAGTAGTTAAATTTCTCAAGTGATTTTTTGCTGATGTTGTTTATTTCATCCTCACTCAAAGGCTTACGGCTTAATGCTAATACTTTACTCATTTCCAAAAACCTCTTTTAGTTTATTGTATGTTTCTATGTCAAATGCTTTTAATTCTTTCAATCCTTCACCATTATTTTCTATTAAACTTTTTAAAAAGGTTTCGTGTTTTTCAATCGGAGATAAATGCTCAGTCTGGGCGAGTAGTTCTTCAATTTCATCACATATTAAGTTTGACTCAAAACTGGGGTAGATATATTCAAAGCACCTTTTCAACAACTCTCTTTCTTTACTCATTTCTATTCTCCAATACCGTGCGCTCTTTCTGCCGCCTTGATACCTGCTTTAAACATATCAGCAGCAAACTCACTCATATTTTTTGTTGTTTGTTTTATTTCTTCAGCACTCAAAGGCATACGCTTTGGTGGTGCAGTGTAGAGTGGCTTGTCTCCGTTATTGGCGTTTGGTTTACATATTACTACATGACCCATTAAGTTACACATCCAAGCCACAGGCTCTTGCTCTTCTCGTAAATCTTGCTTAGGATGAGTAAGTAGTTCTCTAATATGGCCAGCCAACACTCTAACATCAGAATCTGGAGCAAAATCGTCTTCTATATTGCTCTTAAGAAACCTATATATCTTTACCAGCATCTCTCTTTCTTTACTCATCATCTACTCCAATACCGTGTGTTTTTACTTTTTCAAAAACAGAATCATATAAATTAAAATAAGACTCTAAAGCGTCTTTTCTAGCACCCTCGTTATATTCCTCAACGTGTAAATACTCACCAATATCTCTAAGCAATGAGTAATCTTTATCAGTTACAGTAATACTTCTTAATCTTATTATTTCTCGTGCCGCTATTTGTAATAGCTCTCCAATATCCCCTACGTTGCCAGTGTTATCATATAAAAGCTCGGCAATATCCCCGCCATCGGCAACTATTGATTCATAAAATCCTAAGTCATCTTCAATCATTGTAACCTCTTTTGTATATAACATTAATTATACTGCTCAGGTAATCAATGATTGCTTGAGCTTCCGGTATTTCTGATTTTTTACAAGTAATGGTAACACTCAAATCAGAATCATAATGCTCTGGAACGTGTTCTATATACACTCTAACGTTTTTCATTCCCCACCTCCAATACCGTGTTGTTGTTCTGCCCACTCAACCCCATCAATAAAGTTACACGTATAGGAGCTGTCCATTGCACAACAGCGAATATAAATTTCTTCATCACTTAAAGGCTCTTGCTTTAAGTCACGCTCTGCTTGCGCATAGCCTTTTTTGTATTCTTCTAAACCTTGTCGTAGGGTTAGTTTTGGTGGTGCAGTGTAGAGCTTATCTCCATACTGCAACTGTTTCAACCATACCAGCGGCATACCTTGTACTGAACGAGAAGTGTCAAACCCAATAGAATCATTCAATACAATTGCTACAGGCTCTGGCTCTTGCTCAGGTTGGGCGAGTAGTTTATCTATTCTAATTAAAAGTTCTTTAGGTGAAACATCAATCTTGTTATCAATATAAAAATAGCATTCTTTTAACAACTCTCTTTCTTTACTCATCACCAACCTCTCTTGCTTTAAGCATTGCGTCTGCTTGTTTATATGCGTATTTAGCGCATTCTTCATAACTCCATATAATTTCAGGGTCTGATGACCAGAATCCTTGCATAGCCGAAGATGCAAATTGGTCGCGGACAGTCATGTATCTTTCTTTAAAAGCTTTGCCGTCATGATAACCATCGTTATAGATTTCCGACACAAACAAGTTTAAATTGTCATTGCTTAAAGCTGTTATGCCATATTTTGTAGCTAAAAATTGTACTTTTTTATTCATTATACTTCTCCCCAATACTTATTAGATGCGACCTCTAGTCGCTGTTTGTTGCAATACTTGCTAATGTGTTTGGTTTTTTGCATCCAGTTAATTAGCAACATTACGTTCTTACTTAGTTTAAAGCCATTTGCGCTTTTCCTTCTTGCGCCTAGAATTGATGCGTTGGTTAACGCTTCTTTATGCAAGTGTGTCCACTCGGTTACTTCAAACACATCGTACAAATCCATACCGTCAATACGCACCATTGTTGGTGCTGGAAACTTGTATTTAGCTTCAAGGGTTAACGCTCTAAACTGAGGTGTGAGCATACCCACCAGCTTTGCAATCTCTTTTAAAATTATCGTGTTTGCAGGTTGGTTTACAACTTTCTTTTTCCTGTCTCGTATCCTAACCGCATACGTTACCCCGTTTATCTCAACACCTGACTCTTTTTTGGCTCTGGTTTCTTCACGCATTTTTTGATGATACGCCTTTGAGTTAGCCTGCATGTGTTCTTTGTTCGCCTCGTAGTAGAGCCTTCTCTTTTCGGCATTCCTTTCTTTATTGGCGGCATTGTGCGCTCTTTTTTGTTCGGCAATCGTAGCCCTTCGTTCTGGTGTTAGATTGTCTCGGTACACCTGTTGTGCCGCCTTTTGGCGAGTTCGTCTTTCTTCTAGTGTCATTTTAGTTCTCTATATTAGTTCTAGTTTCATTAATTGATAGTCATCAAACTTTGTTAAGACATCGATCATTAATGCTGTGCATTTCTTTTCTATTTCTATGTTAGTCATACCGTAGATGCGGTCAGTAACGTATGCCTTGATCAGTATTTCTCTCTCGCAGTGGCTCATGGGCACGCTCATCTTATGCTCCCAGTGCTAAAATTTTAGCTTTTAGTTCGGGTAGGTCTACATCTGGCACGTTCTTTAATATTAGCGCACCGTTATAGGTAGCGATAACTGCTTTGATTTGATCTTTAGTAGCGCGTTTGTTGGCAATCATGGATGAGGATAACGCTTGCAGCTCTTCTCTCAGCTCATCTGGGTTGTTGACAGGTGCGCGTAATTCAGATATTGTCACCGACTCTGGCTGTTTTGATTCAGCTAAAACTTCTTGGATAACCTTAACCGCAGCTTTGCGTATTGGCGTAGCTTCTTTAGCCACTTGGTTGGTTATTGGTTGTAACGTCCAATCATTTAACATATCTATTAGTGTTTTTATAGATAAGTTCAGTTCGTTTATTGATGTTTCTAACATTTTATTTTCCTTTTATTTTGGTTTGTTTTAAGTTCGGGTTAAGTATAACTAAACACCGTTTACGCTGTCAACACCTAATGCAAAATAAATTTTAAATTTTTAATAGTTTGCGCTGATGTATAACTATGTTAAGCTTGGTTCAACACAAACGCAACAATTAATTTAATTAGGATTAAAATATGAGTGATATTAAAGGTACATTAAACACAAGAATGTTTAGAGATGTTATAGATTACTTCGGCAGTCAGAGTAAGCTTGCAGTAGCGTTTGGTGTGCATAGGTCATCCATTACCCAATGGATGAAGAGTGAACATCTTCCAGCAGAGCGGGCATTACAAATCGAAGAACTATCTAGTGGTCGGTTTATCGCAATTGAGTTATTAGGCATGGTATATGAACGCGCAGACGTATAAGATCGCGATTGGTGGTAAGAACCTTGGGGTTTGTGAGAACCACGAGTTCACATGGCCTGTATTAGTAAAAAAATTAACTACGCACAGGCAGTCTGATAATAAGACTGGCGCATGGTTCGTTGGTGGCTCGGTCAAAGGGACTAAGCGATCAGACAGTGAAATGGTCAGTCGATCAGTGCTGACCTATGACATTGATAACTCAGGCATGAGTCTTGGCGCGATCCAGTACGAGTTAATTATGGCATTAGATTGTGCGTGGTTGGCTTACTCTACGTTTAGTCATACCGATGACAACCCCAAGGTGCGTGTAGTTATACCGCTAAGTAAAGCTGTGTCTCCCTCGCAGTACAAGGCTTTATCTATTAAGGTAGCTGAAGAGATGGGCGTACCTGTCGATCCTGCCAGTCACGTACCCGCACAGGCCATGTTCTCAGCTAGGTGCAAGGACATCACCAAGGCGTGGTCGTTCTCTCAAGACGGTGCGCCCTACGAGGTAGCGCAGCCTTTGGCTCTGGTCAGTTCTAGTAGTCAGGCTGAGGGGCTAAAGGGGACGGATGATGCTGATGCTGATGCTGATCTTGATGAGGCTGTTCGTGGTCTTGAATTGGCGGTTAGGAATATACCTATTGATATTAGTGATTATGATGTGCAGTCATACCTTGACGCATACCCAGCAGATTTGTGCGATTATCACTCGTGGTTCAACGTGTGTACTGCGCTTTATCATCAGTATCAGGGTTCGGATATTGGTTTTAACATGTTTTACTCGTGGTCTTTGGCAGGTAATGAGACTAAAAACCGCAGTGAATTACGAGCCAAGTGGGACTCGTTAGCTGGTGGTGCTGGGACGTTAACGTTTGCCAGTGTGATTTACGCTGTTAAAGAGTCTGGTGCGCAGGTCTTACTCGAAGCGTCGGGCATGTCGGCGCACTCTGAGGTGTTCGAGCAGTTATTAGTGGACGCATCTGAAGTATCGAGCTTGGCTGAATACGAGGCTTTAAAGACTAGGCTTTTATCTATGCCTACGTTCAAGTTGGGTGGCGATTTGAGGGGGATGGTCGCATCAGAGATCGCGCAGGGGTTTGGTAAGATGAAGGGTATCACCAAGGCGCAGATCGCCAAGGCGATTACGCCTGCAGGTAAGGGGGGTGGTGGTTTTGGGGCGATTAGTGAAGATGACGTTCCAGCATGGGCTGGTGATTGGGTTTTTATAGAGACGTTGTGCGAGTTTTATAACGTTCGTTTGAATTACGGGGTGCGTAAGGAGGCATTCAATGCCAAGTATGACAGAGAAGCCGATTGTGTGGCAGCAGGTGTTCCAGCATCGGTGCTTGCGCTGGTAGAGTATAAGATACCAGTTGTTGTTGGTCAGCTGTTTTGGCCAGGGTGCGGTACGCTCATGCGTTACGATGGGAAAGCACTTGTTAACACCTACCGTGCGCATAATGTTGTGCCTGTGGTCGAGTATGATGCGGGTGGGTTGGAGGTTGTGCGCATGTTTGAGGCGCAGTTGGCAATGCTACTACCTGTTAAGCGTGAACGTGACCTGCTGTTGCACTGGTTGGTGTTTGTTTACCAGAACGCAGGTAAACGTACAAACTGGTCGATCATCCTGCAGGGTACGCAGGGTTCAGGTAAGACTTATTTTAAGGACGTAATGAAGCTTTTGATGGGCGCGAATGCGCGATCGCTTGACCCTTCAGCTATTGGGGGGAGGTTTTCGGGGTGGGCAACGGGTTGCCTTTTGAATATAGTGGAAGAAATCCGTGTTAATGGGGTTAATCGGTATGAAATTATGGATGCAATTAAGCCTTTTATAACGAATGCAGAGGTTGCTATCGAGCGTAAGGGGCGCGATCATGAGATAGTGCCGAACTTTACTTCATATTTGTTCTTAACTAATCATAAAGACGCCGTACCTATCGGTGATGGTGATCGCAGGTACTGTATCCTCTTCTCTGCGATACAAACAGAAGAGCAATTGTATAAGATTTTTGGTGGTGAGGTTGCGACAGGTGAGTATTTTGACCGATTATATACGGTTACTCGTGCGAATGTGGGTGCTTTAGCTAAGTATTTTACCGATTATGTGTTACCAGATGACTTTAAACCGTACGGGCGAGCACCTTCTACCGATGGTAAAGCTGAGATGGCAGGGTTATCTATCTCAGAAAACCGTCAAACTTTAGAAGATTTGCTCGACAAACATCGTTGCAAATTTATAAATGATGAGTTTATCGACATAACTGAGCTTAATAAATTGTGCATTATGGATGGCGATGACGTTCCAAAAACGAGATCATTGTCTGCAATTTTGTTGGAAAAAGGTTTTCGGCAGATCAAGGGGCGATTTTTTCGCACGTATAAACCAGACGTTCGACATTGCATTTGGGTGAAAGAAGGTTTGGAAGATAAATATGCGATTGATAAAATTAAAGAGCATTTGGACGACAGCTATTGATTTTAGGCACAATGGGTGGTTCAGGCACAATGTTTGGGTGAAAAAAACATTGTGCCTGAACATTGTGCCTACGCTACAACCCTCTATTTATATACCTTTATACTATTTTAAGGCACAAAGGTACAATAAATAGAGAATATTAGTATATAAAATAAATAAAATATAAAATATAAAATATATATATAAAATAAAAAATGTATATAGGGAGTGAGTAGAGTGAAAACTTTGTGCCTTTGTGCCTAAAACGTGTATTTCACCATGCTAAACGTAGACGCGGTGCGGGCTGTAGCGTAGGCACAAAGTTTTATAGTTTGTGCCTGTATTGTGCCGTAATCGGTTTTAAGAGGTTTTATGAAGATTAAACGAGAAGAAGGCTCATTGCGAGGACAAAAGTTTTTAGAGCTGAACCAAACGCATGGTCGCGAGGGATTAAAAGAACGAGCGCATCGAAGTCAAACAAATATGGAGCTAATGTATTGTGTTGATATTTTAAAATTAACAGGTGATTACGTAGCTGTCAAAAAACGCGGCGCGCTCAAACGATTGGCAGAATATAAAAAGATCGAGACATTAGCACAGGCAGCTAAATATATTACTGAGTCGATACAAAAAGATAACGCGATCCAATCGGCTATCGACTTCGAGAAAAAGCATGGCGCAAAACAACGATGCATAGATGAGATAAATTATGAAAACCATTTTGTAAAAATTGAAGCGGAGTTGAGAGCGATCCAATCGGTTATCGACTGGTTGCCCAGTACTAGAGCTGACAACAAGTGGAAAGACTTCGCAACACACCCAAGGTTGGCTAAATATTTCAGACCAAGCGTAAGTCGTGGTTTAAGGCGAAGTAAGCATGAAAGAAATACTAACACTAGGCTTTAAAGATAAACGCGCGTAGCGAGCCTCTAAAGGGGCTTAAACGATCGATTTAGAGCTGAGCCATGATGTTTTTACAATCATAATAAACATGTACATTTGTAAAAACAAAAACTAAGGATATATGTTATAGTGATTATGTGCCTAGACTTAGCGGTTGAATAATGAATTGAGCGTTCATTGGCACATAACCCTTCAGCTCATAACCTACTCAAAGGTTCTCAAATGAAAACTTGCACCAAATGTAACTTGTCACAATCAAAAACTGAATTTTGCAAACAAACAGGACGTGCCGACGGATTACAATCCAATTGTAAAACATGCAAAAAAAAGTATTATAAATTACACAAAGAGTATCTGGCGATAAAATATAAAAAGTATCGTGATGACAACTCTGAAAAATTACGTGAAAAAAACAAACTTTACCATGTAAATAATAAGGCAAGTATCTCCGCTAAAAATAAAATTTACCGATCTTTAAATACTAATAAAGCCCTCGCACAACAAAAAGCTTGGAAAAAAGCTAATCCAGAAAAAACAAAAACCCATTGTAAAAATTATCGTGACGCTAACTCTGAAAACATGTCTGCATATAGGCACGCCAGACGAGCACTAAATAAAAATGCCGATGGGGCATATGTTGGTGACGATATACGTGCGCTGATTGTAAAACAACTAAACAAATGTGTTTATTGTAGAAAAAATTTAATATTAAAAGGCGATGGAAAATATCATATTGACCATCGGATACCGTTGTCCCTAGGTGGGACAAATTTCCCAGACAATTTACAAATACTCTGCCCAAAATGTAATTTAACCAAAGGGGCATCACACCCAAACGATTACGAGATTAAGATAGGGTTTAAAATCATAACGCCGCAATGATATAAAATACGTGCTCTCCTATAACTTTAATAACCTTACCTTTATATGCAGACCTTTTACCACGATTCCAACTATCGGCTTGAGCTACGTTCGACTTATGGAATAGTGCGAACTCAGCTAGGTCGTTATAGTATGGTCTATCGTTTTTCGGCACACTCAATCGAGTTACGCCTTTAATCGTGCAGGTGTTGCCCGTGGTCTTTATCGCCCTATTGATTGATGCGTGAGCTATTGCAAGCTGACCTGATCTAGGCTCGCCACGGCTTTCTGAGTAAACGATGTGGCTAATACATTCTCGCTGCTTTAAAACGTTACTACGGCTCTCTGCGTAACTAGAATGCACACTGCTGATAAGCAGGACGGAGGTTATTGCTATCGATTTAATCATTATCGTTTTTTTTCCTTAAATTTAGGCACAAAAAAAAGCATAACTTAATTTAAATTAAGTTATGCTTAAGGACTATCGGTTTTAAGGTTTGCTTTTACCCGCAGGCAGTCTGTAGGCTTGTGAGTCCCCATAGCTCGGCAGGATACTATAGCTATCGGTTTTGACATCCTGTGTATTTTTTTTGCGATCCAGTTCGATCAATTCGTAAATCATGCCTGAATCTAAAATGTACATACCTGACTTTGTGCGCTCAATGGTAACGGATTTAAAATAAAGGTGGTCAGCTGTCGCACCAAGGCCAAAAGCTGATAAAAATACTAATGTTTTTGTTAAGTTATTCATGATCTATAATCCTCAACATCTTTATCTGTGTGGCTATCGGCTATAATATCCGTTAGTTTGTCGCCATCTACTACCCAAGGTTTAAGGTTTAAGATGATCTCGCTTTGATCTTTAGTTATAGGAACAAAGCGACCATCATCATCATACACGCCAGCAATATAGTAAGATTCAACCTCAAAATATGAGTATTCTTCAGGCTCATATTGTGTTTGAGGCCTGCCAGAATAATAGTTATATTTTGCCGTAATGTTAAGGTCGCAGACCTCAAAACCTAAAGCCAACACCTTGCCTATTGTGTTGTTGTCCTGATCGTATTCGTTGACCATATAATCAACGTTTGTTTCAATACTCATTTTTTTTTAATCCCCGTTGGTTATCGACTTGAGGCAATCCCAAGTCGAAATAAATTTTAATCTATTTTTAACAGTTAACAGCTCTTGACTGCTCTACCGTATCGTTTAAGCAGTTTTCATACGCGCTACTTAATGTCATGTGACTAATAATGATATTGCCTGTTTTTCGCTCAGCTATATAATAAGCGTCTCTATTATCAATATAAAAACTTTTATGTATTTGCAAAGTACAGCCTTTTACTTTGCAAAGCTGTCTTGCGTGTTTTATTACATCTTTTTAGTCATTGTTTATTCTCCAATTTTTTTATTAAAATGAGCTGTCAACAGCTCTTTGATTAGTTTAGATCTGTTTTATCAACTGCAGGCCACCATAACACGCTTTTTTTTGGTGTTATAGTCATAATCTTAGACCCTAACTGGCATGATTATATAAATAACGTTATCGTCAGGCCTAAAATAGCCGGCGTCTGATGTCGCTCTAAAATACTTAAAGACATCCTGACCCATATATTTATTTATATCCTTTTCGGCGTCGCCGACATATCGCCAATTGAATTGGTGCTGGACATTGTCATTGATATTATGATCTTTAATTTTAGTAACCCATTTAGTAAAATCAGGATAGGCATGATCAAGAGGGATAAAAACTTCAATTTGATCAAAACATTGGATCTGGTATTGATTATTAATTAAAACAATATCGACGATGGCGTTATCACGCTTTACACCTATCTTTTTTAAAAGCGATTTTATCGTATCGGATGGCACGATTATTCTATCGCACGGTATCTCGTTATTACAATCACTTATATAGCATAGCCGTTGGCCATCACTACCGACAATAGTATTTTGCTTAATCAGGACCCCGTTTAGATAAAAACGTATATCTTCTTTTTTAGGTGTAGCGCTTAGTGCTAGTCTTAAGTCTTTGATTTTCATGTTTTTGTCTCTTTGGTTTAGTTTAGTTTCGTTTATTTGTAGAAATAGTCATTATCAACGCAATGCTTAAAGTATTGGTCATACTCATCTTTAATAGTTGCATTAGTCACGCCATAATCTTTTAAAGCCTCCAGCGCGTCGCTTGTGTCGCCGTTTATCTGACATTCGTAGTTTGCAAACGCGTACCAGATAATATCTTTTATGGGATTATTGTCTAGTTCCCATTTAATTTTAAGTTTATTACTTTCGTTTAATTGTTTAGTTAAGCTATCGACATTTTTTTCTGGACAATATAAGCCAGCGCCTAGGCTTTTATATTTTTGGCTTATATCGTTTGCAAGTTCCCATTGTTCGCTGCTAAAAGCAAAAAATGCACCGTTATCATCTAATATTTTTGTTTGCTCATCTGCATTATTAAAATGTTTCATTACATATCACCATTTTGGGCTAAAGAATAAATATCTAAACCACCGACGATCATATGGTCCAGGACACGTATATCGAACAGTCCCGCACAACCCTTAATCTTTTTAGTGATCTGTTTATCAGCTTGTGATGGCTGATAAACACCTGACGGGTGATTGTGCGCAAAAATTAGAGCTGCAGCGTTATACTGTAACGCTTTTTTTATGACTTCTCTAGGATATACGCTAGCGCCATCGATAGTACCAGTGAACAAGCACTCGTGTTTTATAAGTGCGTGTTGGTTATCTAAAAAAAGGCAGTGAAATTCTTCATGCTCTAAGTCTGCTAGCTTTATTTTTAGATAGTTTTCGGTATCTTCTGGGCATTTGAAATAATGCTCTTTTTTGATCAGCCTTGACTCTAAAATCAAAAGAGCTTTTTTTATTGCCCTATTGTCACTATCGATAGACTTAGAGTTATAAAGCGGCGCATTTTCTGTTTCTATTTTATTAATCATTGTCTTTCTCCGGTTTTGCACCATAACGGTGCGTTAATTACGAATTGGTTCATATGAACCGTTTTTTTTTTTGAGATTTTCGCCTACTCGGTCAAATCAAAACCTCAAATTAAAGCCAATAATTAAGCTAATGGCTAACCAATTAGCTTGA
>Ga0114977_10002579_pt1 | contig 11629 bp, 5 predicted proteins | sample S_130805_MF_Meta_FD_87026 | JGI IMG/M metagenome (GOLD analysis project Ga0114977, IMG submission 87026) | Freshwater microbial communities from Lake Simoncouche, Canada to study carbon cycling - S_130805_MF_MetaG | ecosystem: Environmental > Aquatic > Freshwater > Lake | place: Lake...
CCAGCAATCTGCAAGAACTGATTACCCATCACACTAGTGGGCATACCGAGGCCGTTGTCAGTAATGTTGATAGTCCGTTTATCTTTATCTAACTTAATTGCAACCTTACCGTTTTTAACCTGACCGTTTTCAATAGCTTCTTTAATAGCATCAAAAGAGTTTTGAAACAGCTCTTTGACCGATACCGTAGTAATGTCTTCGGGTGTGCCATATAACTTAGTACCAAGCATTTTTGCAAGACGTTGGACGTTAGCACTTGGTTTAGCACTTACTGTTTCTCCACTGATAGAAAACGTACTGTCAGCTTCCGTATCCTTACCTTTGCCAAATCCAAACATGCTACTGACGGATTGCCCGTTGATTTGAACTCCGGGGACCCTTGCTTTCAAAATGTTGTCGGTTGCAACGATAAGATCAGTCAGTGCGTTAGTGTCGGTATCTTTCATACCAAGCAGATCACGCAGTGCAGAAACAAAACGGGTAAAGAACGGTGTGTCTGCCTCGTAGCCGTGCGCCTGCATCAAGAAGTTCTGCATCTGTGGGTCGGTCAGACCATAGGATACAAACTCACGAGGATCATTAAAGATGTCTCCGTCATAGCGAAGAGCAACCATATCCATCGACAGCTTCTTCTGCTTAGCTAGGTCTTCGTATGTACGAGCCGCACTGTTCATGATGCGGATCAAATCTTGTGCTGCTCTGACTGCCGGAGTGTTTAGGTAGACACCCTTTTTGATGTACTCAAATGCAATAGCCAACTTGCGGTTAGTCGCAGCGTGCAAGAGCTCATGCAAAATAGTGGTGTTGTTGATACCTTGAGAATTGCCGAATGACGCACCACGCACATAGATAACGCGGTCACCTGTCTTGTAGTTCTCAATATAGAGCGCAATCGAACGATCCCACGCCTTAGCATTTCTAGGAGTCTTGAGTTGCTCAGGTACTTCTTGACCTTCTTCCAGCACAACAAACTTGACGCCTTGAACAGCACTGCGCAGACGCTTGGCTAACCGAGCTTGGAAAGGCGTGCCTGTTTTGATAACGTGCGTTAGAGCCTGAGCACCAGTCGTAAACTTACTTATTCTTTCGTCGGCGGGTTCTTTGTTGATTGTTGAAGATGCACCAGTTTCCTCTTCACCAGATTCTTGAGCGGTTAAGCTTTCTTCTTGAGCGGCTAAGTTGGCTTGTACGGCTGAAACTTCGCGTGCGTTGGCTTCTAAAAACTTTTTGATGCGTTTGCCTTCTGCTGAACCAGCCAACCCAGCATCGCGTAGCTCTTGTTGGTTTTTAAGTAGTTTCGTAACCTCAGTAGTTATCTTTGCACGCGCAGCGGCATCGTTAGTTTTGCCTTCGGCTAACTGCTTAGGCAGTTCCTCAAATAGTTTTGTAATACTAGTAAGCGCACGGCGTGCTCTGCCAATCAAAGCATCGGTGGCTTTCTTTTCTACCGCCTTCTTTTCTTTTTCTTCTGCGGCTAACCGAGGACCTTTTGGCCCACGTTTCCCTGCAGCGGGCGCGGGGGTTACTCTAAACAACTCTGGGTATTTAGCCGCATATTTTGGGGCTAAATCTTTCGCTGTCCCGCTAGGAGCTTCTGGCAGACCTTCTAACAAAGCAACCGCTTCGTTTGCACCAATTCCACCCCTGTTAATTACAGTTCCCAAAGTTTGACCAGCAAACAAAGGTAAAGGTTGATTAGATGGTATGTCCTTAAAAATGCTTAAGGGAACTGCATAGTTACCGTAAGTATCTTGGATAGGCATCATCCCACTATTGGGATTGCGAGCTTTATCGTAAGCCTCTTGGTCGGCTTTTGTTATTGGAGCGGGCTTTGGAGTTTCTCTTCCATCAGCGCTAGTAGCATCCGGTTTAGTAGGAACCACTCTAGGTCGTTCACCTCCTCCAACTCCTGTGGCGGTGGGTTTTTGATTGGCTGCGCTAGCCACTTGAGCGCCTGCTCCACTTGGGGCTGCGTTAGGTTGTCCAACATTTGCTTCTCCTTTAGCTTCACTTTCGGCAAGTGCATCGGCTTCATCTTCGTCTTGTATTTGAGTTTTTGCTGTATCAATAGCTTCTTGAGCGTCTTGCACATAGCCTTCTGACAGTAACTCCTGCGCTCTGGCTCTAATTCTGTCGTCTTGTGGTTTAGTTGCAAGTTTGGCGGTGTCGCGCTTTTGTTGTTGCTCTTGCGCAGTAATCCTAGCCTCAGCCATACGACGTGCGTCTTCATCAGGGACGCCTTGTGTCTCGGCAATCTCTGTGGCTAACTGAGCAATCGTAGCTTCCCTTGCTTCTGGTGCTACGGCAAGTGGTGCTGGCTGTTGTAAGTCTGTGCTTGGGCGCACTTCTCCTAATTCACCTAGGCTAGTATCAGGTGGCGCGGCTTGTTCTTGTTGCTGTTCTTCTTGTTGCTGTTCTTCTTGTTGTCGCTGGCGCTGTTGCTGATCTTGCGGAGTCAAGAATCCTTTTTGCCTAGCAATTAGTTCAGACAAGCCTTCGTAACTTGAGTCACGTTGATATGCGCCTTCACGGGGGGCACCAATCTTAGATAGTGCTTCACCTGCTTTTTGAGCGCCTTTAGTAAGAGCGACAGTTCCACCAGCAGTAACACCAGCCTGTAGCACCGTCTGGCGTACAGTTTCTTCCATCTGTTTGTAGAAGTCGGCAAGGCTTGGGTTCTTATTGAGGCCAATCTTGGGGGCCATATCAGTAAGGTATTGCGTAGCAGTGGTAGCTAATTCAGGTGGAATTTCTGTAGCAATAGCTCTGGCTAAATACTTTGGAACACTATCTACACCATACTTAGCAATGTGCGCTTTCAACCCTGCAAGGGCTTTAGTCATACCGAAACGCTCAAAGAACACCTCGGCAGTAGCCATAGCCACTGCTCGCGTAGCGGCAGCTTGACCAGATAAACCAGCGGAACGGCCTTCGCTATAAGAGTCGCCAAATTGTTGAATGGCTGCTTGGGCTAATAAAGGCGCTGAGCCTCCAGTCATTGCAGTCATGGCTATGAATGGCGCTTGGGAAGCCAAACTAGTCATCGCTCCCTGAGCCGACTTCTCAAAAATACTCTTACCCTGTGGGATAGCACCTTCACGAGCATCCTCAATGCGGCGTGCACCCATCAAGTCTTTACTGAACTGTTTGTCGCCAGTTAAGTCAGCGTAAGCACTTAATAAACCTAGACCCGATTTTGTATATTGTGAACGAACTCCAGCACCAACTCGGTCCAAGAAGTCGGCGTTCTCAAGTTCTTTAGCGCGTTCCGCAGCATAAAACCCAGCTTTTTCTCCGACCACATCGCGTGTCATTTGCTGGTAATCGCGCTTTAAATTTCCTGTAGACTGCCCCATAGCATCGCGGGTGGCGTCTTCTTCCGATCTACCTTGCTCCATAAAGCGCTGTTTCTGCGCTTCAAGTCGAGGATCAAATTTAGACAGAGTAGGGCTTACATTTTTATCAAGCGCTTCATACCTACCAGCGACTACTTTAGCCGCGCGGCCATAAACAGTGGGAGATTCGGCTAGTTTTGCTAATGCTCCAGCGCGTTCTTCTGCGGGCATTGCATTAAGGTGTGCTTCTACTGCGCTAACAAACTGAGGGTTTAAAAGTTTATCTTCTGTAGAGGCAATAGGTGGAAGCGGCGTTTTTTCTAAGACACTTTGTTCTTTTTCTTTTTTAATTTTTAGGTAATCTTCGGCAGTAATAGGCGCACGAATACCGCTATTGTCGCGGGATAGCATTGATGAAAATGAATCATCCTTAGCCAACGCAGATGAAAGTCCTAATTTTCTTTCGACGGGCGCTGGCTTTTCCTCAGCAGGGGCGGATTGTTTTTCTAGATAACCTAATATCTTGGATTTAGCCGCAGCTACATCATCCGTAGCAACATCATATTGCTGCCCTTTGTACTCGTAGATTGGCATCTGTAGCCTTAATCTGGTATTTTGATTATGTTAGAACCTCCACCGCCACTACCCGGTTTTGTTGGGTTTGTAGCAGTTTGACGACTCCGTATATTAGCAGCAAGTGCATCCTCTGCTCTGGCCATACCTTGAGTATCTCCGTTTTCGTACGCCCTTGTCCAATCTGGATCAGAGAACTTAGAACTCTTAACTACTTTTTCAACCTCAGTGTCCGAAGTTGAAGAGGTACGGAATGTATCAACCGCAGCTTTAAGTTGCGAATCGTTTTTAATTTGTGTTGCAGTTTTGGCAACAGCCGCCGCTTTAATGCGAGCCTCAAACGCTTTAGGTGATTCGCCTTCTTTTGGTTTCTCTCTGTTCAACATGTCTTCAATGTTGAATTTAAGCGCAGCTTCGTTGAACTTAGGTTCTTTGCCAGCCCCGCCAGCCCCACCTGTGCCAGTCGGTTTAACAGTAGACGCCATACGAGCCGCCAAGTTAGCGACGTCCATAGCCTTCTTACCGCGAGCGGCTTCTGCGGCATCATTAGACCTACGTGCTGCATCTGCTGCGGTACGGGCTTGAGTAAATGCACCAATGTTTTCTTTGCGCTCTGCGTCGGCCAAGTTAATTCTCATGCCAATCATTGAGCGTTGGAGGTCTTGGTCAGCTTTAAGGATAGGTGCATAAGCATCGGCAAACTCTCCGCTGGCTTCGCCTATACCACGCCAGAAATTGTTACCTTTTATCATGCCGCGTGCCGCCCTTAAAGCGCTTAGACCTTTACCTTGTGATAAGTTTTCTTTACCTTGCTCACCTAGTTTGGTAACTAAATCGCCAATATTGCCGTAGGAACTTGGCCCTGCGGCTTCTCTATACAAGGCCATTTCTTTTTTTGTACGGGTATCGTATTCGTCATCAGTCATGTATTTGGGTTTTTGCCCAGCCACATTTGCAAGAAGTTGTGGGTATATGTTAGTAAGCGCAGCGTACTGAGTTGGATTACCTCTAGATGGCAACAACGCACCAAGCCCTTGGGAAGAATCAACAAGTGAGCCTTCTTCGCCGTCAAAAGCCAAGATGCCACCCTTAGCAGCGTGCATAACACCGTCGGCTATTTGCTGTGGCATAGCGCCAGCAATACCATTTTGTATAGATTTGTTTGTTTCTTGCTCCTGTACTTTTTCTATTTGTTGGGCAATCAACATAGCCGTCTGCTTATCACCACGCGCTTGTGCATTTTGAAATGCGTCTTGTAGTTGTTGCAAGCTGAGCGTACCAATAATATCTTCGGTGTTATCCGAACTTGTTACGGATTTATCATGCCCTGCGTAGTATTTGATTTCTCCGCCATCGGCATACCCATAAACTGAACCGCCATCAGCTTTGTTTAGTTGGTTAAGTCCATACGCAGTCAAACCCAAAGAACCTGCAGCTTGCAGCCCAGTAGGAGGAGCCTGATACATTTGCGTAGTAGATTGCTGACCTAGTGGAAGACCACGAATCATGTCGGACATGAAGCCCAACTGTTTGTATGGGTAGTTCTGTTGGTTGGTGAAATCTTGGTACGCAGTATCCAAACCTTTTTGTGCTTGGGCTTGTTGCTGCGCGCCGTATCCAGCTTGCAACTGATTGATACCCATTTCCTGACCGTACTGGTTTTGACCTAGTTGGCCTAAATTGGACGATGCTTGATTCATCAAGCCAAAACCTGCAAGTTGATTCTGCAAATTCTGGTTGTATTGTTGTTGAGCGTTATTGAATGCAGTGTTGTAGCCTTGACCGACGATTTGGTTTAGACCCGTATTACGATTACGCTCATTCTCTGCAGCCATAAGCGCTTCACGGGAACCGCCAAATGCACCGGCTTGCGTTGCCGCACTCTGCTGTTTAGTAGCACCAATATCGTACGCACGATTAGCCTCCGCTAACTGAGGAGCCAAAGACATTTGCAAGTAGGGGTTCATGTACCCACCAACTTGATTCTGGAATCCGTACTGATTAGCCTGACCTGCTACACCTAAGCCACCTATACCCGCCATAGTTGCGCCAGCAGTTGCCTCACCCGTTTGTGGGGATACAGACATACCTTGGGCATTCTGCATAGCTTGCTGCTGCATTGGGGAAAACCCTGCAATACGTGCTTGATCGTATTGTTGGTAGGGGTTTTGGGTGACGTCGGTTAACGCCTGACCCTTAGCCAGTATGTCTTTAGCATACGGTTTTGCCCATTCAGGCAGTTCCGTGCTGGCTTTTTGTTCTGCGGCTGGTTGTTGGCTGTTACCCATATCAGGCATGATTATTCTCCTGTAAGAAATCCGCAAAATCTTCGTGCGCCAGTACAGTACGGGCTTCTAGTGAGATTTCACGCATGTGGCTAAAGCCACCCATTAAGAATGCGACTGAGCCATATAGCTCAACGCCCATTTGTTTTAACCACCACGCAGCTTGAAGATCGCGTTTGACAGGAGATTTCTGCAAGTCGTTCGAGTCTAACCAAGCGTTTATACAAGTCATCATTATGGGCAACAAGTACCCTTTGTTACGCTCAAAGAACGGATTCTGAGGCATGAAGAACATTAGGTTTAAGAACACCCGATTTACGTCGTCACCCTTAACTTCCTTGTCTTTGTCTACAAGATCGTCCCAAATCTCAACCGCATCCATAACGGTGCTTAGGAATACCAAAGCGTTGCTATCCCCGCAACAAGCTCTCTCGCGTAGCTCGTCTCGTTTCTCCATCCATTCTGGGGCTAGGCGGTTGTCGCTCATGCAGGTAAATATTTAGAAGAACGGCTGTTATGTGCAACCTTATCTTTACCTACTGTCTTCTTACGCGCTGACTGGATTCTGTCCATCATTGCGTATAGCTTACGAGCACCAGCTTCAGTTGAACCGTTGCCCAACTCAGAAACAATACGAGCAGGTACCACGAATTCACCGTCGGCTAAACGAGCAGGTTGTTTCTTGCCGATTACAGCAGGTATCGAATCAGATACGCCATCCCCCGGCCCGCGAAGTAAGCGCCCACCATCAGAATAACCACCCAAGTTATAGTGCGCATCGGAGAGTCCTCCTGTTGCCTGTTGTTGGACATACTGCTGATCGTCAGGGTTGTAAGAGTATTTAAGTCCGGGGTTTGCGTCTTGTTGTTTTGTTTTTAGCCCGCGAAGCAACGAGCCTAACGGACCAACAGGTTGGTCATCAGGTACATCAAAATCTGAACGCCCAATACCACCCCCAGCCAACCGAGTACCTTGCATATTGGGTTCGCCCGACATCATGTTGACTGTGCCGCCACCAGAAGGAGCCATGCTTGACATCATATTAGTGGACTGTGGGTCTTGATAAGGCGTGGCAAAAGCGGAAGTACGCATGTTTGCCATTGGGTACATAGTGTTTGCACCCAATGTGGCTTGATTAGACATCTGTTCAACAGGACCACCGCCAGCAAAATGGTAGAGGTCTTTAGCCGCAGAAGCGGAAATTGGGGAGTACGAAGGGCTGAAATACTTCTGTTGACGACCGTAATTACCACTTCCGTATAACATTTGATCGTACGAAGGTACGTCAGGGGCAGGTAATGGGTTTGTTTTGTCCGCGCTGTATGAATACCGCTGACCCATATCTTTGTCTGGTGCGGCTGGCGCTGCGGGATCTTTTTTCATACCGTAGGCTACGCTTCCAAGAGCAGCAACGGAAGTTTTGGGGTTTGCAGAAATAAAATCGCCAGCATTGCTAAACGATGCACCGCTTCTAATAGCTGAAGCACGATCGGCGGCGTTCATGTCTGCAAAAGATGATGGTGTTGCCGTCGGTGTCGGTGTGGGAGAACTTAACCCCATGCCATCAATGTTATATTGTGGCCCACCCGCTGCTTGTACTGCTTGAGCCGGTTGGATACCTGCTGTCGGGTTTGTTGCCCCAAATGATTCTGCGGGAGTCATCGTAAGCCCATTGACCCCACCTTGCGTAGCAGCATTAAAAGCTTGAGTAGAACTTGCAAGAGGCGTTGCCCCCGCCGCCACGTTTCCAGTTGTTGCTGCTATAGAAGGTACAGCACTTTGTTGAGCGGCAATATTAGCGGCGGAGCGTGCGGCTGCTGTAGCCTCGAGCCCCTGAGCAGCCGATGCTGCCTGATTTGTTGCGTTTACTCCCACTTGCGAAGCACCCGCAGCGCCAGCCGAACCAGCTAGACCCGCACCACCATAAGCGCCGAGGCCAGCCATAATGCCTTGCTTCAAACTACCAGACTGTGCGGTTTTTAAAGCGCCAACGATTGCACCTGCTCCCCATGCTTGCATACCGGGAATCATCATTAGACCCGCGCCAGCAACCATAGGCAAAATAGCGGAAAGGAATCCCGCTTCAGGAAGTCCAGTTTGTGGGTTGATGGTTAAAGACCCACCATGAGCCATAGCAATTTTTTGAAGGCTGGCTACTTCGCCTTTGTCCATATGGACGAGCATCTTGTCTTTGCCACGACCGTGGGATGCTAAATGTTTGGCAGCAAGTTGTAGGCTCATTTTTGCCTCGTAGATGGGGGGTTAATCGAGTTTATCATGCCTTAATCCTTAATGGGTAACTTGTTGCGGCACCACCAGACGTATCGTAGTAAATATCGCCAGAACGCAAGTTAGCAAAATCAGCCTGTGTTGGTAGGCTAATAACTGGGGCACCTGTCGTATTTGGTTCGGCGCAACTAATAGCAGAAATAACTACAGCAGGGGTAGAACCAACCGCAGGTCGTTTCTGTGTTGACGCAAGTATGGGGCCGGGGTTATCAAGGCCGTTAAAGTATTGACGCAAAATTCCTGTAAGCGCGTCCATATATACGCGGTCGTACTCAACAGGAGCGGCTGGAAGTCGTGGGGCTACTACGCCTTTATTTGCCATGCTTATCTCCTACCATCTGGTCTTACATCAATACGTGGCGAGCCTAGTTGCCACTGCGTACCAAGGTCCGATGAAGAAATCTTAAATGCCATTTGACGACCACGAATCCGTACATAAACTTGTTGGGTAAATTGCTGGACGTTGTATGTTGTTGTGCTTGCGTAAGACAGGGCACTGTTTACAAATGGGTTGTCTGAAGACCCGTAGTTAGCGCCGGGGTTTTGACGCGGTCTTACCGTAAAGTTAGTGGAAGGCGCTGCTAAGGTGGAGCCATCAAAAGTGATGTCGGGAATAAGTCTCCACACAAAACCAAAATTATGACCATCACCAATATCAAAGTCCGAGGATTGAACATAGGATTCAATAGCAAGTGGAGAGTTAGTGACTTCGTTGTTATCTACAGTTGTTTCATGGTAGACCACGGCACCGTTTGTGTAACTTGAAGGTACGTCAGAACTATTATTAGCTGTATATGCAATAGCCGCCATAGGCTCTGCACGCAATGGACTATCTAACCACGCGGTGCGTGGGCGAATTGTTGTGCCATTCAATGTGCCGTAGTACCAAGTACGCTCCAAGTGGTTATAGATAACGTAGCGGTCAATCAATACATTTGGGTTACCGGGAGTGCCAGTACCGTTTTGACCAGTAGAAGTAGTTCCAGTTTGAGATGGGTAGAACCACCAAATCTCGTTGTAACCTTCATTTGTACCCGAGTGGATTTGGAAAGTTTCTTGCAAGTTGATATTGCCATATATGTACTGACGCAGGGCACAGGGAAGAGTCTCCACACGACCAGAATACATATAGAACTTGTCGGTACCCATCCAATAGGTGACGTTATTAACCACCGATACCGCATTTGGACTGACGATAGAGATGTTGTCGGCAAGAATTTGACTGCCCCAAACATACGGAGCGCCAAGGTATTGGAAAGAATAGATAGCTGAATCGGTCAATACCAAAATCTCTTGGCGCGTTTGGATAGCCGTAATAATTGTTGAGCCGTGGCTTAGACGAACATCGCCAGCTTGATTACTAATAGCCGGTGTCCAAGTAGCCAAAGTGTTTTGGTCAGACCAACGCACAAGCATTGGGTCTTGCGCGGCTGGGAAAAGCACGCCACTTGCATCATTGCATCCAAATGCAAAAGTAAAACGCGAAGAGTCTGATACCAATACAAAATTAGCAATAGATGGGCAAGTGGAGTCTGGCGTAAACGAACCGGATTTAGTAGCTACAGCAGTGCCCGCTTTAATAATCTGCCCACGGTCGTATACGTTAGGACTTGCGTTGTTAGCCCAGTAGTACATTGACCCGCCACGGGGGTTAAACACCAAGTCTTCGCCGTAATTAGATTGACTCCACAAACGTAACTGGATGCCAATACCTGTTGTAGCCGCTGAGCCCCAACCAGTTGCTGTAGAAGCAAACTGAGAAATAAGGTCTGCGCTGGCATGTGCACTTGGGGTTGTACCGTTAGCCGCACGAGTGCATCCTGTGAATGATGTTCCTGTTTTGCCTGAATAACTGATACCTTCTGAGCCAATATAAATAACGCCTGATGCCGCAAACACAGAAGCAGATGTGCAGTTAATAGTTACACCTGTTGTGTACTGAGATACACCTAATGCGGTAACGTGGGCTGCGGCTGATGTTCCGCTTGCCGCTCTAGTACACCCAGTAAAAGTAGTAGCCGTCACGCCCGTGTAGGAAATAACTTCCGTCTCAATCAAAATACTACCTGTAGCGGTAAACCCAGATGTAGACACCACAGACACAGTAGTGCTAGTCGTTGTTAACGCCGCAGTTGAACTAGTAAACGCAATAGCAGCAAGCGTTCCAGATAGCGCGGTAGACGCGCTCGGCCCAGTAGAACCACCATAGCCACCAGCACCCCAGCCTGTGCCGTAGGTAAATGTTGTATTGCCGGTAGTGAGTTGGTAGTTGCCCACTACAGCCGAACCGCCGTTACCAGAGTCGCTTCCATTAGCTGTAGCAGTTGCTGTGATTGTGTATGTGTTGTTACTTGTAACAGTCTGAACTTGATACTCTTGGTTAAGGACTGCGGCAGTTATGTTTCCGCCAAGAGAGACTGCGCCACTAAAACAAACAAAGTCTCCAATCTGCACGCCGTTACCAGCGTCAGTCACGATAAGAGTGGCTGAACCAGAAGTAGCCGCAAAAGTAATCTCGCCAGCCGCCGTAAGTGCACGGATAGGAGTTACGTCGTTGTATGCACCGCCAGAAGAGTTTTGGATGTAATACTTGAGGTTGGTTCCCACTGCCAGTAGGTTGTAGCCTGTCAGGTTAATCCAATTCCATAAAGCTTTAGCAACACCCCAGTAAGCGCCACTATTAGTAACGGGAACGGCATTAGATGTTCCACCAGAAACCAGCGTAGTAGTCGGCACAGTGGTGTAGTAAGAACCTGTATCACGTTGCCAACCACCAATCTTTTCAGGGTAGCCAGAGCGGAAACGAATCTTGTCGCAGTCAAACCAACCGCCCTCATTAGATAGGGTAGTGCCTTCGCGGTTAACGCCGGGTCTGAATTGCAGTTTTTGTAATGGCATCTTTTATCCTAAGAACAGGGCACGCTCGTCTTTGCGACGATTCTCTAACCCTTTGAGTATTTTCCCACCAGCCTTGCAATACTTCAAGAGTTCTTCTGCAGCGCCTTCCATATCCCCGCGCAAAACCTTCTGACGGAGGGTTGAGCGCTGTAGTGTTCCCAGACCAACATTGAAACTAAAAGATATGAGAGCATCGTACTGACCCTGAGTGAGGGGAACAGGACAGAACTGAACCACACCTCGCTCAAA
>Ga0114977_10002580_pt1 | contig 11624 bp, 11 predicted proteins | sample S_130805_MF_Meta_FD_87026 | JGI IMG/M metagenome (GOLD analysis project Ga0114977, IMG submission 87026) | Freshwater microbial communities from Lake Simoncouche, Canada to study carbon cycling - S_130805_MF_MetaG | ecosystem: Environmental > Aquatic > Freshwater > Lake | place: Lake...
CGATTTCACTGCATATGGCAAGGCGCAGGATCGCTTGAAAGCGGCAATTGCTGCAGCAATCTCCGCGCAAAAGTAATTTCCTAAAAGTAATTTGGGTAATTAAACCTTTCGGCATAAGATTGCTGAACCGACGCGGGGTGGAGCAGCTCGGTAGCTCGCTGGGCTCATAACCCAGAGGTCATAGGTTCAAATCCTGTCCCCGCTACCAATCAATACCAGTCGATGGCTTACGGAGAACACACCGTAGGCCAGACCATCAATAGCTAAAACAAAAACACTTTGGCCAGCGGCATGTGCGCTTTCAACTTGAGCAGATATTTCACTTGGGAATTTAGCGGTCGCCTTTGCCATTGCAACGCTTGGCCCAAAGAGCGCGGTTCTAGATTTTCCATTCAAAATTATGCGGGCAGCAATTCCCTGGATCGCAGATTGGTTCCACTGCGTAAAAGCAATTGGTGTAACTCCTTTTCCTTCAAGATACTTACCAGTTGCAGACATCGCCTTGTGTTGGTCAGTTGGATTCTCAGCCATCTTCACTAAATGTTCGCGCAACCCAACAACCAAAGTCAACGAAACAGTTCGCAGAACTGAATGTTCCAAGAAACTATCAGGGTCGCTTTTATAAGGATTAGATTCGAAGAGTTCATTCTCAACTTCAAATAGCTCTTCGTATTGCGGCTCTTTTTTAGCTGACTTCTTCTCGGCTTTTGGTTTTCGAGGTGATGATAAATAATTGAGTAACAGGACGAGAATGAGAAAAAGAAGAAAGCCCGCCAGCACATAAAGAATTTGCTCAACTTGAGCGGCTGTAAGTTTTAGACCCGCAATTTCGAAACCGCGCATTTACTTAATTTCCTTGATGAAATCGCTATGCAGTAAACCATTACTTGAAATCGCACTCGCTCCATGAGGCCCATCTTTGCCATCAAGATTTGTAAATTTTCCACCAGCTTCGCGAACAATTACATCGAGCGCTGCCATATCCCAGAGTGAAAGAGATGGTTCAACAGCAACATCAACGGCGCCTTCTGCAACCAACATATGTGACCAGAAATCTCCGTGACCACGGGTTCGCCAAACTTTCTCTTGAAGTGCAACAAATTTTTCTTTGCGCCCACCCCAACCGATTAGATCAGAATAAGAAATCGACGCATCACTTAACTTTGAAACCATCGAAACCTTTAGCGCCGTTATTTCTCCATCACCAACCCCAGAATTAACGCCGGAATTAAATTGGGTCTTTGCGCCCAACCCTTTTGCTGCCCACCAACGTCTTGCCAGGGCTGGGGCGCTAACAACTCCGACAACTACTTCACCGGCCGGATCAATAAGCCCAATAAGAGTTGCCCAAGTTGGAACGCCACGTAAATAATTCTTAGTTCCATCAATTGGATCAATTACCCAGTAATACTTTCCAGCTAGCGAATCTGGACTTCCAAATTCTTCACCAACAACTAAATCATCAGCGCGAACTTTTATAATCTCATTTCTGATTGCGCTTTCAACTGCTTTATCTGCATCCGTCACAGGGGATAAATCAGGTTTAGTTTCAATTACTAAATCCAGTGCTTGATAGCGTTTTAATGAAATCTCATCAGCAATACCTGCAAGACGAAGCGCGAGTTCTAAATCTGATTTCAAATCATGGGCGCGCAATGACATGCGGGAATCCTACTCCACGCCTTCTGCCCAAGCCCTAGGCTTTAAGTAGGCGACGCAAGCTCTCTAGCCTTGATTTCCTTACATCATCTAACGTCCAAGAATTTAGCGCGCAACTCTCCTCGTTATGTGAGCAATTTTTTGGGCAGTGTTCAATTGCTTCGCTAAATTCACTGAACGCAGATATCACACGTTTGCTATCAACATGGGCAACACCGAAAGATCTAACTCCTGGAGTATCAATAATCCAACCCGGATTTAGTGCAAGTGCGATTGCTGATGAAGAAGTGTGGCGGCCTCGCCCAGTAGCATCATTTACCGAACCAGTTGCACGATCAGCACTTTCAACTAATGCATTTACCAACGTAGATTTTCCAACACCAGAATGGCCGAGTAGAACTGTTATCTTTCCAGTCAGCATCTCTCGAATTTCATCGAGCTCGCTGCCTTTCTGTTTCTTAACTTGGGTTTTAATAATTCTAATGTCCAGATCCTTATATGCTTCTAAGAATTCACGTCCATCGGATAGATCGCACTTAGTCATAATAATTATTGGTGTAATAGCTTGGTCATAAGCGACAACGAGCGCTCGATCAACGAAACCATGACGTGGCTCTGGATTCTCCGATGCGATAACTATCGCCATCTGATCCACATTTGCCACAATCATTCGCTCAAGTTCAGCGTCATCATCGACAGTACGGGTCAGCGCATTCTTTCGTTCAGCAACGGTAACAATCCGAGCCAGAGTTCCTTCGCCGCCAGTGATGTCACCAACCAAACCAACGGTGTCACCAACAACGACAGAGGTCTTTCCGATCTCACGTGATTTCATCGCCGTTATAAGGTTCTCTGAATTTAATTCTGTTGATGACTCAAGCAAACAAGTTACGCGTCCGCGATCTACTGCAACCACAAAAGCTGTTGCTGCTTTCGAATAATCTGGCCGATCTTTAGTGCGCGGTCTAGTGCTTCGGGCTGGTCTGGAACGAACGTCATCTTCATCAAATTCACTGAAGTTACGTGGCTCAACCATTAAAGCGAGCCTAAACTTTTAGAATTCAGCATCTGTTGCCAGGTTCCAGGAAAATCTGGAAGTGTTTTCTGTGTTGTAGCAATGTTTTCAACTTGAATACCGTCGATTGCAAGCCCAATCATCGCACCAGCAGTTGCAAGGCGATGATCATCATAAGTATGGAAAATTCCACTATGTAATGGTGCAGGGGAGATGTGAAGCGCACTCTCTTCTTCATCAACATCGCCACCAAGTGCATTTAATTCAGTAGCAAGTGCCGCTAGTCGATCAGTTTCGTGAAGACGAAGGTGGCCAATTCCACGTAGCGAAGATGGCGAATCAGCAAGGGCCGCAACAGCAGCAATCGAAGGCGTTAACTCACCAACAGCATGTAAATCAATATCTATTCCGTGAATTTTTCCGGTCCCAGATATTTTCAAATCACTTCCAACAAATTCTAGTTTTGCACCCATCTCTGTAAAGATTTTTCTAAGTTGATCTCCTGGCTGAGCAGTCTTTTTAGGCCAATTTGCAATTACAACTTCGCCACCCGAAATCATTGCCGCTGCCATAAACGGGGCCGCATTTGAGAGATCTGGTTCAATAACTAAATCTTGACCAAGTAATTCACCAGGCTCTACTCGCCATTCTCGTCTGCCATCTGTGTTTATTTTGCTCTCAATCTTGGCGCCAAATTTCTTTAGCATTTCTATTGTCATTTCAATATGTGGCAATGACGGCAGTGAAACCCCAATATCTTTTATCGTAATTCCAATTTGAGTCGCAGGACCTATGAGTAGGAGCGCAGAAATGAATTGACTAGAGGCTGAGGCATCGATTTCTAGTGCGCCACCTTTAATTGCACCACTTCCATTAATTGTTAATGGTAATGAATATCTATTGCTATGTTCAATTGATACCCCAAGTTCTTCAAGAGCGCTTATAACGGGACCAACTGGTCGCTCGTGCGATCTCGCATCACCATCGAAGTGAACTAAGCCATTAGCAAGGGCAGCAACCGGTGGCAAGAAGCGCATTACGGTTCCAGCATTTCCAACATCAACACTTGCTGGGCCAAAGAATTTTCCTGGAGTAATTATTAAATCGCCATTCGATTCCTGGGTGATGCCACAACCAATTGCTTTGAGTCCAGCAATCATCAGCGCACTATCGCGGGAATGTAATGGCTTGCGCAGAGTTGAAGGAGTTTTTGCGAGTGCGGCCAATATAAGTGCACGGTTTGTTGCAGATTTTGAACCCGGAATAGTTATTGCAGCGGTGATTGGATTGTTGCCGCGAAACGGCGCACGCCATAAATCTTCGGCGCTAGATCCAATTTTTTCGCTCACCGCGCAAGCCTACCTCAGCAGGTATTCTTGCCGTTATGTGCGGAAGATATGCCCTCGTCAAATCAGCTGGCGAGTTAATTGAAGAATTTGAAATCAAAACAAACCGGATTCCAGCATCACTTCCTGCTGATTGGAATATTGCACCAACCCGCGAAATTTATGTGATGAGAAATAATGCGAGTGAAAATCGCCCAGAATTGGCAACGCTGTCTTGGGGAATGATCGCACCTTGGAGCAAGGATCGAAGTGAAGCAATTCGTTCGCAATCGCAAGCAATTAATGCGCGAAGTGAAAGTGTTCATGAGAAGCCGACTTTTCGAAGTGCATTCAAATCTCGTCGTTGTTTGATACCAGCTTCCGGATATTACGAATGGGCAACCGAACTTGGAAAGTATGAGAGCAAACAACCATTCTTTATTCAATCTAATGTCATTGGCAAGACCTTAGCTTTTGCCGGAATTTTCGATCGTTGGATTGATCCAAATGGTGAAATTTTTGAAAGCGCTTCAATCATTACAAGACCAGCCGTAGATTTCTTGGCAACAATTCACAATCGAATGCCAACATTTCTACCAACTGATCGCTGGGGCGCATGGCTTGATCCGAAGTTAAATGAGGTCGATGAGATTCGAAAACTTATGGAACTTTCCGAGCCGGCGATTGGCTTGCGGGCGCACCCAGTTTCAACCAAGGTAAATGCCACCCGAAACAATGGGGCCGAGTTAATTTCTCAGATTGATGTGAGTGAGCCCAATACCCTTTTCTAGTGCGCAAAACCATTTCCATTCGGGAATGAAATTGATGGGAATAAATCTAAAGGCGCCGGCGTTTAACCCTCAACAGGAATTTGTCTGATTCAAAATAAAGCATGAACGGAGATAGCTCTTGGCGGTAGCCTTATGCCCGATGAACTCGGAAATAGAAATTAGAACTCCGGCCCAACTTCTGGCCACGGAGACTGTTGTCGAGCGCACCTCAAGGTTTGAACGCGATGCTATGCAATATACAAATCAGTTGTATGCAGCGGCGCTCCGTTACACAAAAGATCCGCATAATGCTCAAGATTTAGTTCAAGATACATATGCAAAAGCCTTCACTTCATTTCATCAATTTGAACCAGGAACAAATTTAAAAGCCTGGTTGTATCGAATTCTTACAACAACTTTTATCAACACATATCGCAAAGATCAACGTCGCCCACTTATTTCTGATGGCGAAGTTGAAGATTGGCAATTAGCCGCATCTGCCAGTCACACCAGTGATCAAGGAAAATCTGCTGAAGATGAAGTTCTAGAAAATTTGCCTGATGGTGACGTAAAGCGCGCACTTCACGAGATCCCAGAAGAGTTTCGTCTCGCTGTTTTCTATGCAGATGTTGAAGGTTATTCCTATAAAGAAGTAGCTGACATTTTAGGAATTCCTGCCGGAACCGTTATGTCGCGACTCCATCGTGGCCGCAAATTATTGCGCGTCCTCCTTGCGGATTACGCAAAAAATCGCGGGTTTGGAGGATCTGATGGAATGTAATGAAGTGATGCATGCCTTGATTCTCTTTATAGATAACGAGATTCATGATGCGGTCCAAGTCCAAACTTTCGAGAGCCATTTTGAAGAATGCTCACAATGTCTGACCGAGATGGAGCACGAACGCCAAGTCTTGACTCGAATGAAATCTTTATTGGCAGATGAATGCTGCGAGCAGGCGCCAGAGGATTTACAGATTCGAATCGCACAACAGACCGCGCTACTTGCTGCACAAATGTTTAGTCCGACTCAAGTTATAACCGAATACCGTCGCACCGAGACCACGATTAACGGTGAGACACACATTGAAATTGAAACGACTCACGAGATTAGGCGAGATTTCCCGCTAAGTTAGCGGTTATGAATTCGGAAGCAGTTTTAGGAGCTATTGGAATGGCTTCCTTAACCGTGCGTCCTGCTGATACATCGGTTGCCCAAGCACTTAATGATTTGCCGATCTTGGCAACGCCAACCCTGATAAATATTTTCGAAGGTGCCTGCACAGCTGCACTTTCTGAACATTTAGCTGCTGGTGAAACATCAATCACTTCGAATTTTACAGTGACTTCGCATGCATCAGTTGGAGTTGGGATTGAAATCCGAGCAAATGCAACTTGTGTTGAAATTGAAGGTTCAATCTGTAAATTTAGTATTGAAGTCCATCAAGGCACGCGACTAATTGCATCCGGAATTATTGATAGAAAAATAGTAGATCGAGTTTCATTTGCGGCGCGGATTGCAGCGGAATCCATTTCGCGAGAAGCTGTTTAGTACGAATAGCTTTAGAAAATAAAATGAGCCCGCCCGAAGGCGAGCCCATTCACTTCTAATAGCTTTAGACGAAATTACTTCTTAGTTGCCCAGAAAATTTCAGCGATTTCATCAATCTTGCCAATTAACTTTTCAGCAACTGCAACATCATTTGAACCCTTTGTTCCACCAGCACCTGCAAGCTTTGTTGCTTCATTAAATAAGACATGAAGTTGTGGGTAGGCCTCAAAGTGATTTGGCTTGAAGTAGTCAGTCCATAGAACCCAGAGGTGGTGCTTTACCAATTCTGAACGCTCTTCTTTAATTGCTACTGCGCGAGATTTGAAATCAGCATCTGATGAGGCTGCATACTTCTCCATTGTTGCCTTAACTGAAAGTGCTTCGATCTTGGCTTGAGCTGGATCGTAAACGCCGCAAGGTAGATCGCAATGTGCATGCGCAATCGCTTCTGGCTTGAAAATATTTTTTAAGTTTTTTGATATTAAGTTCATAGCTTCCATTTCCTATCTTGATAATGGGACCATCTGGATTTACCGGATTTATGGTGCGACACTACTACGCCTATGGGTAGCCTGCATTTCAACGTTGCGAAATTATTCAAAGCCGTGGAGCTCCGTGGGGATTCGATGTCCCCAAACTTCAACGATGGCGATTGGCTTCTTTTCCGCCTGTTCCCAGCGAAGTCCAAGTCTGGCAATTTGGTTGGCAAAGTCGTATTGATCCAGCGCCAATCTCAAGTTGGAACAGATTTCTTGCAGGTCAAGCGAGTAACCCAGTTAACTGAAGTTAAGTTTTGGGTTGAAGGCGATAACAAGAGCGCATCAACTGATTCCAGAAGTTGGGGAGCACTTGATTCAACTGAAGTTATTGGAAAACTTCTTTTTCGCTACCGCCGGGCCAAGTAAAACTAAAGAGCTGTTAACGCGAGAAGGCTTCCATCATTAGCGCCTTCTGCTCTTCTTCATGCAAGTGATGTGAACCAGTTGCAGGGCTTGCAGTCGCGCGACGAGAAACTCGACGAAGTGTTCGGCCTTCTAGGAATTCACTTGTTGTAAGTGCAACAAATGGCCATGGACCTTGGTTTGCTGGTTCATCTTGAACCCAAAGTAAATTCGCATTTGGATGTTTCGCTGCAACATCAGCAAATTCTTTAGCAGGGAATGGATAAAGTTGTTCAAGTCGAATTATTGCAGTTGAACTTTCACCCAACTTTGCGCGCTCAGCAACTAGATCGTGATAAACCTTTCCAGAACAGAAGATAACGCGAGTTGCATTAACAACTGTTGGATCATCAATCAGTGGTCTAAATGTTCCGGTTGTGAAATCTTGTAGGCCAGATGCGGCTGCCTTCAAGCGCAACATTGATTTTGGTTCAAAGACGATAAGGGGACGACGTGCTGGATTCTTCATGTGCCAACGAAGCAAGTGAAAATACGAAGCTGGTGATGAAGGTTGTGCAACTGTCATATTCAATTCTGCACAAAGTGCGAGATAACGTTCGATGCGACCAGATGAGTGATCCGGACCTTGGCCTTCATATCCATGTGGAAGTAATAGAACTAGTGAAGAACGCTCGCCCCACTTTTGTAGCGCTGAAGAGATAAATTCATCAATAATTGTTTGGGCGCCATTAGCAAAGTCTCCGAATTGTGCTTCCCACATTACAAGGGCATTTTCGCGCTCTACGGAATAACCATATTCAAAGCCCATTGCGGCATATTCCGATAGCAGCGAATCAAAGACGAAGAATTGATTCTCATCTGAAATGAGTGAACGAAGTGGAGTCCAGTCAGAACCATTGTTTTGATCAACAACAACCGCGTGACGATTACTGAAAGTTCCGCGCTTAACATCTTGGCCAGCTAGTCGAATTGGATGACCTTCCAATAACAATGAACCCATTGCAAGTAATTCACCGGTTGACCAGTCAACAGTGCCTTCATCCAACATTTCGACGCGCTTTGCAAGTTGTGGTGCAAGCTTTACGTGTGGAGTAAATCCTTCTGGAATCGCGTTCTGGGTCGCAACAATCTTTCGAAGTGTTGCTTCATCGACTGATGTGTTGACGCTCTCTGGTGCTGGCGCAACTGGAACAACAATGTTTGCATCGTGCTCTGGTTCAATATTATGAACTGCGTTATAAACCGCATCAAGTTGTGCTTGGTAATCCTGTAATACTTCTTCGGCCTCTTCGACAGTGATATCACCGCGACCAATTAGCGCTTCGGTATAAAGCTTTCGCGTTGAACGCTTTGCTTCAATTAATTTATACATCAATGGCTGTGTGAAACTTGGCTCGTCACCTTCGTTGTGACCACGGCGACGGTAGCAAACCATGTCAATTACAACATCTTTATTAAATGCTTGGCGATATTCGAATGCGATACGTGCGACTCGAACTACGCTCTCTGGATCATCTGCGTTCACATGGAATACCGGTGCTTGAATCATTTTCGCGATATCCGTTGAGTAAGTTGATGATCGAGCTGCATGTGGTGAAGTTGTGAAACCAACTTGGTTATTTACAACCACATGAATCGTTCCACCAACGCGATATCCCTTAAGTTGTGAAAGGTTTAGCGTTTCTGAGACAACACCTTGACCAGCAAATGCGGCGTCACCGTGCATCAAGATTGGAAGAACGCTATAGATGTCTTTCACATTTAGCTTGTCCTGCTTGGCCCGTGTAATACCTTCTAATACTGGGTTTACGGCCTCTAGGTGTGAAGGGTTTGCAGCTAAATAAATCTTGGTCGTTGCACCAGATTCTGCAGTGAAAGTTCCCGCTGTTCCAAGGTGATACTTAACATCACCAGAACCATGAACTTGGTTTTCGGCATAGTGTCCTTCGAATTCTTGGAAGATTTGGCCATATGACTTGCCACCAATGGTTGCAAGAACATTTAAGCGACCGCGGTGTGGCATTCCAACGCAAACTTCATCAAGTCCGCGATCTGCCGCTGACGAAATAATTGCATCTAATAACGGAATTAAAGTTTCGCCGCCTTCAAGTGAGAAGCGCTTCTGCCCGACATATTTAGTCTGCAAGAAAGCTTCAAATGCTTCTGCGCTATTTAATTTACGTAAAATTCTTAGTTGTTCTTCACGTGGAGTTCTTGGGTATCCAACTTCCACATACTCTTGAATCCAGGCCCGCTCTAATGGGTTTTCGATATACATATATTCAACACCGATGGTGCGGCAATATGAATCACGAAGTGTTCCCAAGATTTTACGTAGTTTCATTACTGGCTTGCCACCAAAGCCACCAGTTGCAAATTCGCGATCTAGATCCCAGAGTGAAAGTCCATGAGTAACAACATCTAAGTCAGGGTGTGAGCGCTGGATGTATTTAAGTGGATCAATATCTGCCATCAAGTGACCAGTTGTGCGATAAGCGTTAATTAGCTCTTGAACACGAGCAGTTTTACCAACTTGATCTTCCTTGCTAAAGCGCATATCGACAACCCAGCGAATTGGAACGTATGGAATACGAAGCGCTGCAAAGATCTCGTCATAGAAACCATTTTCGCCGAGCAACAATTCGTGAATTCGCTTTAAGAAATCTCCTGATTGTGCACCTTGAATGATTCGGTGATCGTAGGTGCTAGTTAAAGTTACGATTTTGCTAATTGCTAATTCAGCCAAAGTATCTTCATTAGCGCCATGAAATTCCGCTGGATAATCCATTGCGCCAACGCCAAGAATTAAGCCCTGGCCTTGCACTAATCGTGGAACGGAATGAACAGTGCCGATTGTGCCTGGATTCGTTAGCGAAACAGTTGTTCCAGCAAAATCTTCAACAGTTAGCGAACCACCGCGGGCTTTGCGAACTGTCTCTTCATATGAGGCCCAGAACTGAGCGAAATCAAGTTCTTCACAACCCTTAATAGAAGGAACCAACAATTGGCGCGAACCATCTGGCTTTGCTAAGTCAATCGCAATTCCAAGATTTATATGTTCTGGTTTTCCAACCGCAGGCTTGCCATCTAATTCGCCGAAGAAGGCATTCATTTCTGGCATCTGTCGGATTGCGCAAATCATTGCGTAACCGATTAGGTGAGTGAATGAAACTTTTCCACCACGACTACGTCTCAAGTGATTATTTATAACTGTTCGGTTATCAATCATTAACTTTGCAGGTATTGCTCGAACACTGGTTGCAGTTGGAACTGATAACGAAGCTTCCATGCTCTGAACAACGCGAGCGCTTACGCCACGAATTGGTTCGAGAGTTGATGCACTGGGACTTACTAAAGTTGGAATTGGTTTCTTAATTGGATCCGCAGGAGTTGCAGATTTAACTGGCGCAACTTGTGCAACTGGCGTTGCTTGCGCAACTGGAGCAACCGGCGTTGCTTGCGCAACGGGTGCAACTGGTGTTGCTTGCGCAACTGGGGCAACTGGTGTTGCTTGCGCAACTGGAGCAACTGGTGTTGCTTGCGCAACTGGCGCAGCAGAAACTTGGGTTGCGGCCACTGGGACTTGAAGCGCAGATGGATCCACAACCTTCTTAGGAAGTGGCGGAGTTCCACCCTTTGGCGCATTATCCAAAGTTGGAATTACTTTGCCATTACTACTGCCATTACTACTGCCATTCGCATTTGGTTTGTAATCGGCAAAAAATTCTGCCCAAGCGGTATCTACTGAACTTGGATCTGCTAAATATTTTTCAAACATTTCATCGACAAGCCATTCATTTGGCCCAAAAGATCCACCAAAATGATTAGCGGGTGTATTCGATCCTGTTGCCGACACTCTCGATGCTCCTAAATTTAATTTAAGTCTCGCTTAAGTCTAATAGAGGCCAAGGGCAGGGCACTATTTTCTCTGGCATATATCGAGAAATGACAATAATTAGATTGCTCACATCCCGCTTCATGCGCCAGATTCCTTCGATATTCCTTCAATATTCCTTCAATATTCCTTCAGTATCCCTTCGATATCCCAGCAAGATTCTGCCCAGCTCGCGATATTCAGGAGGCAAACTCTTTCAAAATTCGGCAGAGTTCGGCCATGGATTCAACCACTCTAAATTCGCCCCTCGCAGTTGTTACCGGTGGATCGCGTGGCCTGGGATTTGTTGTGGCAAAGGCCCTTAAGGCTGCGGGCAATCGAGTCTTAATCGTAAGTAAAGATCAAGAGCGCGCAGCAAAAAGTGCGGCAGAAAATAACTTCGAATTCGAGACAGTTGATTTTGAAGACCTTGCAGCAACGCAAATCAAGTTTGAAGAGATTCGCGAAAAATATGGAACACCTTCGATTTTAGTTTTAGCCCATGGCGTAATGAGCGAAAAGATGTCAAA
>Ga0114977_10002584_pt1 | contig 11618 bp, 9 predicted proteins | sample S_130805_MF_Meta_FD_87026 | JGI IMG/M metagenome (GOLD analysis project Ga0114977, IMG submission 87026) | Freshwater microbial communities from Lake Simoncouche, Canada to study carbon cycling - S_130805_MF_MetaG | ecosystem: Environmental > Aquatic > Freshwater > Lake | place: Lake...
GGGTAAAGCCCGAGCGCCTAAAGCCCAGTCAAACTGGGCGCCGAATGGTTCGAATTACTTTAGCCTCTCGCGTAGCGAGCATTAGTCTTTTGGCCTTAGGCTTTAGTCGCTCAGCTTAGCTAAGCTTTAGTCCTTAGTCTTTAGTCTCCGTATTATTTCTTCCAGCTTCCCGCTTGCCCCTTCCTGCTCCGCGCAGCGTACCGTCCTTCTTCTCCGCGTACGCGGCTCGTCGCCTACAGCCAATTGCCAAGGCAAGTGCGCCAACGCATAGGCCATACGTCGAAGGCTCAGGTACGGCGACAGGGGAGGGCGTCCACGTTAAATAGAGACCGTCACCAGATATAACCTGCTGCTCCCATGTGCCCGCGATGGACGATGCGTCAGCCTCCAAAGCAAAAAGACCGGTGATAGAGCCACCTGCAAAGAGGCCAGCAATTTTAAATACATGTGCGTCCATCCAAAATACTGAATCGTTCGTCCCGTTAAAGTGCACGCTGAGTGTAGCTCCGTCTCCGATGTAGAGACCACCGACATCCATGGCGCCGAAAAAGTTGCCGCGTTCCGTAATGGTTGTGCCGTCGACGTAGCCAGATGTGGGATCGCCGCTGACGTACCAGTCGACATGCGCCGTCCGACCATAGTTAACACCGCCGGAAAATCCGGTGACACCAAACCAGTCCATCATTGTATGGCTTCCTTGGATAGAAATCGCGTTACCGCCGAACTGAGTATTTATAGCACTTAGACCACCTTCGATGACTAAGTTATTTAACTCAAGGTGTGCACCCATTGTAAAGAGGCCGCCGCTGGATGTTATCGTACCAGAAAGCTGCCCTGTGTTTTGTGCGTAAATTTCTCCAGTATAGATTCCACCCGCCAGGCTGCTGTTGCCGCTGATTTGTATAGGCCCCACAAACGGTTGGCCTTCGCAGGCGACTGTTCCGCTTTCGATGATAGTGCCCTCCGCAAAATTTACCGAACCCTGTATATGCAAGGTGCCTGTACCGCGTTTCACGAAGCCGCCTGCACTCACAATGTTTACGCCGAGGGCGACATTCGATTCGTTTTCCACAAATAACGAAGCAACCGTCAAGACACCCGACGTTCCCGTAATCTCGCCAGCGTTGAGCGTGACTGCTCCAACTGTTTGTAAATTGGCCCCTAGGTCGACGGTCCCACCGTTGACGACTAATACACCCTCTGCAGATAGAGTTCCTGTTGCATTGGCTAATTCGAGCCTACCGCCGCGGACAAACGTCCCGCCTGTATAGGTATTCATCCCGGAAAGCCTTTGGGTAAATCCAGGCCGCGCCCCATTCACAGTTAAACTCAATTTCCAGTTTTCGGGGTCTGTAATGACGCCTGGAAAGTCTCCATCAAGTTCCATGGGTGCATTGATAATGCCGCCCATGCCAATGGTCAGTTTGCGATGATCCGTGGCCATTCCGCCGATCACTTGACCCGTTACGGTGCCGCTGAGGGAGCGCAGACAAAAATCATTTCCACCTAAATCAAAAACACCGGCTAAACCTTGAAGGCCTCCATGGTAGGCGACGGAATCAAATGGAAGAGTAATAGTGTATGGGTTGTAGCCGTTAACGCGCACAGTGGCGCCTTCGGCGATCTCGGCGATTCCATTGAGACTATTTCCATAAAGATACCCAAGCTCGGTCGTGCCCTCGAGCGCACGTAATTGAAGTGATTGCTTTGCTAAGTTTCCGACGATTGCTTCGCCCAATCGCAACGTTCCCGACCCAATCTTCGTAAAATAACCACTCTCGCCGACTTTTGTGCCGAAGGCGCTTTTGATAAATAACGTACCACCTTCAGTGACATTCCAAACGGCATGAGTCATCGGCATTGTGCCCGAAGCCGCTTGGCGACCAATCGCAGATATGTCCAAGGTGTAGCAGTTGGCGTCAGCGACGGTGATGGAGTTTACATAAAACTCCGTGCTCGCCGTCCCGCGCAGCGTGACGTCGTGACCGGCGCTAAAATAAAGATTCAGAGCAGCACCTGTGTCAGGATAACTTGTGTTAACCGAGATCAGCGCCGGGATGGTGTTGGCTTCCAAAAAATAAACAGTGTCGCTACCCGTCGGTAAAACGTCCGACGACCAATTGGCTGCCGTACTCCAAGATGAGTTTGGGACTTGGTTATCCCAGCTGATCTCTGCGCATAGACTTTTTATGCAGGGGCTAATTAGAAGTAAGAGACTTTTTGCGAGCTGACGTGAGTGCATGCCTTGGAAATGCGATGCTTGCTCTCCAAAACCACTGCAGGGACTCCCTAAGGCTGTCTTCCTTAATCTCTATAGAGTTATTCCTGCTTCCCGTCCTTCATCGGCGTCTTTATAACAATGCCGTGTTCAGAGCCTTGCTCATCATTGCTTTGTTTTGTTCTGGCTGCGTTGCGTCTAAGCCTGAGTTAACAGAAAAGACGGCGCTTTATTTAAAAGGAAGATGGCTTGGGCCTATCTGGGTTTCTGAAACCCCTGAGTTCGATGAATACGCAGCAGCCCAATCTTTAGCGGACGCCTGTAAAGAGGTTACCGGTATACGTCCCCAGATCCGCCAAGAGGGCGGGGGAGTTGTCGCATCAGGCGCGGGTATCGCGTTGGGTCGCACCTTGGCCGCTGCACAAGCAGGCATCGTCGCACCTGTGGCCGATGGTGATACGGCTGTCCGAGTAACACGTGGACAGCTTGTCTTCCTTGTTGGGAATAATCCGACGGCTACCTATATCGCCACGGGGCGTTTTTGCGAGCAAGCGCTCGGGATGATTTTTGTGATGCCAGGCGTGAATGGTGCGGACTTCAAGCCGTTGCGTGAGGTTGGCTTGCCGACCGACGAAGTCTGGCGCCCGAGCTTTGCGTGGAGGGCTGTTTCTGAAATGATTGATTCAGAGTCCATTGCATGGGCGCGACGAGTTGGCTACGGCGACCGGCCAAATTGCACCCACGGTCTTTATGCCGTGTTCGGATCAAAACCAGAGTTTTTGGTAAGTGCGAATGCGGAAACAGCTGCGACGGCGATAGGTGGACGTTCTGCCCAGCCCAAACTTTCTCATCCACAAGCCGCGACTACGGTTGCCGCATATAGCAAGGCGTGGTTTACGAAGAATCCTCAGGCACTCGCTATCAACTTAGGCATCAATGATTCGCTTGTTTATGAAGAAGCGGACGTCGCTCAGCCCAAAGGTATGTATGATGGACGACCTAATCGGTCAGATTATGTTTTTGGTTTTCTCAACCAAGTGGCAGCGCTCGATTGGGCACCCCGGGGTGATCACGCTATCGGGTGCCTTGCGTATTTGGATGCAGCCGCATGTCCAAAGGCGAAAGTTAACCCGGTTATCTTTCCGGCTATCTGTGCTGACCGTATACAGTACGCCAATCCTGAGTTCGCAAAAATGGACGCAGCGAATCTCGCGGCATGGGGGCGAAGTGGGGCGCGTCGTATCGGAACTTGGGATTATTGGTTTGGTCGCGACGTGGTAATCCCGCGCGTGCACTTACCGGCACTCACCCAATCGATTGTTGCAGCTCATCAGGCGGGCGTTTGCTCTTGGTTTGCCGAACTCGATCCTCTTTGGGCTTACGATGCACCCAAGGCGTGGGTTGGTGCTAAGCTATTGTCCGACGCTCGTGCCGACCCTGCACAACTTGCGCAACAATGGTTTGATGCTGCTTATGGTCCAGCCTCACCCGCGATGATTACTTTGTATAGTCGGATTGAAGATGTGTGGAGCGGCTTAGCTCTCCGACGTATGCCCGCGCAATGGCTGGTCGGCTGGCGCGATGGATGTTCAGCTGCCGAACTGCTTTCACCAGCACTCCAAACCGCCGCCAAAAAAGATTTAGCCGAAGCTGAAGGTGCCTTGGCAAAAGCACCCATCGATGCACGACATAACCGCATGCGTATGCGCTTAGCGCAATTTATTGTCGCATGGAAACTTAGCGTGGCCGAAGCCGAGCGCTCCCGATTAGCGAATGCAGCCGGACAAAAGCTCTCGGGGCAACCGCTTCAGGATTGGCAAAAAATGATGACAGCTGAGTTGGCGCGCGATCAGGCTGAGAGTGAACTTCTGCGCGCTCAATGGCCGGGTAGTCTTCCCGTGAAGTGGTCTGCTTCCGTGCAGCCAAATCCCTGGCCCTTGCTGGCCGCACGGCTTTCGCCAGAAGAGCGTAAGCAACTGATTATCCCCAGTGAAGCACCTGCGGCAGCACGTATTGCCATACGCATGGCTGACACAACCTTGCCACGCGTCGTTGCTTGGAAGGGTTTGCTAAAGTATCCCGCTGGAGAATGGACGACACGGTTAGCATACCCTGCGGCGGTTTCCTCGGCACGTAATTTTTTGACGATACGTGCGCCGCAAGGACGACTTTTTAAACGCGTCACAGTTGCTGCTGGCGAAATCATTCGCGTCAGCGTCGATGCCGATGTTGCGAAATCTATTACCGAAGGCGCTGCCGTACTAGCGGTGCGCTTCCCCGACACGCCGAAAGCACCTGCGGCGCCGAAGGTGCTACATGCACCCCCGCCGCCACCGGCATCGAAGACATTACCGTATAGTGTACGCCTTTGGGGGCGCACGGTGCTCGAAGTGCCTGTTGGGGCGAACGTGGGTACGGTGGCAGAGGTCGAGATTGCTTTTACCGATAGCATCCCAACCCTCCGCGAGGTGACTATTGAGCGCATCACCCTGCAATCTCGTTGACCGTGGCTAAACGTATTTTTGACATCTTTTTCTCCCTTGGGTGGCTCATTGTTTTTTCGCCGCTACTCGTGGTCGTTGCGATTCTTGTTCGTATCAAACTTGGCTCGCCCGTGCTCTTCTTGCATGAACGACCCGGCAAAGACGGCAAGCCCTTCCGTATTGTTAAGTTTAGGTCGATGACCGATGCACGCGACGCACATGGCGAGTTGCTCCCCGATAACGAACGCCTCACTGACTTCGGAAAATTCTTACGTGCCTCCACACTCGATGAATTTCCAGAGATGTGGAATGTGTTGATAGGGCAGATGAGCGTGGTAGGTCCGCGTCCTTTAATGATGCGCTATCTGCCGCGTTATAATGCCACTCAGCGTCGACGTATGGAAGTCCTCCCAGGCGTCACCGGTTGGGCCCAGATCAATGGTCGTAATGCCATTAGCTGGGAAGAGAAATTCGCTCTCGATGTGTGGTATGTCGACAACCAGTCACTGTGGCTCGACGCTAAAATCATCTTCCACACCTTCTTTAAGGTTTTTGCGCGCACGGGCATCAACCATTCTGCCGATCGTCCGATGCCAGAGTTTTTGGGCGATCGTGATTAATTCATTAAGCGCTAACATTATGCCACTTAGTTCGTAGAATTCGTGTAGTCTGTCATTGGAATGCAGAGATGAGATATCGCTTTTCTGTAAGTGCTCATTACTTAATTCAAGTGAAATTATAACTTTAAAATTTGCATGAGTGCCTCAAAAACCATTTTTGTTACAGGTGGTTCCGGGTTTATCGGCTCAACCCTTGTCAGGCGTTTAGTCCGTGACGGACACCGAGTGGTAAATGTAGATAAACTTACATATGCGGGAAGCGCCTTGTCGCTAAAAGCTCTTGAACACCATCCCGCTTATAAGTTTGTCCACGGCGACGTTTGTGATGCGATCCTTCTGCGGGATATATTCGTAGAATATCAGCCAGAATGCGTAATACACTTAGCCGCAGAGTCACATGTTGACCGCTCCATTTCTGGGCCAGAAGTTTTTCTACAGACGAATGTTTTCGGCACATTCCGGTTGCTTGAGGCCGCATTGAGTTATTGGAAAAGCCTCAGCGAGCCTCAGCGGGAAAAGTTCCGATTCTTGCAGGTATCTACTGATGAAGTTTTCGGGTCATTAGGACCAACCGATAAACCATTTAATGAAAGTTCGGCTTATCAGCCACGCTCGCCTTATAGCGCAAGCAAAGCTTCTGCTGACCATTTAGTTTCTACATGGCACGCAACTTACGGTCTGCCGACGGTGATAACTAACTGCTCGAACAACTATGGCCCCTATCAGTACCCAGAAAAACTTATCCCCGTTATCATAAGAAATGCCTTAATGGGGCACCCAATCCCTATTTATGGTCAAGGTACGAATATCCGCGATTGGCTGTATGTGGAGGATCATGTGACTGCGCTAATAGCTGCGATGAATAAAGGAGTGCCCGGGCGCAATTATGTGCTCGGGGCACAGAACGAGCAATCCAACCTCGACCTCGCACATTTAATTTGTCGAATCCTAGACGAACTATCTCCGCTCAAAGACGGTGCGTCTTATAGCCATCAAATCACTTTTGTGGAGGACCGCGCTGGGCATGATTTGCGGTATGCGATTCAACCTACACGCGCACACGCTGAGCTAGACTGGCGCCCACAATTCGCCTTCGCGGACTCCCTGCGCGCAACTGTTGCCTGGTATCTGATGCACAAGAATTGGTGGGAAACAACGTCAGCTCTACCCGTCGCGAAACAATGAAAGGCATCATTTTAGCAGGAGGTTTAGGTACGCGCCTTCACCCGCTTACTTTAAGCACGAATAAGCATCTGCTCATGGTCCACACCCAGCGTATGATTCATTTCCCGCTTTCCACACTACTTTCATCGGGTATCAATGAAATCCTGATAGTTTCTAACGTGAGTGATTTGCCAGAGTTTCGTCTGTTACTCGGCGATGGATCGGCGTTCGGAGCTCGCTTCACTTATGCTGAGCAGCGTGTACCTAACGGGATCGCACAGGCCCTGCTCATCGGCGAAGCATTTATTGGCGAAGACTCGGTATGTCTTATCTTGGGGGACAACTTAATTGATGTTCCTGAAATGAATACAGCGATTAGATCGCATGCACGCCTCGAGGGGGCAGTTATTTTTGCGAAAACCGTAAAAGATCCTGAACGGTTTGGCGTGGTTGAGTTGAACTACGCAGGTAAGCCGATTTCTCTCGACGAAAAACCTATAAAACCTCGCTCTGCCTATGCAGTGCCTGGATTGTATCTGTATGATGCAACCGCCGTGCGACGCGCGAAAGCCTTGCGACCTTCTTTGCGTGGCGAGTATGAAATTACCGACTTAAATCGTACCTACCTTGAGGATGGCTCACTCAGAGTTGTTTCCTTGCCAGATACAACGTTTTGGATGGACATGGGAACTCATGAGTCATTGCAGGCGGCTGCGGATTACGTAAGGTCTGTACAGCTATCTTCAGGGCGCAAGATAGGGTGCATCCAGCAGGCAGCTGTTGATGGCGGTTTAACTGTTAAGCAATCGTCCCGATGATTCTTCTGCTCGGTGGCACCGGATATATTGGTGGAGCATTTGCGGCTGCGATGCAGCGCCGGCAGCTTTCTTTTAAAAACTTATCACGTTGCGAGGTTGATTACACCAATCCAATAGCCCTGGCTAATTTTCTGCGCGAACAGCGCCCAGAATTCGTTATGAATGCTGCTGGTTATACCGGGAAACCTAATGTTGATGCTTGTGAAAGTCGTTCGGTCGAAACAATCGCTGGCAACGTAGAGTTTCCCCGCCAGCTTGCCATAGTTTGCGCAGAGGCAGGCGTGCCTTTTGCCCACGTTTCATCTGGGTGTATTTATACAGGCTGTAAGGTGGCGACCACAGATGGATTGACCGTCGAACGTGATGTCAATTCAGCGTACGTGCGTCGGCTGGCCATAGACTCTCCCAATTCGATCCAAGGCTTTGACGAAACGCATGAACCCAATTTTACCCGGTCACACGGCGTTTGTAGCCTTTATAGCCATACCAAGGCGCTAGGCGAGTCTGCTATCAAAGGAATCGGAGAGCATTATATTTGGCGGTTGCGGATTCCTTTTGACGCCCATGATGGCCCTAGAAACTACCTGTCAAAACTCCAGAGCTATCCCAAGGTTTATAGCGCACTCAATTCTCTTTCTCACCGCTCCGATTTCGTTGAGGCCTGCCTCGAGAGCTGGGCTCGGCGGATTCCATTTGGCGTCTATAATGTCACAAATCCTGGGTATGTTTCGACAGAGTATGTGGTTGAGCGCATTCGCAAACTTCTCGGAGCAAAAAAAGAATTTAAATATTGGAAGAACGATAAAGAGTTTTACCAAGAGGGTGCCATTGCGCGTCGGTCCAATTGTGTTTTAAATAGCGATAAGCTTGCACGTGCTGGAATAAAGTTACGACCTATCGAAGAGGCGCTTGATGACGCATTGCAATCATGGCGCCCAGCTATGCACACATAAAATGTCACGCGCACACCCGTTACAGGAAAAATCCATCCTCATTGTTATGCCAGCTGCCTACGGCATTCACGAGGCGTTCTCTGAAAATCTTAAGGTGCTTGGCATTCGCTTCGTATTACATGCCTATGATAGCAGTCTAGGGAAATTTTACAGCACACCCACGTTATGGCGACGTGTGCGTATCTGGTTTGGGTGTCTCTTTCGCCAGTCTCGTTCTATGCGAATAAACCGTTCGCTAAAAGCGGCGAGAGAGTTTAAGCAAAAATTCTCTACATTAGGAAAGTTTGATTACGCTCTTATTATCCGACCAGAATTTCTCAGTCATGAGAACGTCACGACTATTAAGGCTATTTCAGAAAATTTTTATGGCTACTGCTGGGACGGTATGACTCGGTGCCATGAGGCACTCGAGTACAGAAAATATCTCAAAAAACTTTACGTATTCGACCCGGTTGATGCGCGCCCAGAAGAAGGAATGCCTTTGATTACCAACTTTTATTTTGATTGTTACCCGGCGTACCTACCAGAAGTTACTGTAAAAAAGGCTGATGTTTATTTTATCGGCACCTATGATGTTCGTGTGCCGCTTATCGCTGAGATTTGCGAAAAGTTGCGCGGGCTTGGCCTAACTTTAGATATTCAATTTAATATTGGCAGTAAGCCGTTATTGCCGATTACCCATCCAGATTATTTTCAATTTTGTGCGAAAGCGAAGCCTTACAAGGAGGCGCTGGCGGAGTTAACCCAAGCGCTGATCGTGCTCGATGTCCATCGGGCAGATGTCCACAGCGGGCTTTCGTTTAGAGTTTTTGAAGCCTTGGGTCATCATAAGAAGCTCATCACCACGTGCCCGTTGGTAAAGAGCTATGCTTTCTATCACCCGAATAATATCTACTGTTACGGTCACGAATCGCGAAGCCTTGCAGATTTTTTAGCGGCTCCGCTGGTGTCCGTCGACGAAGAGTCGCGCCGTTACTACGGCTTAGAACAGTGGCTTGGTCGTGTTTTTGAGTTAACGTGACTTCGTAAAATAACCTCCTTCAGCGCATGGAGGAATCGGCGGATTTCTTTTGTCGACATAATGGTGAGTTATATAGGTGGTGCGGGCGGAGGGAGTCGAACCCTCGTCTCAAGCTTGGGAAGCTCACATAATAGCCGTTATACGACGCCCGCAAGCGTGCCGACAGCCTTGCTTGGGGCACCCGACGTGGAAAGCCGAAACGCACGACAAGGAACATCCCTGGAAGACAACGGTCAGAGGCATAGTGAAAACCTACTATTTTTGTCTCGGAATACTTTGCTCCTCGGTAGTTTGGGCCGGCGATGAGCCAATCGTTGGACAGGCCGTCAATGGTTGGAAATTGGTGTGGGCCGACGAGTTCAGCGTACCCGGGCGACCTGATCCTGCGAAATGGGATTACGAACGTGGATTTGTGCGCAACCACGAACCACAATTTTATCGCCCCGAAAATGCTGTCGTCACTAACGGTCGACTCGTGATCGCAGCACGGCGCGAGCGTTTCGTTAACCCGGGTTATCAGGCGGGATCAAAGAGCTGGGATAAAAGCACACCGTCAGCCGAATATACATCAGCCAGCCTTACCACTACAGGCAAAGCTGCTTGGCTTTATGGAAAATTTGAAATTCGTGGACGGCTGGATACACGCCAAGGCCTTTGGCCGGCCTTTTGGTTTATGGGCACGCAGCATGGTTGGCCGAAGTGCGGCGAAGTAGATTTGATGGAGTGGTACGAAGGCGAATTACTCGCCAATGCGTGCTGGGGGCCTGATTCGAGTCATCAGAAATGGGATACCACCCGCCGGAAGAGTGACCAGCTTAAGGCCCTTTATCCGCCGGGTGATTATAAAGACTTAGCCACATGGTCGCGTGATTTTCATACATGGACGATGACCTGGGACGCCCAGTCCATCAAGCTGGCCGTTGATGGGCATCTTTTGAATCAGACCGATATCGCTGAAACAAAAGTGGGGGCAGATTTAACCTTTCAAGGTCCCATGTACATGATCTTGAATTTAGCTGTGCGCGAAAACGATCACCCCGAAAAGACAGCTTTTCCAGCCACCCTCGAGGTCGACTGGGTGCGTGTATGGCAGCGGCCTTAAGCAGAAATCGCGAGTAAGGGCTGCGCAGGATTAAAGGGGTTTAGGGGCTTAACTTTAACCGCCGGAACATCGTGCACGGCTTCCCCTTGCTCCCAGCCATTGGCCTGTCCTACCTTACCCCTTGAGTATGGCAGTCGAGCCCAACAGTCAGGATTTCGTGCACCTGCACGTGCATACAGATTACAGTATGTTGGACGGATGTAGCCGGATTGATCGCTTGATGAGCAAGGCTTGCGACATGGGAATGCGCGCTGTTGCCATCACCGACCATGGCAATCTTTTCGGACTTTTTGATTTTTGGAACGAAGCCAAAACCCTGTCGAAAAAGGGTGACAAAAAAATCACACCCTTGTTGGGATGCGAGCTATACCTGGTATGGGATCACCTCAATACCGCTAAACCTGATCGCCGTGAGCATAAGTACTACCACATGGGCGTGCTGGCGCGCAATTTTGAAGGCTACCAAAACCTGACACGGCTTGTCTCGAATGCGCATACCGTCGGCCTTCACTATAAGCCACGCACCGACCTCGAACAGTTAGCAGCGCACGCCAAGGGCCTCATTGGTTTTAGCGGATGTCTTCAGGGTGTTATCCCGCAACTTCTTTTGCGCGGCGATATTGATGGTGCACGCGCGGCCTGTGGTAAATTCATCGAGATTTTTGGCCGAGAAAACTTTGTTATCGAACTGATGGACCACGGGCTTGAGGAGCAGAAGTCGATCTTGGCTCCTCTCTTGCAGCTAGCGAAAGAGTTTAACCTTCGTGCTGTTGCCACGAATGACGTACACTACGTTGAGTCCACTCACAGTGGCGCGCACGACGCTATGCTGTGCATCCAAACAGGCGCGCGCTTAGCGGATGAACGCCGGATGCGCTATTCGGCTAAAGAGTTTTACTTAAAGAGTGAGGCTGAGATGCGTCGGGTCTTTTCGGAAGTTCCTGAAACGATTACCAATACCGTCGCCATCGCGGAAATGTGCGATGTCGCTCTGCCAGTCGGCAAAAGCTTTTACCCTGTTTACCCGATCGAAATCAAATCGCGGCCTAAGCACTCGCCACGTATCGAAAAAATTCTCGACGGCTACGAGGCACTTAAAAACGAACTCAGCCTTTCGGCGGGGAAGAAGGCAGATTTTTCTATTCCAGAAGCGGTGCGTGAGCCCATGCGCACAGCTGCCACATTGCTGCTGAGTGAGGTTAAGAAGGGCCTTCAACAACGTTATGGCGTGGATTGCGA
>Ga0114977_10002585_pt1 | contig 11616 bp, 8 predicted proteins | sample S_130805_MF_Meta_FD_87026 | JGI IMG/M metagenome (GOLD analysis project Ga0114977, IMG submission 87026) | Freshwater microbial communities from Lake Simoncouche, Canada to study carbon cycling - S_130805_MF_MetaG | ecosystem: Environmental > Aquatic > Freshwater > Lake | place: Lake...
CCAGTGCCTGACCGAAGGTGCCGTCGACCCACACGATATTCTCGATATCTTGGGCCAGTCTCGCGTGCAGGATTACCTTATCACCGAAATTCAAAAGGTGTACCGCTCGCAGGGCGTTGTCATTAACGACAAGCACATCGAAATCATCGTCTCGCGTATGCTCCGTAAGGTCCGCATCTCCGAGCCCGGTGACTCCGATTACCTCTGGGGCGAACAGGTCGACCGTACCACCTTGGCTGAAGTCAACCGCTCCATCCACGAGCGCGGTGGCCAAATCGCCGAGTACGAGCCGATCCTCTTGGGTATCACCAAGGCTTCCTTGGAGACCGAATCCTTCATCTCAGCCGCTTCCTTCCAAGAAACGACCCGCGTCCTCACCGATGCTGCTACGATGGCCAAGCGCGATATGCTGACGGGCTTTAAGGAGAACGTCATCATGGGTCACCTGGTTCCTGCTGGTACGGGCCTGCCCCTGTATCGCCGCATCAAGGTCAGCCCCACGGTCGAGTCCGCTGGCGAATAATTAGGTATAAATACCTATAGGTTAAGTACTTATATAACCCCATCTCCCTAGACGGAGGTGGGGTTATATTTTACCCGTTTGGAACATCGGGGGCTAGTTTGGGGGTTGATGCATCGCTCAGGTTGGGCTTATTTTAAAGCCTACTCCCCGTTATCCCTATGTCTAAGGTCCGCTTCCTTGTTGCCGCTGCGCTTCTCTCCACGTCCGTTTCCGCGCACGCCGCTAATCTCTTCCCGACATCTCCCTTGATTCAGGTCGGCGATGACCTCGATATCCTCTTCGACTCCGCCGTCGCTTTGGAAGTCACGGACAACCTTTATTCTTCGGCCACGAAGACCGCTTCGACCTCCTGGACCGTGACGCCGGGCCTGACGCTTGAGTACGGCAAGGACTCCCCGCTCGCCCTGACCCTCTCGGCTAAGCGCGGTTATGTTTACTTTAACAAGTCCAGCTTGGCTTCCCTGGAAGACTCTCGCGATAACCTAAGCGGTAACCTGCGCTACGCTCCGGGCGGCCCTTTGACGGTCACCCTCGATTCGTCCTACCGAGTCACCGCCCGTAACGACGAACTGGCTTCCCAAGGTATCGATAGCGTCCTCCTCGGTGCGACTTTGGTTCGTCAGTCCAACTACAGCCATAACCTCGATGTCGGTTACCAGCTAACCGAACGCACGAAGGTCAACGTCGGCTTTATCAACAGCTATAACCACTACCTGAACCCAACGAAGCTGCGCTTCCCGTCCAGCACACCGGGGCAGACGCTGGATCCGCTCTGGAACACCATCAATAACAACACGAATACCCTGACGGAGCTGAACACGAAGAGCATCCCGGTCAGCGTGGATTATCAGTCCCCCGGCGAAAAAATCACCTACGGCTTCAAGTTCCAACACGACGTCACGGATTACGCCGCGGCTCCTTATTACTCTTTGGCGCCAACGGCTCTCGGTGGACCTACTCCTTACGTCTTGGTACCCCGCCCCGCCTTGCCCGCCCAGCAGCTCGTGAAGGACTTCTACGGCCTCACCGCCAAGGGCCAAGCGACGGAGTCGGGCAAGCTCAACGTCACCGCTAAGGTGGGTTATGCCGTCTCCAAGACTGACGCTCTGGCCAGCTCGAGCGACCCTTCCTACTCGGTGACCCTCTCGCACACGCTGACCGAGATGATCACGCAGACGCTGACCTTCTCACGCGATACGACGGCCTCTTCCGCCGGTGGTGTCACCGCTTCGAAGACCTACACCTATGGTGCGAACTTCAACGCAGCGACCGACCTGACGCTTAACCTGTCGGTCACCAAGAGCGATGTGCTCTCTGGCACGACCGGGGTTGATACCATGGTCTACACCTTGGGCGCGGACTATAAGTATAACTCGCACCTCAGCCTCCAAGCCGGGTACAACCTGACAGATTCGAAGATTCCGGCGGCCCCTTCGGCTAACTTCAAGGCCAACACCTTCACGCTCTCGGCTGCTTTCCGCTACTAAGGCGTAAGCCTCATGGCCAGCATAAGGGCGGACGGTCTGATTGACCGCCCGCCCTTTTTCATGCATCTTTCCCCCATGTCACACGGATTAACTTTCATCAGGCTCTTGGTCCTCTTGGTCCTAGCTGCCGTTCCGCTCTTAGCCGCGGAAAAGGAAGAGACCCTGGAGGTCGGAAAGCCGCGAGCCGAAGAGCCCGCCAAGAAGGCTGAGCCCACTAAGCCGACCGAAGTTTCCACGAAGTCCAGTTATTGCCTGCGGGCCCGCGACTTCATTCGCGTCGGCGTCATCAATGAAGCCGATACCCTCATCGAGCGTCGCATCAATCCCGATGGCACGATCGACATTCCCTTCCTCAAGGACTTGGTTCCGATTGCGGGCCTGACGATTACGGAGGCCCAGGCGGAAATCACTAAGCGCTTTCGCCGTTACTTTAAGGAGCCGCAGGTCGTCATCACCATCGTCAATTACGCCGAACGCCGCGTCTATGTCTCCGGTTACGTCGGTAAGCCCGGCCCCGTGAATATTCCGCCCGAAGAAAACCTAACCCTGGGCAAGGCACTTTCCATGGCCGGGGGCATCCTCGCCCGTGGCCGTCGATCCGACGTTGCCATCAAGCGCTCCCATGATGGCAAACTCGTAACCATTGTCAAAGACGTCCGGAAGATTGATTCCGGCGACGAACCCGACTTCATCCTCGAGGATGACGACGCGATCTACGTCGACGACAGCAAATTCTGAACCCCATGGCCGAAACACCCCAGAAGCCTGAGGACAATCAGGACGATTCCGCCTCCCGCGGCCGTGGCTACGGTAGCTACGGAAATTACGGTAACTATGGAGGGGCTTACGGTGGCGGCTACGGCGCCGGCTACGGGCAGGGTGGTTACGGTCGCTATGGCGTCAAGGAAGGTGGCAACCCGCTGTACGCGTACATTGCGATGCTCCGCGAGCGCTTTTGGTGGCTCATCTTGGCGGTGCTTTTGGGCGTCACTATCGCCTTAGTCCTCACCTATCAGACGATGCCAGAGTACCGTGCAATCGGTAAACTGCGCGTGTTCCGGATGGCACCGGACGTGACGGTGAATAACACGACGGCAAATAATAACTTCAACATCACGACCAACGACGACTTCTTTACCGCCGTCGAGTCCATGCGCAGCACGAGTATTATCGAAAGCGTTTCGCGCCAGCTCACGATTGACGAGAAGAAGCGCGTCATTGAGCCCTACCAGCAGGGCAACATCTTCAGCGGCCCGCTCTCCGAGCAGGAAGTTTTCGGCCGGCAACGGGCCGTCACACCTCTGAAGTCGACCTTCGTGGTCGCCGTCGAATTCACTCACCCGAACCGTGAACTGGCCCGGCAGGTGGCCGGCATCTTCTGTAAGGCCATCCAAAAGAATAGCGAAGACGAGCGCCTGACCATCACCAACCCGCTGGTCGAGAAGCTCCGGAGTGAAATCGACCTGATCGAGGAACGCCTCCGCAAACTGTCCGATAAGCGGAGCGACCTCATCAAGAACCAGAAACTCCTTTCGATTGCCAAGGACACGACGACGCTGAACACCGAACGCGGTGTGCTGGTCCGTAACCGCGAAGACGCCCGTAAGCAAATTGATGAGTTAGAGATTATCTGGAAACTAATCTTGGAGTATAAGAAGGCTACCAAGGACGTCTATGATATCGCCCAAGTCCGCACGGATGAACGCGTCGCCGCCTTGGGTCCGAAGGTGACGGAACTGCGGGTGCTCGTGAGTACCATGGAGAAAAAATACACAGACGAGCACCCAACGCTCATCCAGACCCGGGCCCAGTTGGATCAGACCCAAAAGGAGCTGAAACTGGCGGTCGCTAACTCGGTCAATCGCATCCAAGCCTCCGTTCAGAACGCCCGTTCGAGTTACGACGCCATCGTCGCTAACCTCGAGCGCAAGGACGATGAGATCTATCGCCTGCAGGCCGCCAACAACGAGCTCGAGCGCGTCGATAAGGAAATCCGCGGCCAAGAGGAGTTTCTCGCCCGCCAGAAGCAAAACTACGAAGAACAGAAGCTCCGTTCATCCACCTCAGGCACCAGCACGTCTATTAAGATCCAGGAGATGCCTTCCGTGGCCGACCGCCCGGTGAATAAGAACTACTATATGAACGCCTTGACCGGGATGGGCCTCGGCCTCCTGGCCGGTTTTGGACTCATCGTGCTGATGGGCTCCTTCGACGACCGCGTGAAGTCCGCCAAGGACGTGGAGATGGGCTTGGGCCTGCCTTTACTTGGCACCGTGCCCAAGGTGGTCGAGGCGGTAGGTCCGGATCGGGCGCTCTTGGCCCGCCAAGATAAGGATAAGGTCGCGACCGAGGCCGTCCGTTCAATCTACTCTGCGATGAAGGTCAGCCCAGCGACGGCGAACAGCCGCGTCTTCTTGGTGACCTCAACGCGCCCGGGCGAAGGCAAAACCTTCGTCGCCACTAATCTTGCGCTCAGTTTCGCCCAACACGCGGAGCGTGTGCTGGTCATCGATGCCGACTTGCGTCTGCCCAATGTCGGTCCATCCCTTGGTTTCTCCGGCGACGGTGGTGTGAGCCGCTGGTTTAATGGCGAGATGACCTTGGACGAAGCAATCGTGCGCGACGTGGCTCCGGGCCTCGATGTTTTGCCCGTCGGCATGAGCTGTCGTAACCCGACGCAGGTTATTAATAACCCCAAGTTCCTCGCCATGTTGGACGAGATGAAGACGCGTTATGACCGCGTCTTTATCGACTCTCCGCCGATTGGCGCCGTTTCCGATGCGTTGCACTTAGTTCCGAAGGTCGACGGGGTCATCTACGTGGTCCGCTTTAACCTCGTGCACATGCGTAATGCCGGCGCCTGCTTGGCCCGCTTGGCCGAGACGGGCGTGCCGATCTTGGGGGCAGTCCTGAACCGGATGTCGATCCGGATGGCCTCGGTCTATACGGATTCCTACGACCCGGCTAATAAGAAGTATTATATTGATGCCCAAGATTCGGACTCGTCCGGCTGAGTTCTTGTGGTTTTAATCAAGGGGTCGTCCTCCCCATGCGTTTCTATCTTCTCTTGGCTTTGGGCTTTGCTTGTGTCGGCTGTGAAACTGTCCCGGGTACGGGCCGATCACAGATCAACTTCGTCAGTAACTCCGAGGTCGCTAGCATGGCGGCTGGGGAATTCTCTAAGATGAAGAAGCTCCCGAACGACCCACGCCTCGCCCAGATTCGTCGAATCGGGCTCAGCATCGTCGCCGTTGCACGCAAGGAAGATAAAAATGGCGTTCTGCCTCCCGCCAACCAGTGGCAGTTCGCCGTCATCGACGATAAGTCACCGAACGCTTTTGCGATGCCAGGCGGTAAGATCGGCTTCAACGCCGGGATGTTCCCCTATGCCAGCACCGACGACGACATTGCGGTGATCCTCGGCCATGAAGTGGCTCACGTGCTCTGCCAGCACAGCAGCGAACGCATTTCCCAAGGCCTGTTGGTCCAGCTAGGTGCCGTTACGGTGGACGAGGCGACCAAGAATAAGTCGGCGAAGACCCGGCAGGCGTGGATGGCCGGTTTCGGCCTCGGTAGCCAGTTTGGCCTCCTTCTGCCGTTTAGTCGTTCGCATGAATCGGAGTCCGATCACCTCGGCCTCATCTTCATGGCGCGGGCAGGATATAATCCGGAAGCCGCCCCGGCTTTCTGGCAGCGCTTCGCCAAGGCCGGTGGTGCGAAGCCGCCGGAGTTCTTTTCGACCCACCCGGCGGACGATACGCGGGTACGTCAGCTACAGGCTTGGATGCCCGAAGCGAAGGCGCAGGCACCGAAGAAGCCTTAAGCGGGCTTAGCGGCCGGCTCCGCGGACGGGGCAGGACAGGTAGACGCCGCGCGGATCGTTCAACGAGCGGATGGCCTTAAGGACTTCCGCATGGCTCTTGAGGAAGAGCAGGGCAGGGTCCTTGGACTGTGCGCGTGCAAAGAGGGGCATCTCATGGCTGTCCTCGGAAAGTAGGGTTTGAAGGATATTTTCGCGTCCCGAATGCAGGGCCGGAACTTGGATGATTTCAGCATCCTTAATTTTGGCGAGTTCCTTGGCTTCCCGGATGGCGTCGCGGAGGCCGCCGAACTTATCGACTAGGCCATTTTCACGCGCGTTCAGGCCCAGCCAGACGCGACCTTGCGCAATTTCATGGACGTTGTTTCGCTCCATCTTCCGGCCTTCGCCGACAACCTTGAGGAAGTCTTCGTAGACGCTATCCACGGTCGCCTGCACGACGGCCATTTCTTCCGGCGTCGCTGCGTGGTCCATGTCAAAGAGGTTGGCGTAGCGGTTGGTCTTCACGCCATCGGTGCCGAGGTTCACCTTCTTGGCGAGTTCCTGATAATTGAAGTGCAGGCCGAAGACGCCGATGGAGCCGGTGATGGTCGCAGGGTCCGCCATGATGACAGAACCACGGGCGGCGATATAGTAGCCACCGCTAGCGGCGAGATCTCCCATGGAGACGACGACGGGGATGCCCTTGTTGCGGAGTAGGCCAACCTCGCGGGCGATGATGTCACTGGCAAAAGCGGAACCACCTGGGCTGTTCACGCGCAGCACGACCGCGCGGAGACGCGGGTCAGCACGCAGCTCACGGAGGTCACGGGCCAAGCGGTCACCGCCGATTTCGCCGACCCCACCCCAGCCATCGACGATTTCACCTTCTGCGTAGACGATGGCGATGCGTTCGCCGCGGCGTGGTAGCTGGACCTTATGGGCATACTTGGCCAAGGAAATCTGGCGGAAGGATGTGCCGGACTCATCGGCCCCCGCCCCGATTTTACGCAGTTCAGTAATCAGTTCATCACGTTGCCGGATACCATCAATCAGCTTCAGTGACTTAGCCTTTTCTGCACTATAGATGCCGGCGTCGTCGGCCGCCCGGCGGAGGGAGGCGATGGTCACTTGGCGGGAAACGGATACGTCCGTCAGGAGTCGGTTCCAGACGCCATTGAGGAGTTGGGTGGTCTGTTCGCGGGCGGGCTCACTCATCTTATCACCGAGGAATGGTTCCACCGCAGACTTATACTTACCGACCTTAGTGACCTGGACGCCCACGCCGAAAAGTTTAAGCATTTCACCGTAATACATGTTGTAGGAGGCCAAGCCCTTGAGTTCGACTTCGCTCGCTGGGTGCATGTAGATTTTGTCCGCGACGCTCGTTAGGTAGTATTCCCGTTGCGAGCTGTTCTCGACCCAGCCGATGACGGGCTTCTTACTTTCCTTGAATTTGAGGATAGCTTGGCGCAGTTCGTTGAGTTGAACGATACCCGCTTCGATTTCTCCGGCAATCAGCAGGCCCACGACGTTGTTATCCTTGGCGGCAAGGTCGATGGCTTCGAGGGCGCGCAGGAGGTCCACTTCAGGCACCGGGGGCCCGCTGAGGAGGGAGGTTAAGCCGGGCGTCCCGTGAGCGGGGGTGTCGTTGATTGCTAGGCCATTGCCGACAACGAGCATCGTCTTCGGCTTCACTAGGACTGGCGTGGATTCGGCCTGGCTGCCGCTGGAACTGACGAGTCCCACCATGAGCACGAACATCAGGAAGCAAAGCCCCAGGCCAGCGAGGAAGGTCCCGATGGTGGAGGCGAGGACTGATTTGAAGAATTCTTTCATGGGATAATGGGGAGCGGTGTGCTGGGGGGGATTTGTCTATCACTGTGCTCGGCTGCCCACGTTTCGCCAATCCAAAGTCGCCATTTTGTCACCCCTTTCCGCTGGTTTCTATCGCCTGAGCGGGCTACCATTCCGATATGTCCGAGAATACTCATGAGCAGCCCGGTGCGGTGACCGACCGCAAGGCGCTGGCCATCAACCTCGACCGCTCCGCCTATGGGGTGTTCGCGGAGATTGGCGCTGGTCAGGAAGTCGTCCGACATTTCTTTAAGGCCGGCGGGGCTTCAGGCACAGTCGCCAAGAGTATGTCTGCTTACGACATGCGGGTCAGCGATGCCATCTATGGCCATCCTCAGCGCTATGTCTCACGCGAACGTCTCGAGCAGATGATGGGGCATGAGTACGGCTTGTTGGTCGATCGCCTCGCCACCGAGCGCGGCGCCCAGACCCGTTTTTTCGCTTTTGCTGACACCGTGGCCACGACGCCGCACGATGGCAAAGGGCAGGGGCATTCCTGGATGGGCATGCGCTTTCAGTCGGAGCCTGGGGCGGCACCAAGCGACGTTATCCTACACTTACGCCTGTGGGATCGTGATGCCGGCCACCAGCAGGACGCGCTCGGCATGGTCGGCGTGAACCTCATTCACGCGGCCTTACACCAGCGCTCCTCTATCGATGAATTCGTGCAGGCTATCATTGAGGACGTCGGCGCCGGTCGGGTGGAGGTAGATTTTGTGCATTTCAGTGGGCCAGGTTTCCCGGGCTTCGATAACCGTACGGCCTTGGTGCGGCTCGTCCGCCTCGGGCTCACGGATGCGGTGTTGTTCGACGAGCGCGGCGTGCCGGCCGTGGCGGGCGAGTTCTTTTACAAAAAGGCCGTCTTGGTCGCCCGAGGCACCTTCCGACCCTTGTCCTTGGTCAATGAAGACATGATTAGCTGCGCCCAGCGTGCGCAGCCACCGAGCGCTGACACGGTCACACTCTACGAAATGTGCGTGGGCCAAGAAAATACTTCCGAAGAGGAAATCGACGCGCGCATCAGCCTAGTGGCGGCGGTGGGCCGTCCTTTGCTGGTGACTCGCCATCGCGGCTGGTATCGCCTCCCTGCCTACTTCCGTCTTCATACGACCGGCGACGTCACGCTCATCGCGGGCATGAACAACCTCGTGGATCTCTTTAATCCTGCGCACTACACGCATCTCGAAGGCGGCGTGCTCGAGGCTTGCGGCCGTCTGTTCAAGGATGGCGTTAAGGTGATGGTTTACCCGATGCGCGGGGACCAGCTGCGCCGGCTGATTTCAGATCCTGTCGCCTGCTTAGTCTGTTTTCCGGAGACCTATCAGGTCGCCCTCGATGCAGTCGTCACGGCGGCCGACGTGCAGGTCCGTCCCAAAGTCGCGGGCCTCTTTGAGCACCTCCGTAATAATGGTTTCCTCATCCCCATCACGGGGGCCAGCTCCGCCGCCTTGGCATGCCAGCCGCGCACCTTGGCGGAGCGCATCCGCCAGGGGTATGTGGGCTGGGAGAAGGAAGTCCCGCCGGAAGTGGCGGTGGAAATTAAGCGTTCGAAGCGCTGGTTTTCCTAAGTTAAACGTCGGCCTAAGGTTGCAGGCGCACCGGAAGCCCTCAGGGTGAAAGGCTCCTTATGGCGTCTTTGCCGTCCTCCTTACCCGCTGAATCTGACACGGAACTCTCCTTGTCGGTCGAGCGTGCCTACCGTGAAGTCGTAGTGATTGATCGGCTGGGGGCCCTCTGGTCGCTGATTTTGGCGAAGTGCTTCTTGGCGCAGTGGGCGATTGATAAGTTCGTCATGCCAATCAGCGCACTCCGTTACATCTGGTCCCTGACGTTGGCGATGGCCGTCATTGCCACGGTCCTTTATCTTCGGGCTCACCGCGCCCAGTTCGTACTCTTCCCGCATCAGTTCCGGGTTAGCTCAGCGATTCTCGGCGGCTTGTTGGTCGCGCAAGGGTTTCTACTCTACGCCCACTTCGCCTTGGGGCATCTCTCCGCGGCGGCGACCGCCGGCTTGGCGGCGGCCCTCTTCGGTGCTTGGTCACTCGCCCGTGCTAGCCTTAAGCGGGCACCAGAACCCTTGGTGGGTGCTTTGCTCTGGTGGGGCTTGGCGGCGTCGGCCTTGACCGGCGTTGACGCCGATGCGTTGCTGTGGGTCGGCCTCGGTTTCTTCTTTGCGCAAGCCCTCCCGGGCTTTGCGTTGGCCCGTCGCCTCGAACGTTCGGCCCGGGTCTAACTTAAGAAACTTCGGCGCTTTTACCGTTCAGGCCGTTAAGCATGAGCGCCATGAAGCGCTTCATCGCTGGCGTCAGGACGCGGCCTTTGCGGTGCAGGATAGCCAAGGGACGAGCCACGCGGCGATCGCGCAAGCGCAGCTTCACGAGCGTGCCTTGCTCAATCTCAGAGCGAATGGTGCCTTCGGGGACGAGCGCCACGCCAGCGTCGACTTCCACGGCGCGTTTGAGCGTTTCGATATTATCGAACTCCATCGTCGGTTCGAGCTCGATACGCTGCTCGCGGAAGAATTGGTCGAGTGCCTTACGGGTCGGGATATCCTGGTCGAAACCGATGAACTTACAGCCTTGCAGGTCGGCGAGATCGATTTCCTTTTTCGAGGCGAGCTTGTGCTTAGGGGCGCAGATGGCGACGAGCTGGTCTTCCATGAAAGGAATGATTTCCACCTGACGATACTTCTGCGGGAACGCGACGAGGCCGAAGTCGACGGCACTCGAGACGACGTCTTCGTAGACGAGGTTGGAGCGACGGTATTCGATGCGGACATTGACGTGGGGGAACTCCTGCATGAAGCGCTTCACGTAGGGTGGCAGTTCGTGGAGTCCGATCGAGACGATCGTAGAGACGTGAACGGTGCCGCTCACGACCTTGCGCATTTCCTGCATCTCACTGGCGACCTGTTCGTAGCGATTCAGGATGTCCTTGGAGGCTTCGTACAGACTGCGGCCTTCGCGCGTGAGGCGGAACTGCTTTTGGCTGCGGTCCACGATGAGGACGTTGAAGTGCTTCTCCATCGACCGGAGTTGCTGGCTGACGGCCGACTGGGTGATGGCGTTCAGCTTGGCGGCCTTCGAAAAGCTTTCGTTGTCGACCAGGTCCCGGAAAATCTTGAGGTTTTCGATGTGCATGGTGAGCGTTCTTAGATTACTAAATCTAATGGGAAGAGCCTTCAAGTGTAGAAGGGCTAATTCAGGGCCCAAAAATCGGCTTTTTTAAACGAATAGCAGGCGTTGACTCCCAGGCGTTAGGGTGTTCATACTGCTCAAATGGTCACCTACGACCAGTTTACAGGCCATTGTCAGGCCGTTTTGGAGCGCATGGCTCAAGCCTGCCAGGCTTGCGGGCGCTCACCGTCGACGGTTCGGCTGTTACCGGTCACCAAAACCCATCCCTTTGAAGCCGCCGAATATGCCCACCGCTTTGGGTTGTCGGCCGTTGGGGAGAATCGGGTGCAAGAAGCCCTCGTAAAGCGTCCCCAAGCGCCCGCTGGGCTCCGATGGGAGCTGATTGGGCATCTCCAGTCTAACAAAGCAAAACAGGCCCTCCAAGCCTTCGACGTGCTGCAATCCGTCGATTCTGCAGAATTAGCTGCCCGCTTAGGACGAATCGCCACCGAACTCGGCCTGACTCGCGAGGTGTACGTCCAAGTTAACTCTGGGGACGACCCCGCTAAGTTCGGCTGCGACCTCGCCGAGGCCCCTGCGGTGCTGGAGGCCTTGCTCCCGCACCGGTCCCTCAAGGTCATCGGGCTGATGGCCATCGCACCGTTGTCGGATGATCCGGCGGTCGCCCGGCGGACCTTCGCCGAACTACGCCGCTGTCGGGACGATTTAGAGACGCGCTTCGGCGTGAAGCTCCCCGAACTTTCGATGGGCATGAGCGGCGACCTCGAAATCGCTGTCGCCGAGGGATCGACGTGCGTCCGCGTCGGCTCCGCC
>Ga0114977_10002586_pt1 | contig 11614 bp, 18 predicted proteins | sample S_130805_MF_Meta_FD_87026 | JGI IMG/M metagenome (GOLD analysis project Ga0114977, IMG submission 87026) | Freshwater microbial communities from Lake Simoncouche, Canada to study carbon cycling - S_130805_MF_MetaG | ecosystem: Environmental > Aquatic > Freshwater > Lake | place: Lake...
TAGCTTCTTTAAGGATTCCAGCTAATTCTTCTTGGAATACAGCTTTAACCTCTTCGCGGATTAACTTTCTAAATGCGTCTAAATTTGCCATATGTTATAAATATTTTGTTTACTTGTTTTTACGTTCTTTTGCTCTATCAATAAAATTAGTAACAGGATTTTTTGATTTTTCTTTAGTTACCTGGTTTTGTGCGTTTGTTGAATATTCAGCGGTCGTTGATCGTGACTTTTGTTTAAATTGTTCGCCGCCTGGTAAGCTACTTAAGAAACCGCTAATATTCATGTCCTGCGCAACAGAAGCGCTCTCTTGAGCAGATGTATTTATATTTAAATCGTTTTCTGCTATATCGTTACTATTTAAGAAATTAATAGATTGTGCAACTGTATCTAGAGCTGCAGCGTCTAGTATACCTTGTCCCGTAGATACTAATCCGAGAGCTAATAACCTTTGCTGTACCTCCGCTATGATTACTGCTGAATTTGTTGCGAAAGTTAAGTCTGATTGAGTTACTAGCTGTCCGTCTGGTGCTAAAGCAATACCCCTTCTACGCTTATTTGCGATTTCTTTATCAGTTACTTCCTCGTCTACTATTCTAATATCGTATATTCCAAACATTGCAGTATTCGGATCTGTTTTAGAATCATAGTTATTTAAGTATTCTAATAGTTGATCTCTTAAATCTACTAAAGCTCCTCTAGTTTCTTGTAACTCTGCAAGAACATCAGAATCTTTTACTGCTTCACATACTTCTAAATTAGTAAGTACTCTATCTAATCTAATTAAAAGTTCGTTAGCATTTGTTACAAGGTATCGTATAAAAAGTAACAATACGCTTAATAGAGCGTTTACAGCTTTTAAAATTCTATCTACACCTTGAGTCTCGTCTTTAGCTGCATTCTTAGCACTCTCAAGTCTACTAATTGTACCCGTAGTTTGAGATATAGCAGGGATTGGGGCAAAGGAAATGAACTGTATAACGAACTTAAATACCTTATTGAATATTAACGCAATTTTAATTATAAACTGGCCGAGGCTTAATATACCTTGTATTTGTTTTCCGATTTTAATAAAACCTCTAATAGAGTTGTTTATCTCTTTTAGGGTAGGTATAATTTGAGTAGGATTTAAAAAGTCGCTTAGCTTTTGTATTTCTTCTCTAACATTTACACCTAACGCATTAGCGGCTAAACTTAGCGCAGATTTAAAATCTAAATTCTCGACAGTAACACATATCGAACGTACCTGGTTTATTTTAGTAATTAACTTTTGAAGGTCTTCATTCGGTATGTTTCTATAATCACTATACTTGTTAATTATACCTGTAAAATCGTTTAGAAAATTTAAGCATCCTCCTAATCCTGGTACGGTAGATAAAATCGTCTGTTCTTCTGCGCTAAAAATAGAATTAGGACCAGAGAAGGTATCGGTTAAATCTTTAATTGACCGCATTAAAAAATATATGTTATATTTCTGTACTGCTGTACCTCCTTGGATAGGTGCTCCTGTTTTATCAACTGCTTCTTGAGGAGGTAGTGCATTTGGGCCGACGCCTACGTAAGAGCCAATAAATTCATTAGGATAAGCTAAATACTTATCAATAAACTTGCGTATCTCTCCGCATTGATCTTGTATATAGTAGAGATAACTAGCTGGCGGTTGCCAGGGTCCGTTAGGCGGGTTACGCGGTTTCTTCTTTAAATTAATCATATCAGTTAAAGAAGCGATTATATTACATAAGTCTAATTCTGCAAGTAAATCTAATGCGTTAAATAATCCAGCGGTAAGTAAATTCTCTCCCTGTCCCGGAGGTTTAGGGTCGGGGGTTTTTTGTGTGAAATTATAACCTACTTTAGAATCGGTAATTCTTTCAGAAGCTTTACCGACTGAAGGCTGTTGATTATTAACACCCCAAAGTATCTTATTAATACCTACCTGCAACTTACCTACAAGCTTTGCAGTATTTTTTACTAACGTAATTAAGGGGCGCGCTATATTACTTGTTCCTGCCATTATCTACTAAATGTTGTTTTAGATACACACTTGGTACTTATTTTACTACTAACGGTCTTAGCAGTGTTTTCTAATACTGTGGCAGTCTGAACGATTAGGGGAAATGAAGATGCTAAATCTTCTGAATCTAATTCTTTTAAAGCTGTTGCTAAATTTGCTATAGCTTGAAATATAAATCCTAACTGTATAGCAGTTGAAGTACCTAGCATTATAGGTTCTCCTATTCTTTCTGCACGGTAGCCTAATTCGATTTTACGAGAAGTTATAATAGTTCTCTCGTTAGCGTCTACAGTAAAGGTATTAGGAGAAGAAATAGCTACTCCTTTTTTACCGAACAGAAATATAAAGTCATCGTAAGAGTGTATAATTACTCTTCCGGAAGTTACAATAGCCTGATTGCCTACATATGGAAATTGAGGAGTATACATTTTTATAAGATATTTTTACTAATACGTTCATCCTGTGCTGCTGCTGATATAGTATCTGTACTTGTTAGTTGTTGTTGAATCGGAATACTGTTTGTTCTAAGACTAATACCCTGTGCTGGTACACTCAAGCTTGTTAGACTAAAATTTGCCAAGTCGTCGATTTTTATCTGCTGTCCTGCTGTCAAATAGATAGAAGAAGGGTCTCTATTTATATTTTCTACTGTAGGAAACCAGGGTATATCGTTTTCCTGTCTTCCTTGTCCGTTTCTAATGATAGTAATAGGACTTCCAGCAGAACCGGTTACAGACCAGTAATTTTCATTTCTCGTTATTTCAGATGTAGATCCGAATCTAATCGAATTACCCCATCTTCCCTCTATAGTTACATCTCCTGTGAATTGTCTTAGAGATTTAATATTACTCTGTTCAGGAAAATTTGGACCGAGAGGAAAGACTAAGGATCCTGTTGCAGATGTATTTATTGCTTGATTAGTTTGATTACTATCTTCATAACTTCGTTCTATAGTACTAATATATTCTCCGTAGTCTCCTAAATCAGGAAATGCATTATGATGGCTAGCGTTCCATAAGTTATAAGGAGCAGTGTAAAAGTAATCTCTTTGACCTCTACTTTCATTCATACCTAAACCTGGTCCTGGAACTATCCATACAAGTTCGCTTTCTAGAGGAATATGTTTAAGAGCAGAATCAATAGGTCTTGCAGTGACATTACTACCGCCTTCTAAGGTACTACTCTGATTGCTGTTAAGTATTTGAAAAGTAATAACTCCGAGGTCAGTCGGGTTTTTGTAGTATTTATCTGGTATACTTGTTCCTAAAAGATTAGGTCCTTGCACTACGTGTGTAACTCTAGCTATAAATTGTCCACTAGTAGGCCCTTTTAAAGGAGTTTGAGTTTGAGATTGCTGGAACTCTGCTGGGGATATATTGAAAGGCGCCATACTATTTACTTGAAGGTAATTCTCTTATTGGTAATTCTTCTACTGTAGTCTTCTGAATATCACTAAACAGTAATTCGAGATCCTTATCACTTAAGCCTCCTTGGCTAGCATCAGTACCGGCTTGGCCGCCTTTCTGTAATATAGAGGCAAGCTTTACGAGAGCGTCGTCATTCTTAACATCTATCTCTAGGTATTCTTTAATTAAAGGAACCACTATAACAGCGTTTCCAACCTCTTCTCCAACCATTTCAGTTAATTGGCTGATTAGAGTCTTAATCTGAGATTGCTTGTTTTTATGGTTCTTAATTACATCTTGTACTAGATCAGAGTATTTCTTTCCGTCGTATAATTCAAAATCGAGATTCATAATACTATTTTAAATAAATAGCTAGCTTGAATAAATGTCAATTTCAGTACCTTCTTCGAGGTATTGATTATGCATTTCTCTGTAAATTTCTTTTAAGACCTTTATTACCTTAGTAATCACAGGAGTAGGAGCATCAGTAATCTCCTTTATGTATATGAAGAGAGCTTTCTTATTAAAAATATCTATACTCTCTCTTCTCTTGAATAGCTCTAAAATAGCATCTCCAACCCTAGCCTCTTGCGGTTTTGGAAAAAGCTCTAGAAGATTATCATCAACTTCTTTAATGTATAGGTCGATAAAATTAACTTCTTCGAAAAGATCTGGTTGTGTTAATAGTAGTTCGTTTGTGATCGTCTTATCTGTATCTACTTCTTCGACGTTAGCCTTACCTTTTAACCTCTTATAGTTATTATTATTATAGACGATTAGATAGCGTTTTGCAATAGTACCGAAATAAGAGTAAGCTTTACCTTTATCTTGATTATATAGGTGTAGCTTCTCTAAAAGGAAGGCTATTACCTCGTGCTTTAATTCATTAATATTATCTACCTCGGTGTAGTAGAATTTAAAAGTATGAATGATATTTTCAGCCAACTTATAAAACGCGTAATAAATCTTTTCATTGAATATTTTATTTCTGATTGCAGGGGAGGTCTCTAGTCTATAATCTAGAATAGCCTGTTGAGTATCTAAGGTAAAGTAATCTATCGACTTCTTTGGCCTTCTTTTTCTAACTTTTCCATCCTTTGTAAGTGTAACTTCCGCTTCTTCGACTTTGAAAATATCTTCAACCATTATCGCTTATTAAATTGATTTAAACCCTCTTGGACTGCTTTTAGATTTTGAAATACCGTCTGTAATTCTTTATCGCTTTCCATCCAAATCTTATCGTCAAGATTTTTAAGTGCTTTATCTGATTCACCGATCAGTTGCTGTAAGCCTCCTATGAAGTTAGCTTGAGCAAGAACAGTGACTTCTAGTTTTCGATTCTTATTAAAGAGATTGTAAATTACCCAACCTACAATAGTCGCTATCCAAATGAATAGCATAATTAATCCTAGTACCATATTATAATCCTTTTAGTGCGTTTAATAATCCCGGGTTTCCTTTAGCTACATTTGCTAATTTAGCAGACTCAGCTTTTTGCTTAAACTGTGTCGGTGTAGACGCTTTCACTTCCTTCTTAGTGGGTAATCCTACTTTATCAATCCACTCCTTCTCCCACTCCACTCTTGCAGCTAAAATATCTGCTTGATGTAAGATAAGAGGTAATGAACATCTCATTTTAGATTCATTTTGACTAGAGATTAGGTAAGCTTTGTTACCGTCGTCGTATAAGCCGTCATGAGTTTTAATTGCTGTCCATTCGTTAAATGTAAGCTCTATACCTGCTTGTTGCAATATAAATAGCGAACTGTCTTGGATCGGAATAAAAGCTAATTCCGTATTTGGCTTATAGATAGCGCCTTGATTTTTCACGTGCCATTCAGAATCGTTAGGGAGATAAGCTGGTTGACCGTCTCTACCTAATTTACCTAAGTCGTGATTAATTGCTGAAAATACTAATTCTTCTGTAGAGAAATTAATAGTAGCGCCCATATTATCCCATAACTTAGTCACTTTTATAGCAGCTTCTACTACTCTATTTACGTGATCTACATATCCACCTGGAAATGCATTATGGTAAGAGGCTCTAGAAGAAGCGGGTGCGAATGCGAGATTATCTTCTTGAGATTGATATAAAGCTAGTAACTTGGTAGTTCTAGGTTCTGAAATATAAGTTTCAATATTAGAGTAAAATTGCTCTAAATTAGCTTGAATTTGTTCTGCTGATAGCATATAAAATGGTTTTACTCATAATATATGAACTAGGGATTAAAGAACCAACTTTATTTTAGCTTTCCTGCTCAGCGTTAACTAAGGTTTGAATCTCTTCAAGTTTACTCTTATGTTTTTCGATTTGATTCTCTATTTGCTCTCTAGTAGGGTTATGACTTAGAAGAGAATTTAAGCCAAGGATGATATTGTTTAACTCATCTAACTTTCTTGAAACCAGCGCTTTGTATCGCATATTATTTAATTTAAATATTTCTTAGTTATCGCTACCATCGAATCAGTAGACACACATCCTACCTTAGTAGCATAAGCTACAGGAGTTTCTTTTACTTCTTCAATATCATCTACTCGGTAAAGGTATTTTGCACCGCTCGATCTTTCAATTATGATCATCGGATAGTTATTAGTCTTTAGTAAAGCTTCCATTCTATCGGCAAGATTGCTATGCTCTTTTAAATCTACATCCCTAAATTCGAACGGAATATTAGCCTTAGTTAAAGATTGAACTAATGTACTACAGTGAGTACACCCACTTAGCCCCAAAACAATTACTTTTTCCATATCCTTTATTTTTTTCTTTCTTTTCTTATTCTACTTTTATTAAAGAGAAGAATACTTTATTAGTATTTAAAGAAGTTATGAACTTTATTTCATACTTCCAACTCTCCTTAAATAGCTCCTTTAAAAGTATTAGTAGTCAAGTACTTAACGTTATTTGCTGCGTTAGGAAATTGCTTTGGATCATGTAACTGTAAGTATTTATCTACAAAAGTATCCATTGCTTGTTGTTTTCCATCTGGAGTTAAAGCAGCATATAAGGCCTTTAAATTTACTTTATCTGCCTGTCCTTTATTCCAAGCTCTTGGATCATCAGAAAAATGGTGAAACCAATCATAAGCATTAAGTACATCTAAGTACTTATTAATACCAGTCTCAGCAGGAGCTACCATATCTGCAGAACCTACGTTACCGTAAGCTGCTTCCATTGGATTCTTTTCCTCTAATCCCATACTCACATTATCAACTTCATCTCCGTTTTGATCATCTTGTTGTTGCATCTCAGCATCAGCAGCAGCTTGCGGTGCACCTAAGGCAGTAGGATTAACTTCTCTTATAGATAATTTATCTAAAGCATCCCAAGTACCGTCAAATCCCGGCATATCCTCTCTACTACTATAATCTGTATCCTCGCCATGTTCTAATTCATCTCCAACAGCAGAAACCAATTCCATAGCCCAATCTTGATCATTAGCTAAACCTCTCACTACTTGTAGAGAAACACTAGCATCACGAAGCAATTCGCCGGCATATTTGAAAATAGCATCTTGATACTTTTTAGTTTCTCCATTTAATTTAAAATCAAGTAATTCAGGATGTTGCTTTGCAATCTCTTTTCCTAAAGCTTCAGAGTCCATTAATGCATTTTCGTTTAGCACTGCTTTAGAATACATACCTACTCTATTTTCAAAGAGGTATTGTTTAAAGTTAAAATTATCCATATTATAGTATATCTAATAAATAGTTATGAATTACTTAGTGCAGCAGCTTTTGATAATACGCTTTAGTATCTCCCTACTACCTACAGTAGATTCACTTACAGAAGCTCTACTTTTAGGTGATTTATAATCAGCTCGATATAATAAAGGCTTCCATTTAGTATCATTATTCTTATCGTGATCAGATAACATCCAAGTTACAGTAGTATTACCGGCGAGATTGTCTAATCCAGCAGGATCTGTTATATTGTTCTTATCCATAATACCCTTTAACTTAGCTAAAAAAGCTTTCTCTTGCTCAGGTCTAACTCCCTTCCAAGCTCTTTTAGTTATTAACTTCAATTGATCCTTACCTAAATTATTAGGTTCTGCTAGAAAAGACTCTACGCCTTCTTGTGGCTTATCTAATCCCCTAGTATTTTCCGGAAATAACTTTTTCTGCCAAGAATCTTCCGGATGTTTTGCAGACCAATCCTCGATTAACTTACTCACTCTACGGCTCGTTAAATTTCTAAGCTGCTTTGTAGAAGTAATATTATTTGCAGTAACAATATCTTTTAATCTGTTAAATACCCTATCTTCTAAATTATAATTTTTAATAGCATCTACTGTATAATCACTTCCCGGTAACGTATTTAAGATACTAAGCTCTGTACCAGTACTATGTATAAAATCATCAAGCGAATTAATAATTGCAATTTCATCCCTAACACTGCCTCCTAAAGAACCACAAGGTGCAAGATTTAATAAATCCCATCCATTAGCCTTATACTCTTCCATATACTTACATTCTAAATCCCTCGCTGTATTTTCATCTACCCATCCTGTAGGATTATCTTCAGTCTTTGAAACTATTTCATACTCTGGAGTAAGTCCTGTCTCCCTAATGTACCTAGAAACAGCTGTAGTTTTCTGCGCTTTAAGACTTTTATGTGACGCCGCTCTCTTCTTTTCATCTCCTGTTAATCCAATATAGGCAAGATTCTGCTTTGGAAAAGTCCAAGCATACACTATCCTATCTTTAGGAGTTCTTGTCGGACCTTCAATCTCAAACAAGTCTACTAACCTAATTCTATTTTCGTTCATAGCTCTACGAAAGTTTATAGTCTTATAAACACCTTCGTAAGATGTCATAATATTCGACTGTGGAAAATTTTGTTTAATCCAAGCATTAATACGCTTAGATAGATCAGGTGTCGCAGCACCGGTCTTAGTTACATAAGGATGTCCAAAGCCACGTTTAGCGGGAATTAATTGAAAGCCCTGAATCACTCTTCTTAGTATCTCTTTATCATCCATACACATATAAATAGAAACACCCTCGTAAAGAGGGTGCTAATATATAATCTTATTTAATTTAAACTCCGCCTGTTATTTTTTTAAACTCATTTAAGAAAGCTTCTAAGAAATTTCTATACTCTCTAGGACCGAAACTCTCTACTACTTCTCTAGCTGCTGCTTTACCGAAATCAACTGCATTCGAATTACCAGGGATTTCTATTTTAATACCCTTTATATTACCTGCTTCGTCGATGCCCATTGCATCAGTATCACCAGATTGACTTTCATCATCCATATTAGAAGAAGGATCTTCGCTATAATCATCTTCCTTTACCTGGCCATTATTTTTATGCTTTAACGCCTTTGCTAGACCTACCAATAAGCCGCCTGCCGCAAAAGTAACTGCGTATCCGCCAGCCGTTCCTATTCCCGTACCCTGTCCAATAGCGAGCGGTATGAAAGGAACTAATAAAGATCCTATAAGTCCTGTACCAATAGCACTTAATGCATTAGCAAGTTTTTTCTTATCATCTCCCTCTGCTTCATCTAAGCTACCTTCGATTTTTTCAGCAGCATCTTCAACCGAAGTATCCGCCGTAATACCCATCTTAGCTAAGTCAGCTTGTAATTGCTGTATTTGTTGAGGAGTAAGTTGATCTAATTTAGCTTCAACAGAACCTTCCACCTTATTAACTACCTGATCTGCTTCATTCTCTTTTAAGAGACCAGCTAGTTTTTGAAACTGTCTAACTTCGTTTAATTGATTCATTTTATCTTGTTTTTGTAAAAATTGAATAAGATTACCTAAAGCCATTTTATATTGACTATGAGGTATGAATAAGTTTGCACTAATGAATGCTTCGAGTTGCTCTCGATCCATTCCTTGAGTATTCTTTTGTAATTTAGCATAAGCCATTCTACGAGGATCTCTCGGATAACCTCTTTGATTATCTTTAAAGAATTGTTCTAAACCTTCCATATTGATAAATAGCTATTTGAGGCGATTACGGACTTGACGGAGGAGGAGCATGATAATGGGTTTGATGTCGCGACCATTCCTACTATATATATTATTAATTACTTTTGTCTGTCCTCGAGCAAGGTCAAGTGCTTGGCTATAAACAGCCTGCGGTATAGATCCGTTTTGCGATAACTTTTCTAGTTCTATAGCGATAACATCAATGATAGTTAACTCTTTATCAGGATTAAAGGGACTAGATGCGATCATATCACCGGCCTCTCTAAGTCTTAATTTCTTCATTCTATACATACTAATAAATAGGATTAGGCATTAGATTCCCCTTCATCTCCCCAGTCTCTCTAACAGATAGTGTCCTTATTCATATCCCATTCCTTATACATGAATTCCAAGGGAGATAAAGGGTTATTATTAATACTGGATTCATCTCCATAATAGGTAACTTTCTGCCAGGCCGTCCCATAGGACGAAGCTGGATAGATACCCTCTTCTATGTCCGTTAACGTATATGCGATTGCCTTTGTGCAAACTTTGTTATCATATATACTTAACTCTATTAGAGATTCTGCCTCGCGGGATGATACACATCTTAGCGGTTCCATATGAAAAGTTTATTTTGAAAAATACTCTACTAAAAAATTACCTAGTATCGATGCCCCTAATGCAATTAAACAAATACCTAGGAATAAATGTATCTGTTCGTCGTTCTTTTTCTTATCCATGTAATAATTGTTTACCGTTGTCTGGGGATTCATTAATATCTCCTTTCTCGCGTACCATTACTTGCGTATATACTGGCTTTCCGTTAATTACTTGAGTGCTTAAGCTACCGTTAGGATTCCATCCGCGGCCTGCATACTCATTGATTTCAACTTCAATATCGTCTATATTGACTGCTTGAATTAATTTATACTCTTTATTCATATATATGTTTACTTTGTTTAAAATTTTTCCCGGGCGTGGCTCGTCACTTACCCCCCTGCTATATCGCCTATACCCCGATAACAGCTGTAATTAAGGTGGTGTTAGACTGCCGTCAGGTGACCGCAAGTGCCCTCAAGTGACGACGACTGCCCGCGGGTGGGGGTGACTTTTTTTCTGTCACCGCCCTACCATGGACTGTTTTTATATTTACCTCCTGTAGTCGGCTAAGGTTGGAAGGTAATGACTGGCTCTATCTTAAATGCTCTATTAACAAATGCCTTGCCTGAACCTACTGAGTTATTATCTAACATCTCACCATCCTTACTTACTAGGGCATGACTACTAGTTAATATTAAATAGGTACCTTGACTATGTTCTTTGATGAAGGTACTCACTCTATTCTTTCTATTAACATCTCTACCATGAAGGTGATACTTCTTATATGGTTGGCTTATTATCTCTCTAACGAACTTACCGTTAAGGTTCTCTCTAAGGTCTACCATCTCTTGCATACCTTTAATGATACTAAACATAGCAGTACCCTTCTTATCCTTTCTACCGAACCTATGCTTGACATGTTGATGTGCCTTGTCATAGTCTAGATCGAATGCTGCTGCTGTTGCATAGACCATACAGTCGCTGCTCTCTCCTTTAGCAATAATAGAGTCTGTACCTACTAATGTCTTTGTGTTTGTTACTTTGATTTGATTCATAACTTTGATTGATTTGATTTGACTAAAGATAAGAAGAAGGCCCCGAAGGGCCAACTCTTTTATTTTATACCTTCCTTAAGAGAGTCAAAAGTATCAAAGGATGCAGCATAAAGGATTGGGTCGGTAGTTAACTTATGAGTTAATTCTTTCCAAGAGTTAGAAGTAATAGTTCCATCCTCTCCTTCTTTTCTTACTCTCATATCTACCAGTTGTGCTTTACCTTCTTGACTTTTATATCCTAGAGAAGGAGCACACCAAATTACTACATCACCCTTTTCATCATGAGTACAAATCTGAAAGGAGTCATAAAGCTTTCCATTCATAGGACAATTGTTCTTAAAAGTAACGTAATACTTTTCAGGGTCTAATCCTAACTTACTAATTACCTTATCGTCTTTAGTCATTAATAACTTACTCTTAATCTTAAGAGCTTTCTCTGAACAAAACCAATCCCAGAAGAAGTAGCTTTTACCATCTACCCATTCTTCACTGTTTGCTTTAAAGGCAGCAAATTGAGCCTTGAAGTTTAATTTACTTGACATAACTTTTATTTTTATTTATAACTAAAGATAGTGACTTAATTCCAGACGAGCAACTTTATTTTTCCGGAAGTCATA
>Ga0114977_10002587_pt1 | contig 11612 bp, 4 predicted proteins | sample S_130805_MF_Meta_FD_87026 | JGI IMG/M metagenome (GOLD analysis project Ga0114977, IMG submission 87026) | Freshwater microbial communities from Lake Simoncouche, Canada to study carbon cycling - S_130805_MF_MetaG | ecosystem: Environmental > Aquatic > Freshwater > Lake | place: Lake...
ATAGTTCGCCCTTTAAAATGAACAATAGTCAACAAACTGTATCTTTGACAGCGCAATGAAAGGAATAATTGACATTTACAGATACACATTTGCATACAAGGGCAGAGCCATCTTGGTGATTTTGTGCAACCTGCTCTTCGTCATCTTCAACTTGCTTTCCATTGTCTTGTTTATCCCCGTTTTACAGCTCATTTTCCGACCTGAAAACCTGGTCAAAGCGATGGAGAATCCTTCGTGGAACGGCGCCATCACTTCGCTTCCCAAGCACATTTCTCAGGAGTACCAGTATTTCATGCAGCAACTGGTCGCTCATGACCCGAAAGACGCCTTGTTTTTTGTATGTGTCACGGTATTCATTGCCTTCTTTCTGAAAAATGTATTTCGCTACGGTGCCATTTGGCATCAGTCAGAGTTGCGTATGGCTGTTGTTCGCGACCTAAGGGATTCTATTTTTTCCAAAGCACTGAGGCTACCTATTTCTTTTTATACCAATGAACGTAAGGGAGATTTGATGTCGCGCATGAACAGCGATGTTGGTGAAATTGAAATTGCGGTCATCAGTATGTTGGAATTGATTTTCCGTGAACCCATTGCCATTCTCATTAATGTGAGCACATTGATTTGGCTGAGTCCTGAGCTTACGCTCGCCTCCCTGATTTTACTTCCCGTTTCTGCCTTCGTCATTTCACGCATTGGAAAAAGTTTGAAACGGACTGCGAAAAAAGGACAGGAACAAATGGGTTTGCTCTATTCAACCATCGATGAAGGACTGGGGGGAATACGAATTATTCAATCGTTCAATGCCGCCGAACAAGTTAAAAATACCTTTCATCAGGTCAATCTGATTCACCAGAAACTCATTACAAAAGCATTCAGAAAGCGCGATCTTTCCCCTGTTTTAAATGAAACCTTGGGGGCCGCAGTGATGCTCTGTCTCTTGTGGTTTGGTGGTTCAATGATCTTAGATGCCAGTGCAAATGGCGCGTTAAATGGAGAAAAATTCTTGACCTTCATCATCGTGTTTTCGCAATTGCTTCGCCCAATTCAAGGAATTTCAACAAGTCTTGCCAACCTCAATAAAGCAAAACCATCACAAGACAGAATCAACGAAATACTTTTTGCCGATGAGATGATCCACGAGCAAAAAAACCCTCAAGCCATTAAAACGTTCACTGATTCCATTCGCTACGAAAGTGTTTCATTTAAGTACAAAGATGAATGGGTGCTTCAAGACATCAATATTGAATTAAAAAAAGGGAAATCCCTAGCCATCGTGGGGGAATCAGGCAGCGGAAAATCAACCCTTGCCGATTTGTTGCCGCGATTTTACGATACCACAACGGGACAAATAGCCATTGACTCTGTTCCCATCACGACCTATTCCTTGCACGACCTACGCGAGCAAATTGGAATCGTTTCACAGGAATCCATTCTGTTCAATTCAACGATCAGCGAAAACATCGCCTTTGGGATTCCGGCTGCAAGACCCGAAGAAATTGAACATGCTGCGCGCGTAGCCAATGCCCACGAGTTTATCGTTCGCATGGAAAAAGGCTATGAAACGAACATTGGTGAACGGGGAAACAAACTTTCTGGTGGACAAAAGCAGCGCATCAGTATCGCGAGGGCAGTTCTAAAGAATCCGAACATTTTAATTCTCGACGAAGCCACCTCTGCGCTCGATACGGAGTCCGAAAAATTGGTACAGGACGCCTTAGACCAATTGATGCAAGAACGCACAGTACTGATTATTGCACACCGCCTAAGTACAGTGCGTAAAGCAGATGAAATCATCGTTCTCTCACAAGGAAAAATCACTGAGCGCGGCAATCACGATACACTGATGGCATTAAAAGGAACGTATTTCAACCTTTGCTCCTTGCAGGGGATGCGCGACTAAAGAAAAGATTAGAAACGGATGTAATCTGCTGGATTCACGCTCGATTGATTGAGCCACAATTCAAAGTGAATGTGAGGCGTAGTGTGGTTTTTTCCGTAATTCCCAACGATGGCGACTGGATCATTCACCTGCACTTTTTCGCCCTGCTTTTTCAACACAGCTTTCGCATGTGCGTAGCTTGAAACAAATCCATCTGCATGTTCAATTACAATCACATACCCCCCCTTAGTTGAGAATCCGGCATAAACGACAGTTCCAGCCAAACAACTGACAACTGGAGAGTCTTTTTTTGCACCAATCTCAATCCCATCGCGCTTTAACTGATCAAATGCACTGATCACCGCACCTTTCAGTGGTGACGCCAAACTGCGCTGCAGAACTTCGGCTCGTCGCTGTTTTCCTGTACGCAAATCATTTTTAACTTTTTCAGCTAGAGCAAGCTCCTCCGCGGTAGATTCAGTCGTCAATTCCGACGAGTAATCACGCACTACCTCAGGAACCAATGTGTCAATGTGCTCATCGAGTTCTTTCCCGAGAATGAGTGCCTGAACTGATCGCGCATACTTTTCTTGTGCAGCCACCAATTTATTCAATCGAGTGATTTCCTTATCCTGTCGTTCTAAGCGTCCGCGTTCTATGCTCACATCGTCAGTTCCGAAGTATCCCGCCAAGGGACTTGACACAATGACAATAGTCATCACGACACCTATTACCAATGTCACTATTGCCAGCAAGGAAATAACCTGCAGTCGACTGGCTGTAAAACTCCAGCGCACCTCAAAATTCTTCGGGTCTGAAGCCGAATATTTGACGCGTTCACGCAATGCCAAAAATATATTCCTAATTTTTTTCATGTAATTCAACAAAACTGCTCAATTTTGCCATTAGAAGCAAATAATGCATTGACAAGTTCATCAAAAAAATGTACTTTAGAAGTTAAAGATATTTTTATCTGATTTTGACAACTTTTTAAGTACACAATCGTCTTAAGACTGCGAATTGAAGAAACTCACTCTCATAGCATCCATTTTACTGACGGTTTTTACCGCTGCATCACAGCTGGTGACAACTCCCGGTCAGAGTCCATCAAGCTTGGTACAAAATGTCTTGCTCGGACCTGGGGTTGTCGTTTCAAACATCATGTACAATGGAAGTCAAACAGCAATAAGTTATTTCACAGGCACCGGAAGTAACCTTGGAATCGCCGAAGGAATAGTAATGACTACAGGTACTATTCTAAACAATGGGGCGGGACCTCAAGGGCCAAACAATCAAACAAATTCTGGGGTTGACAATAACTTTGGTGGGTACCCACTTTTGTCACAAATCATTGGAGGAACGCAAACGTTCAACTCCGCCATCCTCGAATTTGACTTCATTCCTTATTCCGACACCGTTCGTTTTCGTTATGTCTTTGGTTCGGAAGAATATCCTGAATTTGCTCCGCCAAACAACTCTTCCTATAATGATGTATTCGGATTTTTCATTTCTGGGCCGGGAATTCTTGGAAATCAAAACATTGCCAAACTACAAAATGGCGCTGTCGTTTCGATCAACAACGTGAACGGAATTACCAATTCGGCATTCTTTAACAACAACGGGGACGGAAATACCCAACCACAGAATGTCAATCCTTATTTTATCCAATACGACGGATTTACCGATGTGTTGGAAGCGGTATCAAAGGTCCAATGCGGACAAACCTATCATTTGATCATGGCTGTGGCCGATGTCGGCGATGGGATTTTTGACTCTGGTATTTTTCTCGAAGCCAATAGTTTAAGTTCAAACACTCCTGTTGACATTACCTATGTCTTGTCTCAGCAAGCATTCAGCGATCCCGATTTGATGGGGGAAGGATGCGTGAGTACAACAGTTACATTAGAACGCGGGGGAATCGCAAATGCGGCGCTGACTGTGCCAATTAACGTGACTGGAACGGCAACGGAAGGCGTTGACTATACAAATATTCCCAATTCTGTAACTTTTGCACCTGGTCAAACAAGCATTACATTTACATTCGATGCCTTTGCCGATGCCCTTATCGAAGGCACTGAAACCATAATTCTTAGCTTTCAAATTACGGACCCTTGCGGCAACGTCACACCAATTGTTATTGAACTTGGAATCGCCGATGTGCTGCCTGTTACCGTAACCTTAGAAAGTTCAGATGTCCTTTGTCCAGGAGACAACATAGAACTTATTGCCACAGCCGCGGGAGGTGTTGGCCCCTATGTGTACGCATGGAATACAGCAGCAACGACTCCATCCATCTTTGTTTCTCCTGCAAGTACACAAACATATACGGTGACGGTTACAGACAACTGTTTGTTGCAATCCGCAACGGCTTCAGATGTAGTAAATGTACCTGTTTATCCACCCCTCGTTCTTGTTGAGTCACCTGACATTACAGAAATTTGTCCTTACATCCCAACGCAACTAGAGGTGAATGCCACGGGTGGAGCTGGCGGATATAGCTACCAATGGAGTGTCCTCGGCGGAGCTTCATTAGGTACAGTCAGCAGTCAAGTGGTCGACCCTTCGAGCACCACCACATACCAAGTACTTGTCACCGATCAATGTGGCGTCAGCCAAAATGCGAGCATTCTATATACCATTACAAGTCCGCCATTGGTCGTGAGCATGACGCCAGCTGTGGATATTTGTCCGGGTGATAGTATTCAGATTGGGGCTACTGTAAGTGGTGGATATGGGCAATATTATTACCTGTGGCCACATTCGGGAGAAACGACCAGTTCAGTTTGGGTTCATCCAAGCAGCACAGCTACTTACGGTGTCATTGTTTCCGATGAATGTCAAACATTTACAGTTCCAGGAAGCACCCAAGTTACCGTTGTTGCACCAGATGCAGATTTCATTCCGTCAAGCAGTACTTTGTTTGATAGTCTGTCGATTACCTTTCAAAACCTTAGTGCAGATGCTGTGAGTTATCAATGGTATTTTGGGGATGGGGGCTCATCGACCATGGTCAATCCAAACAACATGTACGATTTACCGGGCACTTATCTTGTTACGCTCATTGCCACCGATAACAAAGGGTGCACAGATACCATCACCAAACCGATTGAGATTGAAGAGGCCTATTACATCTATGTGCCAAACACATTTACTCCAGATGGACTTCGCTTCAACAACACCTTTGCAGCCAGTGTTGTCGGCATAAAATGGCTTGAGGTTCGCGTGTTCAATCGCTGGGGAGAAGAACTGTTCCATTCCACAGAACGTGACTTTGAGTGGGATGGATTCTACAAGGGTAAGATGTGTCAAGATGGGACCTACACGTGGAAAATCAGTTACATTACCAACTCAGGTAGAGAAGCGACCATCACAGGTCACATCAACCTCATTCGTTAGAGGCACTTCGTTCGGCCACCATCCACAGGAACATTGATTCCGTTGATGTATGACGCCGCTGGAGAAGCTAAAAATGCAACAGCTGCAGCAATTTCTTCAGGCAAAGCAATGCGTTTCATCGGTGTTTCCTTCCCCATTTCAATCAGCACATCTTCGACAGTATCACCCGATTGATCCGCTTTGATTTGTGCCAAGGTTTGAAGACGTTGCGTGTTTGTTGCTCCGGGCAAGACATTGTTTACCGTGATCCCATAAGCACCCAACTCATTCGCAAGCGTTTTACTCCAACTGGCCACCGCTCCTCGAATGGTATTTGACACCCCTAAATTCGGTAAAGGTTGTTTCACCGAAGTAGAAATGATATTGATGATCCTGCCGTAATTGTCTGCAATCATTCCCGGGTACACCAATTGTGCAAGTATATGATTGCAAATGAGATGTTGATTGAATGCCATGATAAATTCAGATGGATCAGCATCTTTAATTGCTCCGCCTTTCGGTCCACCTGTATTGTTAATAAGTATATGGATGTTTGTTCCGCCTTGAATCAAGGTCGAAACAGCTTTTTTTAATTCCATGGGTTGATTAAAATCTGCCACAACAAATTGATGTTTTTGACCATCAGCGGCAGGCAATTCTTCCAATGTTTGTTGAAGTTTATCTTGGTTTCGCGCCAACAAAACGATGTTTGCACCCATGTGAGCGAGTTCGAGCGCAACCGCTTTTCCTATGCCTTGAGTACTTCCACATACGAGGGCTGTTTTCTGCGTTAATGTCAATATCATAAAAGTTATAAATTGAATACTTGAGCAAAACTAACTTTTACTCTGTTAAAAACTTGATGAATATTATTTTTTTTCTAGTTAATTGTGGCTTAACTTTGACACCGAATAAAATATATCTTCATGAAAAAAACTATTATGTATTTAACCATTCCGGTCATGTTGGTGCTTTCTTTGGTGCTGACAGCATTCAATGGGATTGGACAGACCGTGCTCATCAATGGGGCGGCCGAGGGCGGCTTTGAATTGGGAGCTTCTCCTGCAATTAACGGATGGACTGCCGTAAACCCTGCTACCGATGTTTGGGTTGTTGGTTCTGTTCCAGTTGTTGCAACAGGAACTAATTGTGGATATGTATCCTCCAACGGCGGAACAGCTTGGACCTACTCGCAATTGAGCACATTTTCACATTTGTATCGAGATATTACGATTCCTGCAAATGAATCGAAGCTAACGCTGACATTCAAATGGAAAGTAGGTGGTGAAGGAACAACAACTTCGGATTGGGATAACCTTAAAATTTTCCTAGCTCCAACTTCTGTTACGCCCTTATCTACTGCGGCTGTTACTGGGGCAACTCAATTGTCAGGTCCTGGCGCTGTAAGTGGTATGTATAAACTGAGCAGTGCAACGTGGAATAACGAATCAATCACTTTCGTTGGAGTACCAGGAACAACATACCGATTGATTTTTCAATGGAAAAGTGACGGTTCAACGATTGCCAATCCTCCTGCAGCGGTGGATGACATCAACCTTACCTCTCAAGTTCCAGGAACATTCATATCAATAATCACAGGTAACTGGGGAACAGCTGCGACTTGGGATGCGAACGCTGTTCCATCGGGTGCAGACAACGTAATTGTTTCTACAGGTCATGTTGTGACAATAGATGCAGCAAATCAATCAGCGGCAAATGTTACAGTAAATGGTACACTTGCCTATGGTGCTACACCAACTCAGTTTAATGTAAACAACAATCTGACTGTCAGTGCGACAGGTTTGGTGAATGTGTTTAACGCAACAACCGGTAAAATACTCTTTGTTACTAAGAACATCACAAATGACGGACGCATCGATATCTCTGTTGGTGCAACGACTGCCGGTAACCTTACCTTAAATGGTTCATCCTTACAGACTATTTCTGGAGCAGGAACATGGGGTGGTACCGTCGCAAGTACAACCACAACCAATACAGCTGGAGTTATTCGTAACTTGACATGTTCAAATACGAGTACAGCGACACCAAACATCATTTGGTCATTCAACAACATTCGTATTGTAAATAACTTGAACATTACTGGTGCGCGCATCAACCTTGGAACAAATAAATTGATTTTTGGTAATTATGCTGCTGGGGCTACGTTAACTGCGCCAGTAACTGCTGGTTTCCTTCCAGGAGGAACATTCGCACGCTGGTGGGCTGTTGGAACAACAGGAACAGCTGTAACTGCTGGAGCTGATCCAACAAATACGACAAGCCGTTATCCTTTCTTGAATACGGCAGGAACAGGTAACCGTGCGATGTACATTTCTCGCACTGGTTCTACAACGGGTAACGTAGCTGGTGAATTGGCTGTAACGTATGCGGATGCAACGACTATGACTACTGGTTTGTCTGTTGTGGATGGTGCATACACAGTTACTGACCGTTACGATGGAAACTGGACAGTTACTTCTGGACCTGGATATTTCCATGCAGGATTGCACACAGCAGTTCTTTTAGGACAAGGTTCTTATCCTCCATTGAATGGAAATTCACGCGTGATGTTGGCTTCTGCAGCAGCAGGTGGAACGCACCAAAACGGAACAACTTCACCAGGTGCTCAACGCACAGGGATGTCACTAGCTCAATTAACAGCTGGACCACTTTATATGGGAATTGCAAGTGTGGATAACCAATATCCATGTGCTGGAACGCCAAATGCGCCAGAAGCCGTAGCAACAACTGCTGCGTCTATTTGTCCAAATGGAACAGTTACTATGACTGCAACGAACTTAACGGTAGGATTCCTTGGAATCACGAATCAATGGCAAGTGTCGTCTACTTCAGGTGGACCTTACACGAATGTGGTTGGTGGAACAGGTGCAACTACGGCAACACACACAACAGCTGGAATTGCAACACCAGGAACTTACTACTATGTGTTGGCATCAACATGTACAAACTCAGGAGTAACATCTTACTCAAATGAGGTTGTTGTTACGGTAAATAACCTTCCAACAATTACTGCTACTGCTGCCAACAGCGGTAACTTCTGTGGTGTTGGTGTATTGACTGCTACGGGTGGTACATCATACACATGGTCTCCAGCAGCTTCTTTATTGAGCAACACAGGTGCTACGGTAACCTCTATTGCTACTGCAAATACAACATTTACAGTTTCTGGTACTGACGCTAATGGTTGTGTGAACACAGGAACAGCGAGCATCGTTTATACGGCTCCTCCAGCAGTAACATTAACAGCTACAACACCTAGCTTCTGTGGAACAGGTGGTACATCAACTGTAACCGCTACGTCTACTGGGTCTTATGAGTATGTTTGGTCTTCACCAGACGGAGCAACGTTCTCAACAACAACAGGTAACCCAACGGTTGCAACTGTTGCACAAACTTCTACAATCCGTGTTACAGCAACGGATATCTCTACAGGATGTGCAGAAATTCAAAACTACAGCATCGGTGTTTATCCTTTGCCTTCTGCAACGGTAACAACAACAGCGAATGGTGTTTGTCCTGGTACTTCAGCAACGATTGGTTCTGGATTGAGTGCTGGTAACTTTAGCGTAACGTCTATCCCTCATCAAGCATTGACTGCTCCTGGTTATGCAGGTGTACTGATGAATCTTGGAACAGCAGTGACCCCCCTTTCTGGAGGAACAATGGACGACGGTGGTTGGGGAGGTATTCCAATCGGATTCAACTTTAACTTCTTTGGAACTTCATTCAACACTTTAGCTGCTGGAACAAATGGTCTATTGATGTTTGGAACAGTACCAGGATATACTACAGCTGCTGGTCAATTGGGTCAGTTCTCATTTACAGGACCTCCATACTTCCCGAATGCTGCTAACCCAGGTAACATTATCGCGTTGCTTGCTGCAGATATGCAAATGGCGAACTCAGTGAACGGATCCGTTAAATATTGGACAGAAGGATATGCGCCTAACCGCAAATTTGTCATCCAATACAAGCGTGTTCATGGTTATTCAAGCAACCCTGAAGCAACAGTAACATGTGTGCTTTATGAAACGCTGGGAATAGTGGATATTTTCGTAACAAACAAAACATTCTCTAACACTGCAATCATCGGTTTGCAAGATGCAACGAAAACGATTGGAGCGGTTGCGCCAGGTCGCACTGGAGCTTGGACTACAACGACTCCAGAAGGATGGCGTTTTGCTCCACCATCAAACTACACGACAACATGGTTTGCGAATGGAACTCAGTTTGACACAGGAACAAACATTTTCTCTGAAACTGTAACTCCTGTGGTAACGACAACATACGCCATTACCTATACCAATCAAACAACGGGATGTACAAACGCGGTAGGATCTGCACAAGTAACCATGGCCGTTCTTGGAACAGTAGCTCCAGCGGGAGTAACTGCAACAGCAAGTGTAACTGCAGCTTGTAGCGGTACGTCGTTCAACTTGGCAACAAGTTACACAGGAATTCCTGACGGTTTGACATACCAATGGCAAGTATCAACAGATGGTGGAACAACATGGACGGATATCTTAGGCGCAGCTGCGTTGACATACTCAACGTCTTTGACAACTGCTTCTCAATACCGTATTGGTATCGCATCTTGTGCAGGAACAATGGTTTACTCTGCACCAGTTAGTGTTGGATTGAATCCACCAACAGAGTGTTACTGTATTCCGACTTACACAACAGGAACTTCGGATGGTGACTTGATTTCTAACGTACAAATCGTTGGAACAACATTGTCAAACAATACAGGATTTGTTGCGGGTACGCCTTCTTACACTTTCTATACTGGTCAGCCTAACTACACAGCAACATTGCTTCCTTCCTCTTCATACACGCTTCAAGTATCGACAGGAGAATGGGGAAATCAAGGATTTGCAGCTTGGATTGACTACAACGACGACGGAATATTTAGTGCCTCTGAATTGATTGGTGCTACACCTACGACCATTGGTTCTGGTGTAACAACTGGTGTAATCAATGCATCCTCTTCATTTACGATTGCATTGGCTTGTACACCACCTGCAGGAGTTCACCGAATGAGAATTCGTTGTGCTTACGCCCAAAATGGTGCAACAATGGATCCGTGTTTAAATTATGGTTGGGGTGAAACAGAGGATTACCGAATTACAATCGCTCCAGCTCCAACATGTCCTGCTCCGGGAGCAATGATAGTGGGAACTACAACTTCCACAACTGCTTCACTTTCATGGGCAATGGGATGTTCTACAGCTTCAAACTTCGACTTCGAATATGGTCCTGCTGGATTCGTTCAAGGAACGGGAACGCTTATTTCAAATTCCGCTGCAACGATAGTTGGAACAACTGGATCATATACTTTGTCAGGCTTGACTCCAAATACTGCTTATTCAGTGTACTACCGTGCAAATTGTGGTGCTGGTGACTTCAGCCCTTGGTCTGTGGCTTCTGCTGTAACAACACCTTGTGCGCCGATTACATTGTCTGCAATTTCTGCAGCAAGTGCGTGTAATTCATACACATTGCCTGCAATTACTGAAGCAACACCTTCCAACAATGCTGGTTTAACTTTCGCTTACTATGCGAACGTTGGTGGTACAGGTGGCCAAATCACAACTCCAGTGACTGCGTCAACTACAGTTTATGCCTACGCATCAGCTGGTAGCTGTTCCGCTGAAATCGCTGTGCCTGTGACGATCTACAACACACCAACAATGAACGTGTTGAACCCTACAATTTGTAACGGTGACTCAACAGTGCTTTGGTCAACTCAAGGAACTGCCATTGACTTCATCTACTCATTGAACGGAATCTTCCTTGGAAGTGGATTGACTTACCATGTTTACCCTACATTGACAACAACTTACGGAATCGTAGCAGTTGGTCTTGGTGGATGTAACTCAGCAGTAAGCAACGCAACAGTTACTGTGAACCAGCCGACAACGTCTACAACAAACGTTACGGCTTGTAATACGTATGCATGGAACAATCAAACCTACACAACATCTGGTGTTTACACGTACTCAACAACAAATGCCTTGGGTTGTGATTCGACAGCAACGTTGAACTTGACAGTGAACTACGCATCGGCATCGGCTACGAACGTTACTTCATGTAACACCTATGCTTGGAATGGTAACACCTACAACACCTCGGGTACATATACGTACTTGACGACAAATGCTGTAGGATGTGATTCAACTGCTACCTTGAACTTGACGATCAATTACTCAACAACAAGCTCTACCAGCGTTACAGCATGTGTTTCTTACACATGGAATGGAACAACGTACAACGCTTCTGGAGCATACACGTACTCAACAACAAATGCAGTAGGATGTGATTCAACAGCAACGTTAAA
>Ga0114977_10002589_pt1 | contig 11608 bp, 12 predicted proteins | sample S_130805_MF_Meta_FD_87026 | JGI IMG/M metagenome (GOLD analysis project Ga0114977, IMG submission 87026) | Freshwater microbial communities from Lake Simoncouche, Canada to study carbon cycling - S_130805_MF_MetaG | ecosystem: Environmental > Aquatic > Freshwater > Lake | place: Lake...
ACCCGGCAGACCCCGCGCCGACGATGATGAAATCCGGATTGTCCACACCTGCCCCCGTTTTTTGGGTGACAGTAGCGCCGCACCGGGCAAGCGCACGGCCAAAAACGACCGAATTTGCCGAACTCACCTCCGGCTGTAAGCCATTCGTTGACAGATGTAAGCTGACAGGCTACATATTGCCATGATAAAGAGCTTCGCCAGCAAGCAGCTGAAAGCGCTCTGGGAAACCGGCACGTCCCGGATTGACACCCGGATGCACCCGCGCATCCTGCGGCGGCTGGATGTGCTGGATGCGGCGACCGTGCCAGAGGATATGAACCTTCCGGGTTTCGACTTTCACGCACTGCGGGGCCACAGCCCCACCCGCTACACGGTCCATGTCAACGGCCCGTGGTGCATCACTTTCGAATTCAGCAACGGCGACGCCCATGTGCTGGATTTCGAGCAATATCATTAGGAGCAAAGAATGACCCGCACCCCCGACCGCTGCCCAACCCATCCGGGCGAAGTGCTGCGCGAAGATGTGATCCCCGCCACCGGCAAACCCAAGGCCGAAATCGCCCGCATGCTGGGTATTTCCCGCCAGCACCTGCACGACATCCTGGCCACCCGCAAACCCGTCAGCCCCGAGGTCGCCGTGCGCCTTGGCAAGCTGTTCGGGAACGAGCCGCTGGTCTGGATCAGGATGCAGGGGGCCTATGATGCCTGGCACGCGACGCGGGAGGTGGATGTGTCGGGGGTGCCGACGTTGGGGGCGGTGGGGTGACGGGGGGAATCTCTCTGTATTCGAGCGAAAGAAACCGGCTTTGGTTAGCGCACGACCGAAAAACGAATAGGCCTTACTGGAATCATGGGTACTACTGGGCTTCGAGCCATTCCTTTATAGAACGGGTGATCGTTGACAGCGCAAGACCCCTGCTCCCCCTGAAGTCGAGAAATGCAAATTCTTCTTCAAACATTGCAACCTCTTGTCCGATAGAGACAAATTCGTAGCGCCCGCCCTCGTTATCAGCGTCGGGATTGTAGTCCACGACGCGCCAACTACCAAGTACCTCACCGTCACGAGTAACAACATCGCCTCCCGCCAGATCGAGTGAGTACCCGCTTTGCATCCACTCATCGTGGCCAATGAAATTTATTGGGTAGATCATGTCCATACGATATCAACTTATACCGAAGACGATAATCGACTAATCTTTGAGGCCGGTCAACAACTCTGAAAATCTGGCCCAGCAGGGCCACGCAATCAAGAATGCAAGTATGGCCACGCCCGCAACCTACGCGTGACCCTGAACCAACCCTGCAATCACCTTGCGCATATCCCGGCAATCCGCCAGTCTGACCGCCATGAGAACCGAAACCACCGCCGGACACCCCATGTTTGTGGCCCATATTCCCGCCGGGTATCTGCTGTCGCGGTACATGAGCAGGGGTCACGCAGACCGCAAGGCGCTGATCCTGACCGGCGTCGTCGCCTCGGTTCTGCCCGATACAGACCTTCTCTGGTTCTATCTTGTCGATAACCGGCAGACGGTCCACCATTCTTATGTCTTTCACTGGCCCCTGTTCTGGGTTGCCTGCGCCGCCTGTGCCTGGGCCGTGGCGCGCATGATGCACCGGCCCCGCCTTTACCCCTTCATCGGCATCGCCCTGGCCTGCCTGCTGCTGCATATGGTGCTGGACAGCATTGCGGCGGAAATCCTCTGGCTGAAGCCCTTTGCCGAACTTGAGGTGAATCTGGTACAGGTCCCCGCCTGCTACGGCTGGTGGGTCTGGAACTTTGTCCTGCACTGGACCTTCCTGCTGGAACTCGCCATCGTGCTGGCCGCAGGGATTGCGCTGTGGCGGGCGACCGGGGCGCGACACCCGTCACACCTTAAAAATCCGTAATCGCGGCCTCACAACCCATTGATTCCAAACAACCCGGGTCATGTCCCACCGTGTGACAGCCCCCTACCGCCCCGTCCACACCGGGTCCCGCTTCTCCGCAAAGGCGCGTGCCCCCTCCAGCTGATCCTCGCTGGAATAAAGCCGGTCCACCGTGGCCAGCTGCCGCTTCGTGACCCGGTTCAGCGCGTCCTGGAACCGCAGCGCCTCGGCTTCGCGGACCACTTCCTTGATCGCGGCATAGACCAGCGGCGGCCCGCTTTCCAGCAGCCGCGCCAGGTCCCAGGCCCGGGCCAGCAGTTCGCCCGGCGTGGTGATTTCCTTGAGTATCCCCCAGCGCAGCGCCTCTTCCGCGTCGAACCAGCGCCCCGTCAGCAGCAGGTCCATCGCCACATGATAGGGAATGCGCTTGGGCAGCTTGATGCTGGCCGCATCCGCCACCGTGCCCGACCGGATTTCGGGCAGCGCGAAGGTCGCGTTGTCCGACGCCAGGATCAGGTCGCAGGACAGAGCAAGTTCCAGCCCCCCGCCACAGCAGATTCCGTTGACGGCAGCGATGACCGGCTTGTTCAGGTTCGGCAGTTCCTGCAGGCCGCCAAAGCCGCCGACCCCATAATCGCCATCCACCGCGTCCCCCGCCGCCGCCGCCTTCAGATCCCAGCCGGGGCAGAAGAACTTCTCGCCCTCGGCCCGCAGGATCGCCACCCGCAGGCTGTCCTCATCGCGGAAGGCGCGGAACACCCGCCCCATGATCCGGCTGGTCACCAGATCGATGGCATTGGCCTTGGGCCGGTCCAGCGTGACTTCCAGGATGGCTCCTTCCCGCCGCGTGCGGATCGGACCCTCGGTCGGGAACTCGGTCATTCTGTATCCTCCCAGATAACGGCATCCACCGCCACCGCCCCGCTTTCGCGCAGCATCAGCGGGTTGATCTCAACGTCCTGCAGCCGCACCGAATCCAGCATCAGCGCCTGCAGCGCCAGCGCGGCATCTACAAAAGCGGCAACATCGGCCCGCGCCCGGCCACGGTAGCCGTCCAGCAGCGGCCAAAGGCGCAGGGTCCGCAGCGCGGCACCAATCTCCCCGCCCGTGACCGGCGCCACCAGCGTCACGGTATCGGCCAGCAGTTCGGCGGTGACCCCGCCCATGCCCAGCGTCAGCGTCACCCCGTAGACCGGATCGCGCCGCAGCCCCAGCAGCACCTCGGCCACCACGCCCGTCACCATCTCTTCCGCCAGATAGCCGGTGGCACCCGGCATCCCGGCCTGACCCGCCAGTGTGGCCAGGTCCAGCCGCACCGCCCCCGCCTCGGTCTTGTGGGCAAAGCCCAGCCCTTTCAGCGCCAGCGGCGCAGACAGCGCCAATGCCAGCGCCTGTACCTCCGGCAGCGTCGCCCCCGACACCCCGCGCGGGACGGCGACCCCGGCCTTCGCCAGCATCGCCTTGGCCTCGCCTTCGGCAAGCATCTGCGCCGGTCCCTGCGGCTGTGCCGCCAGCGGCCGCCAGCCGGAACGCCCCGGCACAACCTGGGCCGCACGCAGGGCGCCCAATGCGGTTTCCAGCCCCATCATCGCGACAACGCCATTGGCCAGCATCGCCTCGGCGCGGTCTTCCCCGAAGTTCTCGGGGATAGACGACACCGGGAAGGCGGGCTTGCCGGTGGCCGCCTGGGCGGCAACGATGGCCTCGATGGCCGGCGCGAACGAGGCCGGGTCGCAGCGGTCGGGGCGCGGCGGGTCGATGATGAAAAGGCCCGCGTCATAGCCGCCCAGCATGGTGGAAAAGACATCCGTGGTGCGTGGCCCGTCACCCCAGATGAAGGTGTGATAATCCAGCGGATTGGCAATCGCCACGATCGGGCCAAGGATCTCTCCCAGCCGCGTCCGCTGGGCATCGCTCGGCGGCGGAAAGGCAATGCCCGCCGGGGCCGCCAGATCGGCCACCAGCCCCGCCTCGCCCCCGGAACAGGACAGCGAGCACAGGCGCGGCCCCAGCCCCGGACCGTGGACATGGAAGATCTTCAGCACTTCCAGCAGTTCCGGCAAGCTGTCGACCTCGGCCACGCCGGCCTGCCGCAGAAAAGCGCTGGACGCCGCCCCGCCACCGGCCAGCGAGGCGGTATGCGAGGCGGCGGCAGAGCGCGAGGCTTCGGTCTTGCCGGACTTGATGCAGGCAATCCCTTTGCCCGCCATGCGCGCCGCCTCGGCCAGGGCGGCAAAGGCGGGAGCGTCATCGATGCCTTCGACATACAGCCCCAGCGCCGTCACCCGCTCGTCTGCCAGAAGCGCGCCCGCCAGTTCCGCCAGCCCGACCTGGGCGGCATTGCCCAGACAGGCGACATAGGCCACCGGCAGGCCGCGCCGCTGCATCGTCAGGTTGATCACGATGTTCGAGGACTGCGACAGCAGCGCCACGCCCCGCTCCACCCGCCGCCCGCCATGCTGGTCCGGCCACAAGAGCGCCCCGTCGAGGTAATTGATCACCCCGTAGCAGTTCGGCCCCAGGATCGGCATGTCGCCCGCCGCCGCCACCAACTGCGCCTGCAGCCCGGCTTCTCCCGCCTCTGTCCAGCCGGAAGCAAAGCAGGTGGCCCCCCCGGCCCCCATCGCCGAAAGCTCTGCCACGACATCCAGCGTCGCGTGCCGGTTCACCCCTATAAAGGTTGCATCCGGTACCCCCGGCAGATCGCCCAGCGTACGAAAGGCTGGAACCCCGCCAATCTGATCCCGTGTCGGATGTACCGGCCAGACCGGCCCGGCAAAGCCCACCTTCGCGCATTGCTCGACCACATTCTGCGCCCATCCAGATCCAAGGACGGCAATGGAACGCGGACGCAACAGGCGGGAGAGATCGCGTGTCATGCCTGCACCGGCGCGCGGGTTGCAAGGCTGGGGGGGCTGTCCGCCCCCCCAGACACCCCCGAGGATACTTCTGAACAGAAAATGACAGTCGTCTTGCGCAAAAGAACACCCTGCCCCGAAAGAGGCAGGGTGCCATTTCCTGTTACGGTCATCGGCGTCCCCGCCTGTACCGCCCCACGACCCTCACAGCGCATGGTTAAGAAAAGGTTAGCTGTCACGCCCTGTTCCATTTTCTGTTCACAAGTATCCTCGGGGGGTGCGGGGGGCAGACAGCCCCCCGCTGCGACGCCCGTCACGCGCCCAGCGCCCGCAGCATTTCGCGGCTGATGATGTGGCGTTGAATCTCGCTGGTGCCTTCCCAGATGCGCTCTACCCGGGCATCGCGCCAGATGCGTTCCAGCGGCAGGTCATCCATCAGGCCCATACCGCCGTGAATCTGGATCGCCTCATCAGCGATGAAGGCCAGAACTTCTGTCGCCTTCAGCTTTGCCATCGACATGTCGGCTTCGGTGACGGTTCCCTTGTCAAACTTCCAGGCCGCCTCGCGCGTCAGCAGCTCAGCCGCCTTCAGCTCCATCGCCATGTCGGCCAGCTTGAAGGACACGCCCTGGAACTTGCCGATCTGCTGGCCAAACTGGCGGCGCTCGGCGGCATAGGACAGGGCATGGGCCAGCGCGCGTTCGGCGCGGCCAAGACAGGTGGATGCCACCTGAAGCCGGGTCGCGCCCAGCCAGGTATTGGCCACCTCGAACCCCTTATGCGGCTCACCCAGCACTTGGCTTTGCGGCACGCGGCAATTGTCGAAATCCAGCACCGCATTGGTATAGCCGCGATGGCTGACATTGCGGTAGCCATCGCGCACCGCAAAGCCGGGCGTGCCCTTGTCGACGAAGAAGGCGGTGATCAGCTTTTTCTTGCCGCGCGGCGTCTCCTCTTCGCCGCTGGCCATGAAGACGATGGTGAAGCCTGCCACATCAGCATGGCTGATGAAATGCTTGGTGCCGTTCAGCACCCAGTCGCCGCCCTCTTGCCGGGCCGTCGCCTTCATCCCGCGCAGGTCAGACCCGGCCCCGGGTTCGGTCATCGCCAGGCAGTCCCAGGTTTCGCCCCGGATGCAGGGCATCAGGTAGCGCTCGCGCTGTTCGGGCGTACCCGCCAGCAGGATGTTCGACGGGCGCGCGACAGCGGTCCAGTGCAGGGCATAGTTCGCCTTGCCAAGTTCCTTTTCGTACAGCAGCCAGCTTTGCGTATCCAGCCCCGCGCCGCCCACCTCTTCGGGCATGTTCGCGGCGTAAAGACCTGCGGACATGGCCTTTTTCTGGAGATCGCGCACGAGATCCATGTCAAGATGACCGCTGCGTTCCACGGCGGCCTCATGTGGGTAAAGTTCGGTTTCAACAAAAGCGCGGGTGGTATCGACGATCATTGCCTGTTCGTCAGTCAGTCCGAAATCCATATCACACCTGCGGGTCTGGGTTGATCGTGAAGCCATCGACGGCAATCGCCTGCCCCGACACCATGCGGGCAGCGGGCGAGGCCAGGAAGACCGCCATTGCGGCCACGTCTTCGGCATCTGACAGGCAGCCAAGCGCCGTACCCGCGGCATAGCCCTGTCGTACCGCGTCGGGGGACATGCCTTTGGCCTCGGCCTCGGCCGCGATGACCCGGTCGATGCGCGGGCCATTGACCGATCCGGGGCAGATCGCATTGGCGCGGATTCCCTGTGGGCCAAGCTCCATCGCCACCGTCTTCGTCAGACCGATCACGGCCCATTTTGCCGCCGAATAGGGCGCGCGGAACGGCGTGCCGTACAGGCCCGAGGTCGATGAGGTGAACAGCATCACCCCGGAGCGCTGCGGCACCATGAGACGCGCGGCCCCGCGCGCGGCCAGCATCGCCCCATCCAGATTGACCGACAGGCACTCGCGCCACTCCGCCATCGGCATCTCGGCCACCGATGCGGTCGGGCCCTTGATCCCGGCATTGGCACAAAGCACGTCCAGCCCGCCCCATTCGGCGGCAATGGCGGCAAAGAGCCTGTCCATCGCCGCTTCGTCTGACGCATCCACGCGGGCCCCCCTGATCCCTTCGGGCAATGCAGCCAGGGCCACCGCATCGACATCGGCCACCCAGACCCGCGCGCCACCGGCGGCAAAGGCCCGTGCCATCGCCAGACCGATGCCCGACGCGCCCGCCGTGATCAGAACGCGTTGCGCCATCTCAGCCTTTCCGGCCGATCGCGCGTCCCGCCTCTGCGGGCCGGGCCAGCGCCCGATGCGCCTCGGCAATCGGCATCAGCCGCGCCAGAACCGCAGGTGCTGCGGCACAGGTCTTGCCCGCGGCCATGTCCACATGCAACAGCATCTGTTCCACCGTCGCCACCACATCGGTGCCCCGGGCGATGGTGACGAAGACCTGCAGGCGCCTCTCGTCGGCATGCAGCACCTGCACCGAACCGGTCAGACGGTCGCCCAGCCTGGCCTCACGCTTGTGCACAATATGGGACTCGGCGGTGTAGTAGCTGTGCCCACCCGCCACATAGTCCATGTCGGCCCCGATCAGCCGCAGAAAGCTGTCAACCGTCTCGGACGAGGCGAACAGGTAGCGGCTTTCCGTCATGTGACCGTTGTAGTCGATCCAGCCGGGCAGCACCTGAAGCTGCGCCATCACCATCGGGGCGGCCGTATCGGGTGTCGGGGCAGGCAGGGCCTGCGCCAGGCGCGCGTCATGCTCTTTCAGCACGCGGCCCGCCCCCCAGTTGCGGTCTTTCAGCACCCGAAGGAAGCCGATCAGGTTGCCATCCCGGATCCGTTCCAGCTCGCGGATCGTGTGGTGGCCCGATTGTGCATCGGACTGGCCGGCGATCAGATCGACCAACGCGTCGTTGAACTCGGGCACATCGGTAAGCTTGGTCCAGGGCGCGGTCAGATAGGGGCCGAACTGCGCCATGAAATGCTTCATGCCGGGCTCGCCGCCCGCGATCCTGTAGGTTTCGAACAGGCCCATCTGACCCCAGCGCAGGCCAAAGCCCATGCGGATGGACTCGTCAATCTCTTCCGTCGTGGCAACGCCGTCCTTCACCAGCCACAGCGCCTCACGCCACACGGCTTCCAGGAAACGGTCGGCGATATGCGCGTCGATTTCCTTGCGGATGTGCAGCGGATACATCCCGATCCCGCGCAGCGTTTCCTTTGCCGCCTCGATCACCGCGGGGTCCGAGGCGGGCGAGGGCACGACTTCGGCAAGCGGCAGCAGATAGACCGGGTTGAACGGGTGGGCGACAAAGATGGTGGCCGGGTTCGCTGCCCCCTGCTGCAGTTCCGACGGCTTGAAGCCAGAGGTCGAGGAGCCGACCGGCAGGCCCGGGGCCACCTGCTGTATCTGCGCGAAGATACGGTGCTTCAGGGCCAGGGTCTCGCTGACCGATTCCTGCGCATATTCGGCACCTTCCAGCGCCTCGGTGATGCTGCCGGCAAAGGTCAGGCGGCCTTCCGGCGGCATCGGCACATCGGCCAGCGCGGGCAGGGCAGCGCGCGCATTGGCCAACACCTCGCCGATCTTGCGTTCGGCCTCCGGATCCGGATCGAAGACCGCAACATCCCAGCCATTCAGAACAAAGCGCGCGGCCCAGCCTCCGCCGATCACGCCCCCGCCGATGATTGCCGCCTTGCGTGCCATGCCTTACCTCTGTCTGGTGCGCTGCAGGGCAGCCACGTCATAACCGTTGCGCTCGAACACGGCGCGGGCTTCGTAGAGCTGTTCCGGGGTCACGCCGGGATCGCGCCGCAGCACCCAGCCGCCCTGCCGTGTCGGCGTGCCGACGATCAGCGTGCGCCCGTCGCGGGACTTGCCCAGAACCCAGTACTTCGCCGGGAAGGGCACGCCGTCCAGACGGACCTGCAGCTGGCCCGGCCCCACGACGGTAGCGGTGCCTTCGATCTGGCGGATGACGCCGGGCTGTCCTGCCACACGGCAGGTGTTGCGCACGCCGATCAGGCCATCGTCACGGGCCGTGTATTCGGCAACTGTCGCATAGCACCCTGCCTGGAACCGGGTGGGAAAGCTGGCCACTTCATACCAGCGCCCCTTTAACTGGGCCGCCTCAAGGTTCGAGACGACGAACATCGGCGAGCCGACCCAGCGGGACGACGGGATGAAGGGCGCGCAGGCCGTGACGGCCAGAAGGGCGGCAAGGGCAAAGATCTTCATTAGGGCGACACTCCTCGTTTGGTCAGGTTCAGCCGCGCCCTGACCTCGTCAGGCCCGATGACGCGGGCCCCGAGGTTTTCGATGATCGACACGGCGCGCTCCACCAGCTGAGCATTGGTCGCAAGGACGCCCTTGTCGAGCCACAAGTTGTCTTCCAGCCCCACCCGCACGTTCCCGCCCGCCAGAACGGCGGCCGCGACATAGGGCATCTGGTTGCGCCCGATGCTGAAGGCGGACCAGTGCCAGTCGGCGGGAACGTTGTTCACCATCGCCATGAAGGTGTTCAGATCATCCGGCGCGCCCCAGGGCACGCCCATGCACAGCTGCACCAGCACCGGCGCCGGGATCACGCCTTCTTTCACCAGCTCCCTGGCGAACCACAGATGGCCGGTGTCGAACGCCTCGATCTCGATCCGCACGCCCGCATCGCGCATCCGCGTGCCCATGTCGCGCAGCATGCCGGGGGTGTTGACCATCACGTAATCGGCTTCGTTGAAGTTCATCGTGCCGCAGTCCAGCGTGCAGATCTCGGGGCGGCACTGCACGATATGCGCCACCCGTTCCGCCGCGCCTGCCATGTCGGACCGCTGCGACATCCGTGCCATCGAGTCTGTGCCGTCGAACAGCAGATCGCCGCCCATGCCGGCGGTCAGGTTCAGCACCACATCCGTGGCGCTGTCGCGCACGCGTTCGGCAACCTCGCGGTACAGGGCCGGATCGCGCGAGGGCTTTCCGGTTTCCGGCTCGCGCACGTGGCAATGGACCACCGCAGCGCCAGCCTGGGCTGCCGCGATGGCGCTGTCTGCAATCTGCTTGGGGCTGCGCGGCACATGCAGGCTGCGGTCCTGCGTGCCGCCCGATCCGGTGACGGCACAGGTGATGAAAACCTCGCGGTTCATGGCAAGCGGCATCGGACATCCTCCCTTATTCACAGCCACCCTATGCGGGCTTGCAGGCCAATGCTGTGCAATTTACGAAAGGATCATGACATCAGGCGCAACAATCTTTGCTCCGTCCCGCAGCCCGCTGACCATCGCGGCGCTGGTGCTGCCGCAGGCGTCGATCCTGGAAGTGGCCTCGGTGCTCGATCCGCTGCGCGCGGCCAACCGCCACCTGGGCAGCGACAGCTACCGCTGGCGCGTGGTCTCGCCTGACGGGCACGCCGTGCCGCTCACCTGCGGCATCGAACTGCCGTCCTCCGGGCCACTCGCCGCCGCTGCCGGGGCCGATGCCCTGATCGTCATTGCCGGGTTCCGGCAGGCCGAGGTGGCCACCCGCCCGCTGATCCGCGATCTGCGCCGCATGGCCCCGCGCTTTCGCGCCATCGGCGGGATCGATGCCGGGGCCTGGGTGCTGGCCCGCGCCGGCCTGCTGGACGGGCACCGCGCCACGGTGCATTGGGAGGATCTGGAAGATCTGGCCGCCGCCCATCCGCAGGTCGAGGTGCTGCCCCACCGCTACGTTCTGTCGGGCGGGCGCTTCACGGCGGGGGGGGCCGCGCCGGCGGCTGATCTGATGCTGCACCTGATCCGGTCCCGGCATGGCGCGGCGGTAGCGCTTCAGGTGGCGGCGTCCTTCATCACCACGGCCCGCGACGGGGCGGACCCCCAGGTCAGCGCCCCGCCGGCCGACCTGCGCCTGGACCCCCGCGTGGCTGCGGCCCTTGCCCGGATGGACGCCCGGCTCGACAGCCCCGAAGCCGCCGCAGCGACCGCCCGCCAAGTCGGGGTATCGCCGCGACGCCTCGAAGGGCTGTTCCGCGCGGCCCTGGGCACCACGCCTGCCGCCCATGCGCTGGACCTGCGGCTGCAGGCGGCGCGGCGGATGCTGACCGACACCCGTCACCCTGTGCAGGAGGTGGCGCTGCGCACCGGCTTCACCTCTCCCTCGGCCTTCGCGCGCGCGTTCCGGCACCGCTTCGGCCAAAGCCCGACCGCCGTGCGGCGCGGCGGCGAATGACCCGGACCGGCTATCCCCGCAAAGGATAGCGGTCCGGTTCCTCGAAAACATCGATCGCCTTGGTCCCGGCCGTCAGGCGCACGGCATGTACCACGCCTGCCGGAATGTCGTAGCTGTCACCCGGCAGGTAGACCCGGCTGACCCCGCCGATGGTGATCTCGACCGTGCCACTGACCACCGTGCCCCACTGCCCCTTGTGGGAATGCGGCGGCAGGGCAAAGTCCTGCAGGAAGTCAAACAGCACCACCAGCCCGGCGTCGGACCGGAACGCATGGGTCCGGACCACGGTGTCGGGGATCGGCACGTCCAGCCCGGGGGCTGCCCTGATGAAATCCGGAAAGTCCATCGAATCCTCTCTGACGCAGGCCGCCCCCTGCCCTGTCTCATTCGCGGCAATATCCTCGGGGGGTGATGGGCGATCAGAAACCCTCCGGGGGGGGTTTCCGCGAAGAACGCCCGGCCCGTGGCCGGCCTGGGGGGGGCAGACAGCCCCCCGGCGCAGTCCTCCGGGATCAGGCCACCCGCTGCGGCACGCGGCGTTCCAGCCAGCGGAAGCCCAGCACGATCAGCCCGGTGATGCACATATAGACCACCGCCAGCAGCAGCAGCGGCTCGTAGACGATGAAGGTATCCTGCCGGACGCGGCTGGACACCGCATAGATGTCCATCACCGTGATCGTCGCAACCAGCGG
>Ga0114977_10002591_pt1 | contig 11604 bp, 10 predicted proteins | sample S_130805_MF_Meta_FD_87026 | JGI IMG/M metagenome (GOLD analysis project Ga0114977, IMG submission 87026) | Freshwater microbial communities from Lake Simoncouche, Canada to study carbon cycling - S_130805_MF_MetaG | ecosystem: Environmental > Aquatic > Freshwater > Lake | place: Lake...
CCCTTCAGGGCTTGGGGGTTTTACGAGGCCGTTTACCCAGGGCTTTGCCCTGGGCTATCGCATTGTGCCCCGTTGGGGCGGAAGACCGGTGCCCCTTTTGGGGGCGAAGATCGGTGCGGCGTTGGGGACGAAGATCGGTGCGTCGTTGGGGACGAAGATCGGTGCGTCGTTGGGGGCGGTTGATGTTATCGGTTCGAAGTACTATCATCCTGCGAGGGCGTGCGGCACGGCCCATATGCGTTTGTTTCATTGCAGGGATACCATTCGGTGTTCTACGTTTTGCTGTATCTCGTCGCTATCGTAGGAGCGAATCTTTCTTCGACGTATTTTGGTCCTTCGGCGTCGATCGTAAACGCATTTCTTCTGATCGGATTGGATTTAACAACCCGCGATAAACTTCACGAGTCATGGCAAAATCGGGGATTGCTTCCGAAGATGACTTGTTTGATCGTCGTCGGAGCCGCGATCTCTTGGTTGCTCAATCGCAATGCCGGCCCAATCGCATTGGCAAGCACATTAGCATTCGGCTTGGCGGCCATCACTGACGGTGTGCTTTACCAATCCCTTCGAAGACAACCTCGCATGGTAAAGATCAACGCATCGAACGTGGGGAGCGCTCTGGTCGATAGTTTGGTCTTTCCAACGGTGGCTTTCGGCGCACTGCTGCCTGGAATTGTCGCTGGACAATTCGTTGCAAAAGTCTTCGGTGGTTTTCTCTGGGCTGTCATCCTTACTTTTATCGTCGGGGATTTCGATCGCTCAGATCGAAAAGCGATCTGAGTAGGATAAGCTTGTCTCGGATTCCTACAAACTAGCAAACTCTACCATCGTTCAACTGGAGCGAGAGATGAAGATTCCGATCTTTCAAGTCGATGCTTTCGCGGACCAATTATTTCGTGGAAACCCCGCCGCTGTATGCCCACTGGATGCTTGGCTCGCTGATGAGGTGTTGCAAGCGATCGCGGCTGAAAACAACTTGGCCGAGACCGCTTTCTATGTCGCAAGCGACGATGGGTATCGACTTCGATGGTTCACGCCAACAACCGAAGTCGACTTGTGCGGTCACGCAACTCTTGCGGCGGCACACGTGTTGTTCAAGGGATTACCGGCAGGTGTGCAACAGGTTGAATTCGATACACGTAGCGGAAAGCTGCGAGTGATGCGTGAGTCGGATTGCTTAACACTGGATTTTCCCAGCCAGGTTGGTCTCAAGTGCGAAGCGCCAAAAGCTTTGGTCGAAGGCCTAGGCGTTGAGCCTTTGGAGTGTTACCGCGCGATGGATTATATGGCGGTACTGACCAGCGAAGCGGCGGTTCGCGATGTGAAGCCAGATTTTCGACGTTTGAACGAATTGGATCTGCGCGGTGTGATCATCACTGCACCAGGGAAAAATGTTGATTTTGTAAGTCGGTTTTTTGCACCGAGGTTCGGAATCGATGAAGACCCTGTAACGGGATCCGCCCACTGTACGCTTGCTCCTTATTGGGCGAAGCGGCTCGGGCGAACCACGCTCGAAGCAACCCAGTTATCGAAGCGGACTGGGATGGTCCGTTGCCGAGTGGAGGCTGATCGAGTGTTTCTCTCTGGAAAAACCGTCGAGTATTTAGAAGGGACGATCGAGATACCCGTTCGTTGAAATCCCGTCGATCAAGCTAGTAACGGGCGATTTCCTTCGCAGGGGCTAGCTTGAGTTGTGAAGTGATTTGTGCAGCGGCTTGATTCATCATGCCAAGTTCACTGCTTATAGCGATAAACTTCCAACCCTCGCTGATACGTCGCGAGGCTGTGGCAGCATCGGCGACGTGGATGCCGGGGGCAACTCCATGTCGGATTGCTGCGGTTCGAATGCGATTCAACGCATCGATGAATTGCGGATCATCACAATCCATTTGAGGCGTTTTGCCCATGGAGGCTAGCAAGTCGTTAGGTCCGACGAAGACCGCGTCGATACCGGGGACGGCGAGTATCTCCTCGATCCTTTCAACTGCTTCAATATGCTCAGCTTGGACAACGACTAGAATTTCGTCGTTGGCTTTCTGGTAATATTCGGCGGCGGAGCATTGATAGTTCAGTGCATGCTGACTTCCGCCGACACTGCGGGTACCTACCGGTGGGTATTTGCAACTAGCGACTGCCAGTTCGGCTTGTTCAACGCGGTTGCACATTGGAAAAATGATCCCGTGGGCTCCGAGATCTAATGCTCGTTTTGCGTTTTCGTGAGAAATCGATGGGACGCGGATTAAGGGAGTGCAGTGGGCATCTGCGATGTGAGCGAAGATGGTCGCTGCGGTGTTCCAATTGCAATCGCTGTGTTCCATATCGACGGTCAGCCAGTGGAACCCGGTCCGAGCCATGAAACGCGCGGCGGTTGGGCTTGAGAGCGACAGCCATGTACCGACTTGATGTTGGCCATCGTGAAGAGCTTGTCGAACTGTGTTGGTTTTCAAGTGGTTCTACTCCGAATTAGTCGATTGGTTTGAATGGTTGATTGGTTTGTGGTGTGGTGTGGTGTAAGGGTGGGCTTAGATGATAAGCGATGCCCGCAGGTTCTTTTGCGTTAGGACTTGAGGATTACAGATGACCGACGGTGGGATTTTGTTCAAGAGTGCGTCGATGGGGTCGAAGCATCCTTGGCTCATCCGTCTTGATGCTTCGAACGAGTTAAACGCGTTATGGGGGGTGAGCAACAGTTTTGGGGTGGAACGCAGAGGATGGTTCACAGGCAAGGGTTCTTCTTCGTACACATCGATTGCAGCGCCTCCGATGGCTCCTGAATTCAAAGCGTCTATTAGAGCATTCGTATCGATTAATCCTCCACGAGATGTGTTGATCAAGAGAGCATGCGGTTGCATTTTTCGAAACGCATCAGTGGAGAACATATGTTTGTTTTCAGGTGAGTTCGGGGCGTGGATGGAAACGAAGTCGCTGGATTCGAGGAGTGAGTCGAAGGAAAGCCATTCGATGTGTGAAGCTAGTTCGACCAGTGTCGCAGGGGCTTGTTTAGCAAGCATCATGGATTCGAGCAATGGATCATATGCGGCCACTCTTAGTCCGAATCCGAAAGCACGTTTTGCGACAGCTTGGCCGATGCGCCCGAATCCGACGAGACCGAGTCGTTTGCCGCTGAGTTCGATGCCGGGGAATTCATTCCAACCGTTTGATTTCATACAAGCGTAGCCGGTATGGATATGTCGCGCGGCGGAGAGGAGCAAGCCGAAGCAGTAGTCGGCCACAGCATCGGTCATCGCTTCTGGGACATTGGTGACAATCACCCCGGCTTGAGTCGCTGCCGCGAGGTTCACGCTATCGATACCGACTCCGCATCGGGCGATGAGTTTCAAGTTAGGAAGCGATTTGAACACAATGGGGGTGTAGCAGTCGGTCGCTGCAATGATGGCGTCCACTTCAGCGGCTTGATCGATCAGGTCATTTTCGTTCAAGGGTCCCCAGGGTGCCGAGTGGAGAATTGAACAGCCAAGAGCTTCGAGTTGCGATTGCAAAGCGCGTCCGCTCACGGAGAACGCTTGAGCTGTAACCAAGATCTTCATCGATAACGTTTGGATTAGTGAATGTGGATCTGCGAGTTTGAGAAGGCGTTTTTTCTTCAAGAGATAGCGGCTTGGGAACTCTCGGGCTCGCACAACTGGAGAAAGGTGCTGATTGTAACAAATGTGACAAGTAGTGGATCGCGCGAAAAACTTCCTCGATCGAATCGACTAGGAAAAATATGGCGGCTGGGAAAGGTTTGCCGAAGACCAAGAGTACCTTTGTTTTAGAGAAACGAAGACAGACCAAATTCAGCCTTCAAGGGAGCCGTCAGGTGAAATCCGAGATTCTCGAGTCGATAGACCACATCAGCAGGGACAGGCAAGGCACCGAAGGGAATCGGTATCCACAGGGATCGGGTACGAAATCTAGAGTTTCGTTGCCAGGGGTGCTCGTCAATGACACTCCAGATACGAATTTGCAAGGGAGTCGCAGTGTTGCTTTGGCGGGAGATGACCGCCTATTGGACGACACGACGATTGATCGCTTGGTGAAGTTGCTCGATTCGTATGATCGGCAGGTCAAAGGCTGGGCCGAGGCGGACGAGTCGTCTCGTTACGATCGCTGGCCGAGCTTGATGACTTTCTGTTTGTTTGGTCTTGGGATCGCTATCACGGCAGCTACGAACTATTGGAATTATGGCCGTCAGCTTGCGGATCACGAGTTTGTGCTTTTCAATATTTCCGGGGCGATGGTGTTTCTTCTCTCGGGGATAAGTCTGTTTTACGATCGTTCGGTTCGCGAGATCGGCAATGATCGGATTCGCAAGGAATCTGGACGCCGTGTTGAAGCTATCGGCGAGCAAGTTCGTTCGATGTCGCAACTTTATCAGAGGTGGATTTCGGATTGGAAGGGGCAGAAGAGTCAGTTGCTGCGATTGGAAGCAGCGGTTCGAGATGCTGATTCGCAAAGCGTTGCAGCGGAGCTCAAAGCGAAGCAATGCATCGAGGAATCCGATGCACTTGGACGGCAACGGGATGAGCTTCTTGCTACTGTCGAGTCGCTGAAGGAACAAGCGGTACAACTTCAGGCTGACGCGGATTACGCGAAGCTCAAGTTGTGCGGAATTGATTCGGGGATCGAAGCCAAGAAGGAGCATCTAGCTGATTTGAGGAACGAGCGAGAGAAGGTTCGTCGCGAGATTCTCGAGTTGGAAGAGAAGTCAGCCCAAGCAGCAGATACATTTGAAACAACCCGCAACGAGTACGAAGCGAATTTGCGACAGTTCAATCGCGACTTGCAATCGATCGAGCGTCGGATTGAGAAGTTGACCAGCGAATCGCACCAGCTTCAAGGCGAATGCGAGGGGTTAATTCGTCAGAAGAGTGACATGGAAGCGGATCTTGATTCGTTGAAAGCTGAGTTCGATAGGAACATTGAAATTCAGACTCAAACCTTGGCGAGCGTGACTTCGTCGTTGGAAGACTGCAAAGCAGAGCGTGCTTTGCTCGAGGAAGCGATTGCGGTTAACCGCAAGGAGCTCGATGGTTTGAAAGCGGATCAAGCGAGTTTGATTGACACGATTGCTGGATTGACAGCGAGTCGCGAGCAATGCGAAGCGAGCTTGAAGAGTTTGATAGAAGAGACATCGCAGAAGCGAGAACTCAATGAGTTGCTCGAGACCCAAACGAAGGTTCTGGTAGAAGATCGCGAATTGCGATGCAACAAGCTCGATAAGTCGATTTCAGAACTTGATGGAACGTTGTCCACGAGGCGAGGGGAATTGTTGGTAGCGTCCGAGCAATTCGAACGAGTACATGATCATCATCGACAGCTAGCTGCTGAGATCGATCACTTGACACGTGTTAAGACAGCCATGGAGACATCGGTTAACGAGTTGACGGATCGGTTGGCTAACAAGTCGTCCGACTTCAAGCGAAAGACCTTGCAAGTTCATGAGCTTGCAAATCGCTTGGAGGCTCTCACCGAGACCGTCAACAACCGTGCGGTTGGACCGAGTGCCCCGGTTACCATAAGTCCTGTGAGTGGAGCCATAAGCCCCGTGAGAGAAGAGAGTGCTCGTTCGGTTGTGAACCAAGAGCAGTTCGATACTCAAAGTCGAGGTCGAGCAACAGGTGGCGGATTGCATGGCCCGCACTGGAGCAATGATCAGATTCAAAAGATCTTCGATCGCATCGATGATCTGGATGAATTGACAGAAGAAGGGCTAGATTAGACGATTTGCAAAACTGCTGCGGTGCATTGTTCTACCGGACAGATGCGAGTGGTGGTCTGAAAAAGAGATTCGATTCAATGCAAAAGGTAGGTGGGCTTGGAAAAGCTCATCTACCTTTCATTTTTCATTCATCACTTCTTAATAATAGACCACCTTTCCTGTTTTGTTATGTTATGAAAGTGTTAAGAATGCGTGAATTGAGTGCTGGAGACCTTCTATTAATTGACCTTGGCTGTACTATTCGCCCGTTGTCCGAGACGGCGATGTCTTCGGACGCGGATTTCTCTGCGGAGTGTGGAGAAGCCTGTAGGGCGGATATTTTACGGGAGATCTGTTTATGAAGATGCGGTTGGGTCGAAAGTCGACCATGCGTCGAGCGTTCACCTTGGTTGAATTGCTTGTTGTTATTGCAATTATTGGTATTTTGGTTGGTTTGCTCTTGCCCGCAGTTCAAGCTGCACGTGAAGCGGCTCGTCGTATGAGCTGCTCGAACAACATGAAGCAGATTGGATTGGCGGTCCAAAACCACGAATCCGCTTTTAAGAAATTGCCTGGCAGTGGTCAGTGTGGTTCGACCGGAGGCACAACGACGGTTTATCAGATCCACTCGGTGGCAACCCAATTGTTGCCCTACATCGAGCAACAAACCGTTTACAACATGTTTGATTTCAACACGAATTCGATCGCCCACTACGGAGCTTCTCCAAGTGGTAACGACTTCCTTACCCCTAGCGGATGCTTGATTCACCGCAGCTCGAAGGGTAAGGCGTACGACGATCCGACCCATCCATCGGGTCAAATTGCTGCTCAGACCCAGATTTCTACCTACGTTTGTCCATCGGCTCCAATGGATCCAGGGACACGAGATCCTGTTGATCGCTTGGGTGGGATTGACTACATGTTCATCGACTTGACCGACGTGGATTCGCGTCCAGGTTCCGCTACTTACGGAATGCGTACTCCATCGTCTGATCCACAATTGGTTCAGGTGCGAGTTCAAGGTATGTTGGATTGCGAAGGCAGCAAGTTGGCTTCGTCGACCGACGGTACCTCGAACACGCTGTTGTCGATTGAAGACGCTGGTCGTGCACACCCGAACGTCGCTAAGTTCGGTGCATTGTCCACCCGCAAGACCCCGGTCTCCAGCCCTGCATTCCCTGTGAACATGAGCACTGGTCCTCTTGGACGTCACATGTACGCTTGGGCCGATGCTGACGCTGTAACCAACGGTTACTCCGGTCCTAGCAACGCGATTGCTCCAGGAGTACGAACCGCCAAGATCAACAACTTTAGCCAAGTTACCGGTGGTCCAGCAGAATGCTTGTGGTCCGTTAACAACTGTGGACCTAACGATGAGCCATTCGCATTCCACGGTTCGGGTGCTAACGCTGTTTTCGGCGACGGCGCCGTAAAGTTCTTGAGTGCGAACTTGGATGGCGTCATCCTCAAGTGGATGGCAGGTCGTAACGACGGTGTGAACTACGAACCACAAGAATAGTCGAGGATTCGACCAATGCGTAATCTGATACTTTTGCTAATGGTTTGCTTGTTTGCAGTAGGTTGCGGTTACCGGGCAGAAATGCTCAAGGGGCCGATGGATGTAACAGGCAAGGTAACCAAAGGTGGACAGCCGTTCGGAAATGTCGTCTTGATGTTGCAACCATTGGAAGCTGGCCATCCAGCGCCATTGGAAGTCAAGGCGGATGGGTCTTTCAAAGGTTCGTTGGTTCCTGGCAAGTATGCTTATTACTTGGCACCGAGTAACGATCCAGCACAAGCAGCAGCATTTCAAGGCGTTGATTCTGCTATGAAGGAAGCGAGCATGGAAAGAACGGTTACGGTGAAAGAAGGTCAGTCGCAACTGGACGTGGCTTTGTAGTTCTCTCGCCGTTATAAGTCAAAAATATTGAAAGCGATCTCGATTAGTCGGGGTCGCTTTTTTGTTTGTACATCCACAGGTTAAAGAACGCTCAGCAACCTTTGTGTTGGTAGCAATTCCGCTTCGGTTCGATGTTCTAGGCTTTTGGAAGGTTTAGCCGTGTAGTTGCGATAAGTTCCTCGGCACCGAGGGATTTCAGAGATTGAGCAACATGTGCTGCGAGGGAGATTGGAGTCTCGTCGTTGATTGCACCTGCTTGGGAGATAGCAGCTTGATCGATAGGAACATGGTGCAAGGTTGAGATCAGTTTTGTTCCGTCGTCGGAAAAGACTTTTGCGCGGAGTAGTAGAATTTGGTTGGCGATGGTGGCGTGAGCGGCGACTGGGGCGAGGCAACCGGCTTGGAGCAAACGCAGCAGTTCCCGTTCAGCACGAACGCAGATCAGTGTAGCGGGATCGATTATAGGTAGGAGAGCTTCTCTGGTTTTTGAATCTTCGGTGCGAGTCTCGAGACCAAGGGCTGCTTGACCGACGGCCGGCAGCATCACGTCGGTGGGCAAGACGCATAGGTGTTCAGGATTGAGTTTCAGCGATTCGAGCCCGAGACGTTGAAGTCCTGCGTAGGCGAGGATGATGGCGTCGAAGGGTTGAGAAGTCAGCTTCGCGAGGCGAGTTTCTACATTTCCCCGGATATCTTGTAGGTCGAGGTCGGGGCGAAGGTGTAGCAGTTGTGCTTTGCGCCGTGGAGAACCAGTTCCGATGCGAGCGTTCTGAGGGAGGTCCGAGAGACTTCTGAACTTGGTTGAAATCAAGCAATCGTTTGGAGATTCACGGTTTGGGACAGCGGCCAAGGTAAGGCCAGGGATCGGTTGGGTTGGGAGGTCTTTCAAACTATGGACAGCGATATCGCAGCGCTCGTCTAGAAGTGCTTTTTGAATTTCCTTAGTGAAGAGTCCCACGCCGCCCCCTTGGCCCAATGGAGTGGTGGTCGTATCGCCGGTTGTAGTGATTTTCACTAGTTCGACTTGGTGTCCGGCTGAATTCAATTGGTCAGCAACCCAGTGGGCTTGCCAGAGTGCCAGGGGGCTGTGCCGGGTACCAATTCGTAGTTGCATGGTTAGAGATTCCGTGGATTTTGCTTATTCGAAGCTTGTGTAGCTTAGGGGAAAGACCTGCAAAAACGTTAAGGTGGGAGGAGGAGGGGGGAAAGTGAGTGTGAGAGACCTCCGCATTTCGGAGGATTCTTGTTACCATGCTTGGAGGTGAACAGAGGAGGCCTTGTGGTCCTTCTGGTGATCGACCTGTGTTTTGCAGTTTCTCAGACGCATCAGTTTTTCGCAATGGATGATCAGCCACAAAACCTTACCGGGTTGGACTTACCGACGATTGTGTTAGCGAGCGTCGTGTTAGGGGTTTTAGCGGTCGCGTCGATCGTGGCTAGAAATTTGAGCAATCAGCCCACACCTTCGGTGAATCCTGCGTTGGTCAATCGTTTTGTGCAGCGATTGTGGGCTTGGTGGCTCATGTTTGCCATTTTGATTTCCGGGATGTTTCTGCATCGGGTTGGAACGATCATTTTGTTTGGGTTGGTATCGTTTTGGGCGTTTCGAGAATTTATCACGATGACACCGACGAGGCGTGGGGACCATCGGGCGTTGGTTTGGAGTTTGGTGGTATTCACGCCGTTGCAGTATTTGCTCATTGGGCTTTCTCAGTCCGGGATTTCGTATCGGGGAGAGCGGATCGACTTCTATTCGATCTACAGCGTCATGATTCCGGTGTATGCGTCGTTATTTATTCCGGCGAGAATTGCGATAGCGGGTGATCACAAGCGATTTTTGGAGCGCTCAGCGCAGATTCAAGCAGGGTTGTTGATCTGCGTTTATTGTTTATCTCATGCTCCTGCTTTGTTGGATTTGAAGTTGATCGAGTCTGATGGTTCGCTGTGGGATGGATCGCGGGCGGGATTGTTGTTTTACTTCGTGCTAATTTCACAACTCTCCGATGTGTTGCAGTGGTTGTGGAGTCGTTTGAAGAGTCAGCGTGTCATTGCCCCCGATGTCAGCAGCACGCGGACTTGGGAAGGGGTGCTCGGTGGGACGCTATCGACTGGGATCTTCGGTGCTTTGTTGTATTGGGTCACTCCGTTTACCCCATGGCAATCGGCCTGTATGGCCATGGTCATCGCCTTTTTAGGATTCGCGGGTGGGATAACCATGAGTGCCATCAAGCGAGACCGGGGGGTTCGCGATTACGGAACACTAGTGATGGGGCACGCTGGCGTGTTGGATCGGATAGATTCTCTTTGTTTCTCAGCACCGATATTCTATCACTTGACCCGTTTCTTTTTTAGCATTCACTGACCTGTTCCTTGTTTGGCCGATCACTTGAAGGTTGGCCGATCGCTTGGGCCGCTGAAGTTGGGAGCTTAGCATGCAAGAGTTCAAAACGCAGTCTTGGGCAATAAGTTTAGATCTGAGGAGTCGACTGTGCTCGGCATGTTTATTCACAGTCGGTCTATCGGTGCTCTGTTCATTTGGCTTGCTAGGAGAGTCATTGGGCCAAGACGTTGGTGATACGGCTCCTCGAGGTCAAGGAGTTCAAGTAGAGAAAGGGCGAGCGAGCGAAGAGCCTCGGGTTGCGAATGCCGTTTTTGGGGGTGGGTGTTTTTGGTGTCTGGAAGCTGTCTTTGAACGCGTCTGGGGGGTGGAGTCGGTAGTCTCGGGGTATTCCGGAGGAGCGTTGGCAAATCCGAGTTACGAGCAAGTCCTTACCGATCAGACTGGACATGCGGAGGTAGTGAGAGTTCAGTACGATCCTTCGATTGTCAGCTACGAAGAATTGCTGCGGATCTTTTTCAAGGCGCACGATCCGACGAGTCTTAATGCACAGGGGCCTGATTTCGGCACTCGATACCGCTCCGTCGTTTTTTACGGATCGCAGGAAGAGTTGCAGGCTGTTGAAGGATTGCTTGAAGAGTACAAGAAGAAGCGGACGTTTCGCGGGAAGATCGTAACGGAGGTTTCTCCGTTACGCGTGTTTTTTCCGGCGGAGGAATATCATCAGGATTACTTTGCAAAGCATCCAGAGAAGCCTTACTGTCAAGCGAACATTTTGCCAAAGATCAGCAAGTTTGAGCGTGGTTTCAAAGAGAATAGCAAGGTAGTCAAGCTAAAGTCACTCAAGGCCGAACGAGAGAAGCTTCAACGGGAGTCACGATCGCAAAAAGGTTCGAAGGAACAGTGGGTTTTTGAAAACATCGCGGGGACCGGCCAAGCCGGATTCGACGGGGATGGTGGGCCGGCGCGTGAAGCGCAGTTGAACAATCCTTTTGGGGTGGTTCGAGGTCCGGATGGATGTATTTGGTTTTGCGAATACACCGGGCAGCGAATTCGGCGAATTCGCAAGGATGGTGTTTTGGAGACCGTTGCAGGCAATGGGAAGACTGGTTTCGAAGGGGATGGTGGCAGTGCATTGCAAGCTTCCTTCAATCAGCCTCACGAGATACGCTTTGATCGCAAAGGGGATTTGTATGTTGTCGATATGCAAAATCACGTTGTTCGCAAAATAGAAATGTCCACTGGTATCATCCGGACGGTGGTCGGGACAGGAAAGCCGGGGTATCAGGGGGATGGAGGCCCGGCCGATCGAGCGATGTTGCGTCAACCGCACAGTATTCAGTTTGGTCCGGATGGTAGTTTGTTTATTTGCGATATCGGCAATCACGTTATTCGTAGAGTCAACATGGATAGTGGGGTAATCGAAACTTTTGCGGGGACTGGGCGTGCTGGTCTGACTCCCGATGCGGCGCCTATCGTTGGGACACCGCTCAATGGCCCAAGATCAATCGATTTCGATTCCCAGGGAGATATGTGGTTGGCTACTCGCGAAGGGAATCAAGTCTTTCGCCTGCGAATGAAAGAAGGGCGTTACGAACACATAGCTGGAACGGGAAAAAGTGGGACGGCCGGCGAGGGGGGCTTGGCGAAAACAGCCGAGTTGAA
>Ga0114977_10002593_pt1 | contig 11600 bp, 10 predicted proteins | sample S_130805_MF_Meta_FD_87026 | JGI IMG/M metagenome (GOLD analysis project Ga0114977, IMG submission 87026) | Freshwater microbial communities from Lake Simoncouche, Canada to study carbon cycling - S_130805_MF_MetaG | ecosystem: Environmental > Aquatic > Freshwater > Lake | place: Lake...
ATTCGCCTTGCCTATCTTTGCCAGACGTTGCCAGATGTTGCTCGTCTTTGCCAGTCACTCCCACTCAATGGTCGCCGGCGGTTTTCCGGAGATGTCGTAGACCACGCGGTTGATGCCGCGCACTTCGTTGATGATCCGATTGGACACTCTTCCCAGCAGTTCATGCGGCAGTTCCGCCCATTTGGCGGTCATGAAGTCCGAGGTCTGCACGGCACGCAAGGCCACCACGTACTCGTAGGTGCGGCCGTCGCCCATGACCCCGACGCTCTTCACCGGCAGGAACACGGCAAATGCCTGGCTGGTCTTGTCATACCAGTCGGCGGCGCGCAGTTCGTCTATGAATATAGCATCGGCGCGGCGCAGCAGGTCGGCAAACTCTTGCTTCACCTCGCCGAGAATGCGCACCCCCAGGCCCGGCCCGGGGAAGGGATGACGATAGACCATCTCGTGCGGCAAGCCTAGCGCCACGCCGAATTCCCGGACTTCATCCTTGAACAGTTCGCGCAAGGGCTCGAGCAGTTTGAGGTTCAGCGTTTCAGGCAGGCCGCCGACATTGTGGTGACTCTTGATGGCGTGCGCCTTCTTGGTTTTCGCCCCCGCCGACTCGATCACATCGGGGTAGATCGTGCCCTGGGCGAGCCACCTTGCGTTCGGCAGTTTCTGCGCTTCGGCCTGAAACACTTCGACAAACTCGCGGCCGATTATCTTCCGCTTCTGTTCCGGATCGCTGACGCCCTGCAGATGTCCCAGAAACTGGCTCGCCGCATCGACATGAATAACCTTGACGCCCAGGTTTCGGGCAAAGGTGTCCATCACCTGCACCCCTTCATTGAGTCGCAGCAGGCCGTTATCGACGAAAACGCAGGTCAGTTGATCGCCGATGGCACGATGCAGAAGAGCTGCAACCACTGAGGAATCGACGCCGCCGGAAAGACCGAGAATCACCTCCTCGCCGCCGACCTGGGCACGCACCTTGTCGATCGCCTCATTGACGTAGTTCGGCATGTTCCAGTCGCGGCCGCAACCGCAGATATCATGGACGAAGCGGGCGATGATTTCGCGCCCCTTGAGGGTGTGCGTGACTTCGGGATGGAATTGCACGGCATAGAAGCCGCGCTCCTCATCCGCCATGGCGGCAATCGGCGTCGATTCGTTGCTGCCGATGATCTTGAAGCCGGGCGGGAGTTCGGTCACCTTGTCGCCGTGGCTCATCCAGACTTCGAGAAGGCCATGGCCCTGCTCGTTGATACGATCCTGAATGCCGTTGAAGAGTTTCGAATGGCCCCTGGCCCGCATCTCGGCATAGCCGAATTCACGAGTCGGGCTGCCTTCGACCTTGCCGCCCAGTTGCGCGGCCATGGTTTGCATACCGTAGCAGATGCCCAGCACCGGCACTCCCAGCTTGAATACGATGTCCGGCGCCTTCCAGTCAGCGGCCTCGTACACCGAATTGGGACCGCCGGACAGAATGATCCCCTGCGGCTTGAAGTCGCGAATGAAGTCTTCGGCAACGTCGAAGGAATGCAGTTCGCAATACACCTGCTGTTCGCGCACGCGGCGGGCGATGAGTTGCGCAACCTGAGAGCCGAAATCGAGGATGAGGATTTTCTGGTGGGTCATGTTGGAAATCTCGCGAAAAGGCAAATGCAGATTCAGTGATGGCTGACGCCGGAATTTTCGATGCGGTGCGCGGCGGCCGAAACAAAAAAGGCGGTGCAGCAGTCTTTCCGAACCGCCGTACCGCCCCTGCCCGGACAATGGACGTCAGTCGATATGGTAGTTCGGTGCTTCCTTGGTGATCTGAACGTCATGCACATGGGATTCGCGGATGCCTGCCGAAGTGATTTCGACAAACTCCGCTCTGGCGCGCATGTCGTCGATGGTGGCACAGCCGACGTAGCCCATGGAGGAACGCAGGCCGCCCATCAACTGGTGGATTACCGCAGTGACCGGACCCTTGTACGGCACGCGGCCTTCGATCCCTTCCGGCACCAGCTTTTCGACATTGGCATCGGAATCCTGGAAATAGCGATCCGCGGCGCCGTCCTTCATCGCACCCAGACTGCCCATGCCGCGATAAGCCTTGTATGAGCGTCCCTGATACAGCACGGTTTCCCCCGGCGCTTCTTCAGTGCCGGCGAACAAGCCGCCCAGCATCACGGTATTGGCTCCGGCTGCGATGGCCTTGGAAATGTCACCGGAAAAACGGATGCCGCCGTCGGCGATGAGCGGAATGGCGCTGGCAGCCAGCGCCTTGGCGACCATGTCCACCGCGGTAATCTGCGGTACGCCGACTCCCGCAACGATGCGTGTAGTGCAGATCGAACCGGGACCGATGCCGACCTTGACCGCGTCGGCGCCGTGATCAACCAGCGCCAGCGCCGCGCTGGCCGTGGCGATGTTGCCGCCGATCACCTCGACGTGCGGGAAATTCCGCTTGACCCACTGCACGCGTTTCAGCACACCCTCGGAATGGCCATGGGCGGTATCGACCACGATCACATCGACGCCGGCTTCGGCCAGCAGTTCGACGCGTTCTTCGGTGCCTTCACCGACGCCAACCGCGGCGCCTACCCGCAGATGACCCTGTTCGTCCTTGCAGGCAAACGGGTGTTCGCTGGATTTCAGAATGTCCTTGACTGTCACCAGGCCGCGCAACTGGAAGTCGCTATTGACCACCAGCACGCGTTCCAGGCGATGCCGGTGCATCAGGGCCTTGGCTTCCTCGGCGGAACTTCCCTCGCTGACCGTGATCAAGCGCTCACGCGGGGTCATGATGGCCCGTACCGCCTGATCGAGGTTGATCTCGAAACGCGTGTCGCGATTGGTGACGATGCCTACCACTACCCCGTTATCCACCACCGGCAAACCCGAAATCCGGTGGCTGCGCGTTAGTGCCAGAACTTCACGCACGGTCATGGTCGGCGGAACGGTAATCGGGTCTTTCAGCACACCTGATTCGAAACGCTTGACCTTGGCCACCTCCGCCGCCTGGGCCTTGGGAGTGAGGTTCTTGTGCACTATGCCGATGCCGCCCTCCTGCGCCAGAGCAATCGCCAGTCGCGCCTCCGTCACCGTATCCATGGCAGCGGAGAGCAATGGCAAATTCAACTGGATCTTGCGGGTAAGGCGGGTGGCGAGGCTGACGTCACGGGGAAGGATCGCCGAATGGGCGGGAACCAGGAGGACGTCGTCAAACGTCAGCGCCTTCTGGAGCAGTCGCATAATTATTTTCCTTGTTTGGTGCCGAAACGAGGTTTCCAGTGAAGGCTAACGCCGGCACCGCCGACGTTAAGCGTAGCGGCCAGAACTAAAATCGCATTATACGCGGGTCCGGCCCCTCCCCGTCCGCGGATGGCCGATGCTATTCGCCGCCGCCCTTTTTTAACGCCTTGCCCTCGGCAACCCTTTGTTTGCGGGCTTCCTTGGGATCGGCCAGCAACGGACGGTAGATTTCCACCCGATCGCGATCGCGCAGAGCGGTGTCCGGTCTGGCCAGTTTGGCGTAGATGCCGAGCTTGTTGCTTGCCAGGTCGATTTCCGGATACCTGGCCAGCAGGCCCGAGGCTTCTATCGCCTGCCCCACCGTGCTGCCGGCAGGCAAACTGAGGCTGGCGACTTCCTGGCGCTCCGGCCGGGCATAGACAACCTCGACCTGTATGGTTTCAGCCATAGACTTTCTGTGCCCTTTTGACAAAGGATTCGACGAAGGTGTTGGCGATGTGATTGAACACCGGGCCGACAACCTTTTCCAGCAGGTGGCTGGAAAACTCGTAGTGAAGGCGGAATTCCACCTTGCACGCGGTCTCGCCCAGCGGCGTAAACCGCCAGTGTCCGTCCATATGCGCGAAAGGGCCATCGGTCAACCGGATATCCATCAGTACCGGCTCTTCCTTGACGTTCTCCGTCGAGAAATGCGACTTGAGGCCGTGGTAGTTGATGTGCAGCGTTGCCGCCGTCCGCGTTGCGGTGCGCTCGTGCAATTCCGCACCGCCGCACCACGGCAGAAACTGCGGATAGTCCTCGACACGGTCCACCAGCCTATACATCTGCATCGGCGTGCGTTCGATCAGTACTGATTTTTCGACCAGGGCCATCGCAAAACCGTGTGGACAGGGTGCAGTAGAATGCCCCATTTTATCGCGCTACTCCATGAGCATCGCCGACAACAAGAAGGCATTCCACGATTACTTCATTGAAGAGCGCTACGAGGCCGGTCTGGCGCTCGAAGGCTGGGAAGTGAAGGCAATCCGCGCCGGACGCGCGCAAATCAAGGAAGCCTACGTGGTGTTGAAGCGGGGCGAAGTATTTCTCATCGGCGCCCATATCACGCCGCTGCTTTCGGCCTCGACCCACGTCCACCCCGATCCGGTGCGGACGCGGAAGTTGCTGCTGCATGCCGCCGAAATCAGCAAACTCATCGGCAAGGTGGAGCGCGCCGGCTACACCCTGGTACCGCTCGATCTGCATTACAGCAAGGGCCGCGTCAAGCTGTCGGTCGGCCTCGCCAAAGGCAAGAAGCAGCACGACAAACGCGACGCCGAAAAAGAACGCGACTGGGTTCGCGAAAAGAGCCAGATCATGAAAGCGAAGCTGAGATGAGCGGCGCGGCGAAAGGCCCGCGTTTCGGCCCGTCGCACCCATGACCCCCACCACCCTGCTCTGGCTGGTGACCGGCTGCCTGATGTTGCAGCCGCTGTCGACCGACCTCTACCTCGCATCCCTGCCGGGCATGGCCAACGACTTTGGCGTCACGCCGGCGGCGGTGCAGCAAACCCTGTCGCTGTTCGTCTTCGGCTTCGGTACCGCACAACTTGTCAGCGGCCCCTTGTCCGACCGTTTCGGCAGGCGACCGGTGTTGATCGGCGGCCTCGCCTTATATCTGCTTTCGGGGCTTGCCTGCGCCGCCGCGCCCGGCCTCGACTGGCTGGTGCTGGCCAGGTTCGTTCAAGCCATCGGCTGCTGCACCGCCGTGGTCGTCGCCCGCGCCATCATCCGCGATGCCTATTCGCCTGCCGAGGGAGCCCGTGTCTTGGCCAAAGCCAGTTCGCTGCTGGCCCTGGCGCCGATCCTGGGACCGATTCTCGGCGGCTACCTGCAGGTGGCTTTCGGCTGGCGCGCCGCCTTCCTCGCTCTGGCGCTGGCGGGTCTCACGGTCTGGATCGCCGCCTTGCGCCGCATGAAGGAATCCAACCGCAAGCTCAACCCCGATGCCATGAGGCTCGCCAGCCTCGGCCGGACCTACCTCGATGTCATCCGCACGCCGGCCTTCTGGGCCTATGCGCTGCCGGGGGCAATGTCCTACGCCTCGATATTCGTATTCATTTCCGGCACCCCCTTTGTGCTCATCCGGGTCCTCGGCATTGCCCCGCAGTACTACGGCTATCTCTTTGCCTTCGGCGTGTGCGGCTATCTGAGCGGAACCCTGATCTGCCGCCGCCTGCTGGGCAGCATGGGCATCGAGCGGGTACTGAAGCTGGGCACGACAATCGGCCTGCTCGGCGGACTGAGCTTCCTTGGCCTGGTGCTGGCCGACGTGCGACATTGGACTCTGGTGGTGGCGGCGCAATTCACGGTCATGACCGCCCACGGCGTCAACTTTCCCTGCGCCCAGTCAGGCTCGCTGGCGCCCTTTGCCAAGCAGGCCGGCGCCGCCGCAGGTCTGTTCGGCTGCCTTACGATGTATGCCGCCCTGCTCGCCGGCACCTGGGTCGGCCGCAGCCACGACGGCACCCTGCTGCCCATGGCGACGATCAGCGCCACGGTGACCGTCATGTTGTTTACCCTGACACGGCTCATGGCTCGCCATGGCAGGACGGCATAAGCCGGGCGCCGGCCGTCAGTAGACGAAGCGCGTCTTCAGGTCGTCCAGATTCAACTCCTGCAATATCTGCTCCAGCCGTTGCCTGGCGTTACCCCGCGGCGCATCGCTGAAACGGGCGACGATCAACTCGTTTTTCATCGAATGCTCCCAGCCGACCAGTTCGGTAACGCTTAGCCGGTAGCCGTGCGCCTCGAGCAGCAGGCAACGCAGCACATTGGTGAGTTGGCTGCCGAATTCACGGGTGTGGATCGGATGACGCCAGATTTCCGACAAGGGCGTCGCCGCCAGAGATTCGTTCTTGTGCCGGCGCAGCACGGCCGCGACTTCAGCCTGGCAGCAGGGCACCAGGACGATGAATTGCGCCTGCCGGTCGAGGGCAAACCGGATGGCATCATCGGTCGCCGTATCGCAGGCATGCAGCGCCGTGACGATGTCGACGCGCCGCGGCAGTTGCTCCGACTGAATCGATTCCTCGACCGAGAGATTGAAGAAGGACATGCGCCCGAAGCCCAGTCTGTGCGCCAGATCCCTGGATTTCCCGACCAGTTCGGCACGGCTCTCGATGCCGTAGATGCGGCCGCTGTCCCTGGCCTTGAGAAACAGGTCGTAGAGGATGAAGCCGAGGTAGGACTTCCCCGCCCCATGGTCGACCAGCGCCAGGTCACCGCGCTGCCCCATCACCTCGTCCAGCAGCGGTTCGATGAACTGATAGAGGTGATAGACCTGCTTCAGTTTGCGCCGGCTGTCCTGGTTGAGCTTGCCGTCGCGGGTCAGGATGTGCAGTTCCTGAAGCAGCGCAAGCGACTGCTCAGGATGGATTTCCGCAATGCCGCTACCGGCCAAGTTCAATCCTCGGCCGGCAGGCGAATGATGTGCTGGCCGGACTTTTCGTCGCGCTCGAGGAGGATCAGCTTGTGCTTCCTGGCGTCTTCCAGCAGTTCGCCGAAGGAGCGGTAGCCGTAGTAAGACTCGCTGAAACCCGGCTTGCGCCGCTTCAGGGTCTGCTTGACCATGGAACCCCATATCTTCTCGTCTTCGCCACGCTCGGTGACCAGGGCTTCAACGGTTTCCACCACCAGATCGATTGCCTCCTGCCGCTTCGGGTCTTCGCTCTTTTCATCGGCTTTCGGTTTTGCCGTGGCGCTGACCGCCGGCTTGGCAGCGGCCTTGCGTTCGTTGCGCTGCTTCTTCGCCGGCAGTTCCCGCACCAGATCGTCGTAGAAAATGAATTCATCGCAATTGGCCGCCAGCAGGTCGGATGTGGCCGCCTTGACGCCGACGCCGATGACGCGCTTGTTGTTCTCGCGCAGCTTGGACACCAGCGGCGAGAAATCCGAGTCGCCGCTGATGATGACAAAGGTATCGACATGCGACTTGGTGTAGCACAGGTCGAGGGCATCGACCACCATGCGGATGTCGGCGGAGTTCTTGCCCGACTGGCGGACGTGGGGAATCTCGATCAGTTCGAAAGCCGCTTCGTGCATCGGTGCCTTGAACTCCTTGTAGCGCGCCCAGTCGCAGTAGGCCTTCTTGACCACGATGCTGCCCTTGAGCAGCAGGCGTTCGAGGACCTTGCCGATGTCGAACTGGGCGTACTTGGCGTCGCGCACGCCGAGGGCTATGTTCTCGAAGTCGCAAAACAGCGCCATGCTGGTAATTTCCGGATTGCCTGCCATGTGAGATTCAATACAAGGATGGTAAGAGTGCCAAGTGTCTCACGGACCGACCTCCTGTCACCGAAAGCCTGCGGGCCGCGCGTAACCCGGCATAATGCCGCCTCTCCTGCATCCCGACCCAGCCCGCGTCCAATGTCCGCCCCCCTCGAAACCCTGCGCCGCGTCTTTGGCTACCCCTCGTTTCGGGGCCCGCAGGAGGAGATCATCGAGCACCTGACCGGCGGCGGCGACGCGCTGGTGCTGATGCCCACCGGCGGCGGCAAGTCGCTGTGCTACCAGATCCCCGCCCTGCTCAGGGAGGGCGTCGGCGTGGTGGTCTCGCCCCTCATCGCGCTGATGCAGGACCAGGTCGACGCCCTGCTGCAGGCCGGCGTGCGCGCCGCATTCCTCAATTCCTCGCAGGACTACGAGACGTCTTCGGCGACCGAGCGGCGCCTGCGCATGGACGAACTCGACCTGATCTACGTCGCGCCGGAGCGCCTGCTGACCGATCGTTTCCTGGCGCTGATGGATCACCTGCAAGAACGCCGGCGGCTCGCCCTGTTCGCCATTGACGAGGCGCATTGCGTCTCGCAATGGGGCCACGATTTCCGCCCCGAATACATCCAGTTGTCGGCCCTGCACCAGCGCTACCCGACGGTGCCGCGCATTGCCCTGACTGCCACCGCCGACCAGTTGACGCGCCAGGAAATCATCACCCGCCTCGGCCTGGATGCCGCGCGCATCTTCATTTCCAGTTTCGACCGGCCCAACATCCGTTACACCGTGGTCGAACGCGACAACCCGCGCCGGCAACTGCTCGATTTTCTCGCGGCCTACCGCGGCTCCGCCGGTGCCCTGCATGCCGGGGATGCGGCTGCGCCGGCCGGCATCGTCTATTGCCTGTCGCGCAAGAAGGTGGACGAAACTGCCGCCTGGCTCAACGAACAGGGCATCGCGGCCCTGCCCTACCACGCCGGACTCGAGGCGGCTGTACGCCAGCGTCATCAGCAGCGCTTCCTGCGCGAAGACGGTATCGTCATGGTCGCCACCATCGCCTTCGGCATGGGCATCGACAAGCCTGACGTGCGCTTCGTCGCCCACCTCGACCTGCCCAAGAGCCTCGAAGCCTATTACCAGGAAACCGGCCGCGCCGGCCGCGACGGCGAACCGGCCGAAGCCTGGATGACCTACGGCCTCAACGACGTGGTAATCCATCGCATGCGCATCGACGAATCGATAGCGGGCGATGAGCAAAAACGGGTCGAGCGCAGCAAGCTCGATGCCCTGCTCGCCTGGTGCGAAACCGCCACCTGCCGGCGCGCCCTGCTGCTCAAGTACTTCAGCGAGGAGGCCGGCCCCTGTGGCAATTGCGACACATGTCTCGAGCCGCCGCAGTTGTGGGACGGCACGGTCGCCGCGCAAAAAGCCATGTCGGCGGCCTTGCGCACCGGCCAGCGTTTCGGCGCCGGCCATCTGATCGACATCCTGCGCGGCAAGGCCACCGAAAAAGTGCAGCAGTTCGGCCACGCCAGCCTGCCGACCTTTGGCTCCGGCACGGATCTCGACGAGGCCGGCTGGCGCTCGGTGTTTCGCCAACTGCTGGCCGCCGGTCTGCTCCACGCCGATGCCCAGGCGTATGGCGCGCTGCGCCTGACGGACTTGGCGCGCCCGGTGCTCAAGGGCGAGGCCACGCTGATGTTGCGCCAGCAGGTAAAGCGCATGCGGGGCAAAAAGCCGGCGCAGGCGGGACGTCGTGCCGACGCCGGGACGCCGGCATCAGGACCGGAGTCAGATCTGTTCGAAGGTCTGCGTACGTGGCGCGCAACTCTGGCTCGCGAACAGGGTGTGCCGGCCTATGTAATTCTGCACGACAAGACGCTGCGCGAACTTGCCGCACAGCGGCCGGCAAACCTGGCCGACTTGCTCGGTGTGCCCGGCATCGGCCAGGCCAAGGCCGATCGTTACGGAGAAGCCCTGCTGCGGCTGTTGGCTTGATTCGATGCTGCGCAGAATTTTCCGTCGCTGCGGCGGCAGAAGCAGCGGTCATCAGGCGATAATATGCCCCTGAGAACCAAGGAAACCTGTGCAATGAAGCGCCTCGATGATTATCGCCTGCAGTTGGGCAAGCGGGAACTGGTACCGATCATGGTCGGCGGCATGGGTGTCGATATTTCGACCGCCGAGCTTGCCCTGGAGGCGGCACGGCTGGGCGGCATCGGCCACATTTCGGATGCCATGGTGCCGACGGTTGCCGACCGGCGTTTCAATACCAAGTACGTAAAGAACAAGCTCAGGCAGTTCAAGTTCAACGTCGCCAGCACAGACAAGACGATCGTCAAATTCGACCTCGGCTTGCTGGCCGAAGCAACCGCACTTCATGTCGGTCGCACCATGGCGGAGAAGCGCGGCGAAGGACTGGTGTTCATCAACTGCATGGAAAAGCTGACCATGAACGCACCCAGGGACACCCTGCGCGTGCGCCTCAAGGCGGCGCTGGATGCCGGCATTGAAGGCATTACTCTGGCGGCGGGACTGCATCTGGGCTCGTTTGCCCTGATCGAGGATCATCCGCGTTTCCGTGACGTCAAACTGGGCATCATTGTCTCGTCGCTGCGAGCCCTGCAGCTTTTCCTGAAAAAGAGCGCCCGCACCGGGCGTCTGCCCGACTACGTGGTGATCGAGGGTCCGCTCGCCGGGGGGCATCTGGGTTTCGGCATGGATTGGGCGCAGTACGATCTGGCCACGATCGTGGTCGAAATCCGCGAATGGATGAAGGCCGAGCAACTCGACATACCGCTGATTCCCGCCGGCGGCATTTTCACCGGCTCGGATGCGGTCGCTTTCATGGAAATGGGTGCCGCCGCGGTGCAGCTTGCCACACGCTTCACCGTGTCCAGCGAATGCGGCCTGCCGGAGGATGTGCAGCAGGAGTATCTCAAGGCCAGCGAGAAGGATATCGTGGTGAACTCCATTTCGCCGACCGGTTATCCGATGCGCATGCTGAGCAACAGTCCGGCGATAGGCGCCGGCATCCGTCCCAACTGCGAGGCCTTCGGCTACCTGCTGGATTCCACCGGCAACTGCCAGTACATCGAGGCCTACAACCGTGAAGTGGCGCTGCATCCGGAGGCGAAGAAGATCTCCGTGCCGGACAAGACCTGTCTATGCACCCACATGCGCAATTTCCAACTGTGGACCTGCGGCCACTACACCTACCGCCTGAAGGACACCACCCGCCGCAACGAGGACGGCAGTTATCAACTGCTCTCGGCTGAGCACATCTTCCGCGACTACCAGTTCAGCACGGACAACAAGATCGCGCTGCCGGATCAGGCCGGGAAAACGCCCGTCGACAAATAGCGGTCGCCGCGGTCGCAGACGATGCTGACGATCACCGCGTTCTCCACCTCAGCGGCGATGCGCAAGGCCACCACCAGCGCGCCGCCGGAGGAAATTCCGGCAAAGATGCCTTCCTCGCGCGCCAGCCGCCGCGCCATTTCCTCGGCATGCCCCTGGCCGACGCTTTCGATCTGATCCACGCGCGAAGGGTCGTATATTCCAGGTAAATAAGCTTCAGGCCACTTGCGTATGCCGGGAATCTGCGAGCCTTCCTCGGGCTGGCAACCGATGATGCGGATTGCCGGATTCTGTTCCTTGAAGTAGCGCGAGCAGCCCATGATGGTGCCGGTGGTTCCCATGCTCGAAACAAAATGCGTGATGCGTCCGCCGCTGTCGCGCCATATCTCGGGTCCGGTGCTCTCGTAGTGCGCCAGCGGATTATCCGGATTGGCGAACTGGTCCAGCACGATGCCCTTGCCGTCCCCGGCCATTTGCCCGGCCAGATCGCGTGCCGCTTCCATGCCCCCCGCCCTGGGTGTCAACACCAGTTCGGCGCCGAAAGCGCGCATCGTCTGACAGCGTTCGACGCTCTGATTCTCCGGCATGATCAGGATCATGCGGTAGCCGCGCATCGCTGCCGCCATCGCCAGCGCAATGCCGGTATTGCCCGAGGTGGCCTCGATCAGCGTGTCGCCGGGCTTGATGCGGCCCCGCGCTTCGGCATGGGCAATCATCGACAGGGCCGGACGGTCCTTGACCGAGCCGGCCGGGTTGTTGCC
>Ga0114977_10002594_pt1 | contig 11599 bp, 6 predicted proteins | sample S_130805_MF_Meta_FD_87026 | JGI IMG/M metagenome (GOLD analysis project Ga0114977, IMG submission 87026) | Freshwater microbial communities from Lake Simoncouche, Canada to study carbon cycling - S_130805_MF_MetaG | ecosystem: Environmental > Aquatic > Freshwater > Lake | place: Lake...
CTCACGCCGATGGCCGAGACCACGCCGCCGCTGGCCGTGATCTGCTCGTTGCCGTTGAACAGGAAAAGCGCACCGCGCGTGTCGTCATTCGCACCGCCCGTGACGGAGCCGCCGCCGAGGAAGAAGTTGGTAATGCCGTTGGCGAACCCGTTCGTCGGGTCCAAGTAAAGTACCGCACCAGCGTTCAGGGTCACGGAGGCCACATTGCGCGACGGTTCGCCGTACCCGTTGATTCCGCAGAAGACCCATTGGTCGTTGGCGTAAAGCGTGGCCCCGTTATTCACGATGACCGCGCCAGAGCCCAGGGTGTTACGGGCGGCTTGGAGGGTGCCCGCGTTGATCGTGATGCCACCCGTCAAGGGGTTGTTCCCGGCGAGCACCAACGTACCGCTGCCTGATTTCCTGAGGGAGCCGGTGCCGGAAATCGCGTAACTGGCGGTCGTCGTACCGACCACGCTGAAGTCAGTGGTAGCATTGTTTATCAATCCCCCATTCCGCAGCAAGCCGACCCCATCGTTTTCGAGGATGAGTAGGCCGGCGTTGACCGTGAGGCGGCCGATATCATTGACACCGCTGATCTTCATGGTGCCGGCACCGGCCTTCGTGGCATAGCCCCAAGAATTATTATTATAGTGGCTGATTTTTCCGGAGATCAGCAAATCGACGCCACTACCGGCGTCGACATCGGCGACGGTGAAGACACGGTCTTCGTTGAAGCCGACGCGGACGTCGGCCGAGATCGTGGACAGCACGGTGCCACCGATGGTCACGTCGCCACGGAGCAGATAGTTGCCGAGATCCCAAGCCGGGATGTTCGTCGCGGCGAGTTCGCCGCCCGTGATTGTAAGGGCGCCCAAGGAGAGCGAGTTGCCATTCGTGGTGGCGTTGACGAGCCGCCCGGCGGCCGCGATGACGACCGCGCTACCGCCAGCCAAGGAGCCGCCGCCCCCGTTGCCGATCTGCAGGGTGCCGCGATTGATGGTTGTACCGCCTGTGTAAGCGTTGTTCGCGGTGAGTACCAGCGTGCCGGTGCCGACCTTAGTCAGGCCGAAGCTGCCGCCGGACTCATAGAACCCGGTCACGGTGAGGGTGTCGGCATCCACACCGACAACAGTGTTGGAACGCAAGGCGAAGCCGTTGCCGTTATTACCCCCGATCGTCAGGGCGTTATTGCCGGAGAGGCTACGGATAGCGCCGAGGCCACCGACGCCGGCGCCCCAGACATGCATGTGCTCATCAAGGCTGATGCCACCGCGCAGGGCGAGCGTGGCTCCGTCTAGGACGTAGGTCATCGTGGTTCCGTCCCACCCGCCGACGCCGAGGGAGGTGCTGTTCGTAACTAACAATACTCCCGCGTTAATGTTCGTGACGCCCAAGTAATTTCCAGCCCCAGCGAGTACCCAAGTTCCGGTGCCTTCTTTGCTCACGTTAATGGTCGTGGCGCCGGGTAAATCGTTAATGCCCGCCGTCAGGGTATTCTCCCCCGTGTTAATTCCTGTCAAAGTAAGCGTTCGTACGCCGGGGGCCTCCCACCAGTTGGGCATCGATGCACGGGTGAACGACAGGGTCGCCGATGGGACACTGCCCGAGGCGTCGATGGTGCCGCCGCCACCCGCCGTGCTCAGGCGGATTGCGCGGTCGGTGGTTTGGGCCGTCGAGCCGGCATACCGTAACACACCGCCTCGGAAGAGAAGCCCGATGCTATCACCGCCGGGGTCGCCAGTGCCGGCGCCGAGACTGCTCGCCGTACCGTTGTTCGCAAAGCTGCTGACTTGCACGACGCCGCCAGAGAAGATCGTGACGCCGGTATAAAGGTTCGCTCCCGATAGCACTAAGACACCGGCACCTACCTTGGTAAGATTAGAAGCATTCGCGGCACCGTCGCCATAAACAACATTCGTTAACGTCAACGTACCTGCGTCCACGCCAATAGTCGTGTCGCCATCCAGGCCGATCCACTGGGTCAACGCGTTATTACCCGCCACGCTGCGGATGGCACCCAGCCCACCGACACCAGTACCCAGCACGTGCATGTGCTCGTTCATGCTGATATCACCCCTCAGAGCGAGCGTCGCGCCATAACTAATCCATGTCATCGTGGCACCATCCAGTCCACCCGCACCCAGTGCACCGCTGCTCGCAGCAATCAATGTACCCGCGTTTATGTTCGTAACACCCACGTAATTGCCGGCCCCAGCGAGTACCCAGGTGCCGACGCCGCTCTTGGTGAGGTTAATCTTCGTACCTGCGGTGTCAGCGATACCCGCCGCGAGGGTGTTTTCGCCCGTGTTCGAGCCGGTAAGCGTCAGGGTACGAACGCCGCCTTCCTCCCACCAGTTCGGCATCGATGCACGCGTGAACGACAGGGTCGCCAAGGGGACACTGCCCGAGGCGTCAATGGTGCCGCCTCCGCCCGTCGTGCTCACACGGATCGCGCGATCGGTGGTTTGGGCGGTCGAGCCCGTATACTGCAGCACGCCGCCGCGGAAGAGCAGACCGATGTTGTCACCGGCGGTGTCGCCCGTACCCACGCCGAGGCTGCTTGCCGTGCCGTTGTTGGCGAAGGTGGCCGCATTGACCACGCCACCTCCGAAGATTGTTACGCCACTATAAGAGCTGCTCCCGGTGAGAATGGCCGTCCCTGCGCCGGACTTGACCAAAGCCGCCGGGGCGGTCCCCCAGTCCGATAGACCCTGAGTGAAGGTCAGCTTACGGCCTGCGCCGACATTCCACGTCATTTCGCCGCTCGAGTTGATGTTGGTATTAATGGTCAGGTCCCGACTGTCCGCCGCAATCGAGATCGTGCCAAAGTGTCCCCAGTTTCCAGCAAATACCAAAGGCACTGGGCCGTTGATGGTGATGTCCGTCGTCAGCCCGCTCTGCAAAGATAGCGTATCCGTCCCGCAGAATACATTGATGTTAACCGTCCCATTAACGACATTGCTGTTGAAAACGTAATTGCCCCACTCCGTCCAAGAAGCTTCGACCCAGTTCGCGCCGTTATCGTAGTTCTGATTCACGCCCGAGTTGCCAGTCCACTGGTAAGTGGCGGCCGGGGCCGAGGTCACGCCTAGGAGGGCGGCCGCGACCATGAGCGTGGCACGGGAAAGCAGGGCACGAGAGGACTGGGAGGGCATCGGAAGGGGTAAGACTGAAGGGACGTGTGACCGGGGTGGGTCGTCACGGGGGGGTGTTTTAAAATTAAATTAGAAAAGGATTCTTACAACTTATATCATAGGGAAAGGCCTATTTGATTGATTATGGAACAGGCGTCACGGCACAGGATGCCTGAGGTCGAGGGCGCCGACACAGCGGTGAGGGCGAGGGCAACCATGCCAGCGGCCCCGTTGACCTGCTCACCCGCAAAAGGGTCAGGACATTAGTCGGCGGACCAGTGAGTTAATCGGCCGACTTTCTCCGTTCTAGCTAACAGTCTAAGCCACTAACGGCCTGACCCTTTTCTGCCTCCCCCGCCCTGCCGGACGAGGGATACAACTAGGTCGGCACGCAGTGCCGACCCTACCTGAGATTCATGCCGAGCGTACCTAAGATGTGTGCTGAACCTACCTGAGATATGGGCCGAGCTTAACTCTTCATCTGCCTACGGCGACGGAGAGCAGCCACGGCCAGAGCGAGGGCCCCAACGCCGATGCCATACTATTAAAGCAAAACGTATTTGGCTTTAATAACGTGCAGGCTAATTAAAGTCTGACCACGAAATATGGGGTAAATCGCACTTAATTAGACCTCGGTTGGACAAGGTACGGCGCGACTTGCAGAAACTGCCGACAAAAAACGCCTAGCGCTGGTTTTGATGGGGTTCTCAAAACTACCCTGGTACCTGCAGGTGACCGACCTTAACGAGAATCGTGGCGCCTTCGGCTTCGGTGAAGGGTCTGTGGTGACTCATGTGCGGGCTGCGAATCCAAGTGCCGGCGGGATAGGCTCCATGCTCATCGCGGAAGACGCCTGCGAGGACGAGGATCTCTTCCCCGCCGACGTGTGTGTGAGGATTGAACCGAGTGTCGGGCGCCCAACGCACGAGGGCGGTGTGCTTAGTGAGGCCCTCATGGAGCGAGGTGACTTTAAGCCCGGGGACCATGCCCTGCCGCCAATCCATGCGGTCGCCCGCCAAGGCAAAGGAGCCTTCTTCGGCTTCCGTCCAATCGCGACGGTTCTCGTAAAGGACACAGCCCGTCTGGGTCTTAAGGTCGAGGGCTTGGCCGGGGAGGAGTCGGACGTAGGACTGCGGCCCAAAGCTGTCTTCGCCGATCAAGAGGGCGCCTTGGAGCACCAGGAGCTCGCAAAGCTGCTCGCCCGGGTGCGCCCAAGCGTCCCCGGCGGGATGCGCCACGACCTTAATCTGCGCATGGTCACCCTGCCCTTGGCGTTCCAGCGATACCGCCCCCTGCCCTTGCAAGGTCGCAGTAGCGTCCACCACAACGCGTTCAGAATGGTCAGCATGTAGGTCCATGCAGAACGATTAGGAACCTCAAACCATGAAGTCGAACACCATGACGCGTTCGAGGCACAGGTGGTATTACTCACAGGCCAAGGACTAGGCGGTCATCCTACCCAGCGAACGGACGCGACGCAGTCGCGCCCCTACCTTATAATGGCGATGCCAGCACGGAGCCGACCCGCCCTCAGTGCTCACAGGTGCAGGTGTACTCGGGTCGCTTGCATTCGCCACAGGTGGAGGTGTTGAGCGTGAGGCGGAAGTTGGTCGACTTGGCGTCGGCCGTCGCGCGGATTTGCACGATAATCGGGGCGGGCTCCTTGGCTGGCAACGGCTCCTTGGAGGTGAAACCGTTAGGCTGTGCTTCCAGGGCGAGATCTTTGCCATCGACCTTCACGACGACGCTGCGTTCACCGCGGGCCGCCGGCTTGCCGGCGGCATCTAGAAACGTCACGACCACTTGGCGGGAAGGCTTGATGAGAAACTCGGCTTTCTCCCCGGAGGCTTCGAGGAGACGTCCGACGAGGGCTACAGCGGGGGCCTTAGCAGGCTCGGCGGCGCCGAGAGCGCAGATTGAGAGGACGGACAGGAGGAATGCTTTCATGGGATTAGTTTTGGTTTGGGGATGGAAGGGATGCGCTCACCGGAGCGAAACGGGACTCCAACCAGTCGTAGAGGACGGGCAGAAGGAGTAACGTTAGCGCGGTCGAGGTGATGATGCCGCCGATGACGACGGTAGCCAGGGGCTGCTGGACTTCGGCGCCAGGACCCGTCGAAAGGGCCATGGGCACGAAGCCGAGCGAGGCAACCAGCGCAGTCAGTAACTTCGGTCGCAGTCGCGTCAGAGTGCCTTTGGTCACGGCTTCGCGCAACGGCGTGCCGCCAGCCCTGAGCTGGTTGATAAAACTGATAAGCATGATACCGTTGAGGACCGCGATGCCAGAGACGGCGATGAAGCCGATGCCGGCAGAGATGGTGAATGGCATGCCTCGCAACCAGAGGGCCAGCACACCGCCCGTCGCCGCCAGCGGCACGCAGGTGAAGACCAAGGCCGCCTGCCGGAAACTGCCGAAGCCAGCATAGATAAGGAGAAGAATCAGCCCCAGCGCCGCGGGCACGACCAGGGCGAGGCGCTCGCGGGCGCGGACCAAGTTCTCGAACTGCCCGCCGAACTCCCAATAGACCCCGCCGACCGGCTTGATCTCGGCCTTGAGGCGAGCCTCGGCCTCACGGACAAAGCCCTCCGTATCACGGCCGCGCACGTTGATGAGAATGGCCAATCGCCGACGAGCATCCTCGCGGGTGATGACACCGGGCCGCTCCACGGACCTGACATCGGCGACCTTCGAAAGCGCGACGGTCGTACCAGAGCCATCCTCGGCCGAAACCGGCAAGTCTCCAATGCGAGCCAGCGTCGACTGCTCGGCGCCGGGAAGACGAACGACTACGTCCAGCGGTCGGCCGGCAGACGGAAGCTGACCGGCCTTGGCGCCGCCAAGGGCGACCGAGACGACCTCATTGAGTTCCTCGGCATGCAGGTTGTGGCGGACGAGCTGGTCGCGCCGCGGGACAATATCTACCGAGGGCAACATGCCCGAGGCCTCGAACTCGACGTCCCCTCCCCCGGGAATTTTGCGCAGCACTGCCACCGCTTGGGTAGCGACCGACTCCATGTCGGTGAGTTGGTCTCCGAAGATCTTGAGCGAAAGGTCGGCGCGGGCGCCGGCCATGATTTCATTAAAGCGCAACTGGATCGGCTGGGAGAACATCGCGGTCTGGCCCGGGACGGTCCGCTCCAACACGCCGGACATGAGCTCGACCAACCGGGCCTTGTTGATGGGTGACCCACCTTCCCGTCGCCAAGTCTCAAGCGGCTTGAGGGTGAGATAGGTGTCGGCCACGTTGGGCCCCATCGGGTCGCTGGCGATCTCGGCGGTACCGATACGTGCGAATATGTGGTCGATCTCGGGGAAGCGTGACCGCAGCAAAGTCTCGGACTTCTTCTGCAGTTCGACCGATGAGCGCAGGTCGAGGCTAGCCGCCCGGACGAACTGGATGCTGATCGAGCCTTCGTCCAGCTGGGGGATGAAATCCGCGCCGAGCCGGGTGAAGCCGACCGCGGCCGCCAGAGCGGCCAGCAGGGTCACCAGTATGGCGACACCCCGGTGCGCGAAGCACCAGGCCAACGCCTTCGCAAAGACGCCGCGCAGGCGACGGACCAGCCAGCCCTCCTCGCCATGGCCGGAGGGACGCAGACCGAAGGAGGCGAGCGCAGGCATCACCGTGAGAGCGACTAGCGCGGAAGCCGCGAGGGCGACGACCACGGCTCCGGCCATGGGCTTGAACATCTTCCCTTCGATACCTTCGAGGGCAAAGATGGGGACGTAGACGAGCGTGATGACGGCCACCCCGAGGAACATCGGGCCGGCGACCTCGCTGGCGGCGGCGGACAATTCATGAGTACGCTCCTCCTCGGAAAGGGAACGCCCCAACGAGCGCACGCGATCGTCCAACCTTCGCAGAAAATTCTCCACCATCACGACCGAACCGTCGACGATGAGCCCGAAGTCGATTGCCCCTAGGCTCATCAAGTTGGCGCTGGCCTTGGTGGCGGCCATGCCCGTCAGCAGGAGCAGGAACGAGAGCGGGATGGCCAAGGCAACTATCAACGCGGCGCGCCAATGCCCGAGCAGAAGCAAGAGCACCACCACGACGATGGCGGCGCCTTCGAAGAGGTTGGTCTCGACGGTGCGAATGGTCGCGCCGACGAGATCGGACCGGTCATAAAGCACGCGGATACGAACACCTTCCGGCAGGTGCTCCCCGATGACGCGCAGTTTTTCGACCGCACGACGGGAGACTTCGCGGGAATTCTCCCCAGCGAGCATGATGGCCGCGCCGACCACTGCCTCCCGTCCGTCGACGGTAGCCGCCCCCATGCGCGATGCGCTGCCGACCGAGACCTTGGCGACGTCGCCAACCGTCACGGCGGGGCCGAGGCCGGAGGGACGCAACGGGATGCCGGCGATATCCTGAGTAGTGCGCACGCGGGTATCGGCGCGCACAGTGAAGGCCTCGCCGCCAAGCGAAATGACGCCGCCGCCAGCGTTCTCGGTATTTTTGCGGACGGCCTGGAGCAACTCGGACATCGGCAAAGCCGCCTTCGCCATCTTGGCGAGGTCGGGCTCGATTAACATCTGCCGCTCGTGTCCGCCAATGACGTTGACGTCAGCCAGACCCGCAGTGGACCGCAGGGCCGGACGGACCCGCGTGTCATGCAGCAGACGCAGCTCACGCAGGCGGGCGGCCTCATCGCTCGGTGCCTTGGTTTCGTCAGCATATTCCAGGGTGTAATAAACAATCTCACCGAGCCCCGTGCTGATGGGCGCCATGACCGGGACCACGCCCGGAGGCAGGTTACCGGAAGCCTGCCCGATACGCTCCGTCACCAGCTGGCGGGCACGGAAGATGTCCGTTCCATCCTCAAAGATGAGCGTTACCTGCGACAGGCCGGTTTTGGAAAGCGAGCGGAACTCGACGAGTCCAGGCAGACCCGAGAGCTCGGACTCAAGCGGAATGGTCACTCGAGATTCGGCCTCATCGGCGGCGAGGGCCGGCAAGGCGGTATTGATCTGCACCTGCGGACCCGTGATATCAGGCATCGCGTCGATGGGCACGCGGGATGCGGACCAGACACCCAGCAGGCTAAGCAATAGGGCGCACGCCAAGACGGCACCCCGGCGACGAATGGACCAGAGAGCGAGCGCGGCGACCATCTCAGTGACCGTCGGCGCAGCCGACGCCTCCCTTGATGGCCTGAAGTTCCGCGAGCCAGAGATACCACCCTCCGGCAACAGCGATGACATCGCCCTCGAGCAGACCGTCCGCGACCTCGACGGCCTCACCCGAGGTGGCGCCGAGCTTTACGGCAGTACGTAACCAACGCTGTCCATTAAGGACAAACACGTGCTTACCCTCGGCGGTATCCACTACGGCCGACATGGGAATCCGGACGGCGGCGCCTTTGGTTTGAATCTCGGCGGCACGCAGCCCGATAAACTGGGTGGCCTCGGGCGTGAGCAGGAGTCCATGCCCTTTCTTGAACTCGGCGGCCTTAAGCGCTGGCGCTGAAGAGTCTTCCGAAGAAGCGGACTTGCCGCACCCGACCAGCAGTCCGACAAATAAAAGCAGAAGTAAATACTTCATCGGATTGAGACGGGGCTGAAGGGGTCGCCGCTCAGTTCGCGCAGGCGGAAGCCCGCCTCGACAGCCTGCTCCTGGAGCAGCAGGGCCGAATCGACGGCTTCGAGGTAACCGGCTTGCGCATCCATGAATAACTGCAGGGAAAGCGCACCCGCCCGATAGTGTGCTTCCGCGAGGCGAGCGGCCTCGGCGAACCGCACCGCCGGATCGTCTTGGTGCATCCGCAGCTGATCGAGTTTGGACGCATAGGAAAGCCAGGTCTGGCCGAGGTCGCGTTCAACGTCGCGCCAGGCGGCTGCAAGCGATGCCTTGGCTTGGCGACGCTTTTCGAGGCCTGCCCTTTCAGCGGAGGCACTACGGCCCGTCACTGGCACGGGAATATCAAATCGCAGCCCGATAATCGTCTCGCGACCACCGACCCGATCCTGCGAGACATAAGGTCCGGCCGTGAAGCCCGGTACACTGTCCGAGCGAGCGAGGTCAGACTGTAGGCTGAGCTGCTCAGATTCGAGTACATGCATCCGGTAGCCGAAATTCCCTTGGGGAGCCGTCGCCAGAAGTGCATCAAGTGGGGGTGCATCACGCAGCGCCAGCTCTGATGCCTTGACTACGAGTGGGGCCATCGATGGCGCCCCGCGTAGTTGGTTCATCTCCAGCAAGGCCTGCTGAAGAGCCAGTCGCGCCTCCTCGGACCGACGGCGGGCAACGATTTCAGCGGCCTCGACCGAACGCAGCTCGATGATCGGGGCAGGACCCGAGGGGTCGCGTCCCAGCAAAGCCTTGCGCAGCCCAGCGTAGCGCTCGGCGACCTCTGCACAGGCTTGGGCCCGCAGCTGGGCGCGCGAAACACGATAAGCCAAGACGGTGGCCTTGGCTTCGATGGCCTGTTCGAAACGTTCAAGACCGAGTTTCGCCGTCTCAACTTGGCGGTCGGCGATGGCGCGACGCAGGCGAATACGTTCCGGCCATTCGAAAGTCTGGCTAAGTGAAGCCGTCCAGATCTGGCCTTCATCCAAAAAGGTGCCACCAGCGTCGCGGAGCCGTTTGCGGCCGACCTCGAGCGAAAGCACGGGGTCCTGATTAGAACCCGCGACCGAGGCCGTTTCGCGCTCGGTGGCAAGGGCCGCTTCATAGGCTTGGCGTTCCGGATTGGTCGCGACCGCCTGGCGGACGAGCTCAGCGACATCGACGGGCTGGACAGGGGCTTCGGCGGCACGCACGAGGCACGGGAATATCAGGATAGGAAGGATAAGTTTGGAAAGGTTCATGGTTTTAAGATGCATACGGGCGGTAGCCCAGGGTGCCCCCTTGGACGACGGGATGACATACGGGACGCCTCGCATCCGTCGCGGATGCAAGTAGGTCGGGCGGCCAGGGCCGCCAACCGTCAACCGCTCAGAGCCGAAGTGACATCGTCCCAGCCCTCAAGGCAGGCGGACGATAGGCAAATAAGGTTAAACTAAAAGATAACGCGTCGGGCACGGCGGCCAAACGTTCAACAAAGGCAAGCGGCTCGGATACACGGACCAAGCAGGCCGTCCCCTTGACAGCAGGCAGGGAGAACAACGGGGCCTCGACGAGCGCAACCTCGTGATTAGGAACCAGGCAGTCCGAGCAGTCAGCAGGCTCTGCGCAGGCCTGACCCGCATGCTCGCAAGCAGACGCGACATCTTCACAGGGGCAATGGTCATGCGCCAAAACGCTCACCGAAGCCAAAAGCAAGAAAGCTAGGCAGGCGAAGAATCTGGAGCGGGCGAAGAACACTGGTTACAGATTTCCCGCCTCGCCGGAGAAGTCAAGCGACCCGAGCAGGGTTAAGGCCCGCCAGAGGCATGGCTACCTAGGCAGGGACGGGACGGCGTCACGACCGCACTGCATCGGGTAGGGGCAAGGCTTCGCCTTGACCTCCTCCGGTGGAGGGCGCGGTAAACCGCGCCCCTACCTTGGTACGATCAAAGGACAGCACGTGGTGCTGTCCCTACCTCTGAGGCATAAGGACGCGACGCAGTCGCGCCCCTACCCTCTATCCTCGATTCCGCCCTCGATTCTGCCCCTACCTCAGACCGTGAAGTCGAACACCATGACGCGTTCGAGGTTCGGGACGACGACGAGCTTTACGCGCTCATGCTCCGGGTGCGGGAGGTAGGTGTCGCGGCTCTGAGGGGAATCAAAGGTCATGACAAACCCGTGCGTAAAGCCGTCATTCAGGCCTTCATCGCTCTGATAGACGCCATGCTGCATGGTGAGGAGCCCCGGGATCTTACCGACCATGCCACGCATCTCGGCAAAGCAAAGTTCGATGGTCGCCGGCGTGACGCCCTGCTTGAAGGTAAATGTGCCGTAGTGGAAGACCATGTTATGAGGGGTTGGGGGATGGGGGATAAATGAGAGTACGGAGTGCGGAGTACAGAGTACGGAGGGAAAGACAGAAGAGTGCAAAGAGAGTTCTGAGTAAGGAGTTCTGAGATGAAGTATGAAAGTAAGGAGTTTGGATAGTGGGTCGCTGTAATCTGTAATCTGTACTCCGTACTCTGTAATCCGTACTCCGTACTCTGTACTCTGTAATCTGTACTCTGTACTCCGTTCCCCGCAGTCTTCTCTTCGCAGTTATTTCTGCGAAACCCAGCTCAACGAATTCAGCAGTAACTTCTGATAAGCGGGGTGATCGTGGGAGTGTTCGTCGTGACCAAGGGCGATACAAACGACGCGGGCCTTGGGCTGCTTGACGACCCAGACGGACGGGAGAATGGTCGACTGATCAGGCTTAGGATTCTGACGAGGGATGGTGCCTAGGACCTCGGCGCCTTCCGGACGGGTGAGCTCGATGTTGTAGCTTTCATCATTCACCGTGAAGGTCGCCGGGACGCCCGCCATGACGGGGTGCGTGGGCTTGGTCACGGTGAACGGGAAGTCGCTATGGCCGTGGCCACGGGAGCC
>Ga0114977_10002596_pt1 | contig 11596 bp, 6 predicted proteins | sample S_130805_MF_Meta_FD_87026 | JGI IMG/M metagenome (GOLD analysis project Ga0114977, IMG submission 87026) | Freshwater microbial communities from Lake Simoncouche, Canada to study carbon cycling - S_130805_MF_MetaG | ecosystem: Environmental > Aquatic > Freshwater > Lake | place: Lake...
ACTGCGGAGAGAATGATGAGCATCGCCAGCACGCCGGCGACCTTGCCCAGCAGTCCCAGCAGAGAGTTGTCGGTGTTCATGACGGGTGACGAAACGACGTGTGACGGCGGCAACCGCCGCTGGGAGGAGCCTCCAGCCGGCCGTTGCCGGAACTTATTCGGGATTGTAGCCAATAGCCCGCTCAGTGGCAGTTCCGCAACGGTCTCCGGGCTGACGAGCGGCTCGCGAATCGCGCGTTGCCTGTTTTCCTGCCGGGAGCAACCGATCGCGGCCGCGTCAGGCGGCTCCCAGGCCTTCCATCCGCCGCCAGGCGCTCACCTGCCCGAGGTGCATCATCATGTGGCCGCCGCAGTAGAAGGCCTGGACCGATCCGATCGTGGGAAACAGTTCCTTCATCCGGCCCTCCGCCGGATTGGCCTGCTCGAACGTGGCCTCGGCGGCACTGCGCAGGGCGCCGGTCGTCATCCGATGGCCCTCGAGGAAGAAGGCGACGACCTGATCGAGCGGCGGGTAGAAGGTGCCGTCGATGTCGTCCACGCACTTTGCGTCCTTCGAGAACACCAGTTCGAAGCCGCCTGGGACGGGGGGCGCCGGGTGGCCGATCAGGCGGAGCATCTTGGGCGCGTAGAGACTGAGGTGGCCGTAGATGAAGACGGGATGATTCGACTCGACCACCGCACCGCCGGGCGCAGCGAAGCGGCCGGCCCGCTCGGCCGCGACGCCCCGGAGGAGTCGCTCGGCGTAGCCGAGGGAGAGCTGGAGCGAGTCGGCGATGACATTTCCGAGCGAACGTGGCATGGGAAGCCTCCTGGATGCCCTCAGGCTACCGCGCCGGCGGCGAATCGGGCGATCGCCTCCGGCAGGGCCGCGCACTCGGCGGCGAACACGCGGGCGGCGAGCGATTCGGCCGTGTCGTCGGGCAGCACCGGCACCGCCTTCTGCAGCAGGATCCGGCCGTGGTCGTATTCGTCGTCCACCAGATGCACCGTGCACCCGGAGATCGTGCAGCCCCGGGCGAGCACCGCCCGATGGACGTGCAGGCCGTGATACCCCTGGCCGCCGAAGGCGGGCAGGAGCGAGGGATGGATGTTGATCACGCGGCCGGCGAGCGCGGCCGGAATGCGAAGCAGCTGCAGGAATCCGGCCAGCACCACGAGATCGACGCCGAATGGCCTGCAGACGTCGAAGATCGCCTGGCTGAACTCCGCCACCGGCCGGCCGCGGGGCGAGACCACGCTCACCGGGATGCCCGCGGCCTCGGCGATCCGCACGCCCCTGACGTCGGCGCGACTCGACACCACCACCTCGACCGTCGCGGCGAGCGCCCCGGCGGCGATCCGGTCGAGCAGGTTGTCGAGCGTCCGGCCCGAACCCGAGAGCAGGACGGCCAGGCGAAGCGGTGGTGTCATGCGGTCGCTCCGGCCTTCGTGACCGCCAGCGCCAGCGGATGGCCGTCGATCTCGTGCGGCTCGGCGCCGGCCGGAGGCGTGCCGAAGCGGATCGAGGCGGCGAGCGTTTCCGACTCGATGTAGTGGAGATGCCGCTCGATCGCCGCCCGCAGTTCGGCCGACTCCGTGGCCACCACGATCGCGATCCGGTCGGTGAAGTCGAGGTCGAGCGCCTTCCGCTCCGTCTGGATCACGTGCACCACCTCGCGGACGAGCCCCTCGGCGACGAGCTCGGGCGTGAGCTCCTTGGCGATCACCACGACCGCGCGGGGGCTCTCGGCCGCCGCCCAGCCCGGCTTGGCGGTCGTCCGCACGAGCACGTCGTCCTTGTCCACCACCGCGGTGCCCCCGCCGGCGAGGGCCACCTCCGCGCGGCCGTCGCGGGTGAGCGCGGCGAGCAGGGCGGCGGCATCGGCCTTCGTGAGCGCGACGCGGGCCCGGGGCAGGTCCTTGCCGAGCTTGGGGCCGAGCTTCTTGAGGTCGGGGAGCACCTGCCTGGTGATGTAGCGGTCGGGCTCGCCGCAGACCTCGAACTGCTTCACGTTGAGCTCGTCGCAGACGAGATCGGCGTGGGCCTCGAGCCAGGCGACGTCGTCGGCCCGCGCATCGGCCGGAATCACTTCGACCTTCGCCAGCGGTTGACGGACCTTGAGCTTCTCCGCGGCCCGGGCCGCGCGGCCGAGCGAGGCGATGTCGCGGACCACCGCCATCCGCCGCACGAGGTCGGTGTCCACGAGGGTCGCGTCGCCGGCGGGATAGTCGGTGAGATGCACGCTCTCCGGCGCGCGGCCGCCAAACGCGCCACCGACGAGATTCCGCCAGAGTGCCTCCGTCGTGAAGGGCACGAACGGCGCCGCGAGCTTCGCCACGGTGACGAGCGTCTCGTAGAGCGTCCAGTAGGCATCGAGCTTCTCCCGGTTGGTCTCCGGGCCGCCATCGGCCCGGCCCGCCGCCCAGAACCGGTCGCGGCTGCGGCGGACGAACCAGTTGCTGACGGCATCGACGAGCGTCGAGAGCCGCTGCGCCGCCCCGAAGTGGTCGTAGGCGTCGAGCCGGGTCGTCATCTCGGCCGCGGTGGCGTTGAGCTCGGAGAGCATCCAGCGGTCGAGCTCGCCCCGTTCGGCCACCGGACGCCAGCTGCGGGCCTTCGCGAGATCGGCATGTTCGAGCATCCCCGGCTCGGTGAGCGCCGCACCGGGATCGAAGCCGTCGATCCGCGCATAGATCACGAAAAACGAGTAGACGTTCCAGAGCCGGAGGAGAAACTCGGGGATGCTCTCCTTGATGGCCCGCTCGCTGTAGCGGATGCTCGTCCACGGGGCCTGACCGGCGAGGAAGAACCAGCGAAGCGCGTCGGCGCCGTACTTGTCGAAGATCTCCGCCGGCTCGCGGTAGTTCCGCTTGCTCTTGCTCATCTTCTGTCCGTCCTCGCCGAGCATGTGGCCGAGGACGATGCACGTCCGGAACGGATGCGGGACGGGGCGAGGGGCCGCGGAGCGGTCGCCGAACAGGAGCGTGCTGATGGCGAGCTGGCTGTAGAACCAGCCGCGGGTCTGGTCGATCGCCTCGGAGATGAAGTCGGCCGGAAACTGGGCCTCGAACTCCGCCTGGCCGCGATGCGGCCAGCCCCACTGGGCGAACGGCATGGCGCCCGAGTCGAACCAGCAGTCGATCACCTCCGTGACCCGCCGCATCCGGCTTCCGGCCGCGAACGGGGAGTCGTAGGTGACGGCGTCGATGTAGGGCTTGTGGACCTTGAGGTCGTCGGAGAGGTCGGGGTTGGCTGCCTTGGCCTTCGCGAACACGTCGGCCCCCTGCACGCCCGGCTTCGCCACGAGATCGGCATACGACCGCACCGCCTCCGCCTGGCCGGTCTGCTCGCAGACCCAGATCGGCAGCGGCGTGCCCCAGTAGCGCTCCCGCGAGAGCGCCCAGTCGACGTTCGTCTCGAGGAAGTTGCCGAACCGGCCGTCCTTGATGTGCTCGGGGAGCCAGTCGATCGCCGCGTTGTTGGCGAGCATCGGCGTGCGGAACTGGCTCGTGCGGATGAACCAGCTCTGCCGCGGATACTGGATCAGCGGGTCGGCATCGGCCCGCCAGCAGAACGGGTAGTCGTGGACGTATTGCTCCTGGTGGACGAGCAGGCCGCGGGCCCGGAGGTCGCGGGTGATGTCGCGGTCGCAGTCCTTGACGAACCGGCCGCTCCCCATGCCGAACGCGTCGGTGAACGTGCCATCAGGGGCGACGGCGTTGATCAGATCCGGACCGCCGCCCCGCTCGAACCGGGCCTGCTCGGCGACGAGCACGGTGTAGTCCACCTCACCGAAGGCCGGGGCGATGTGGACGATGCCCGTGCCGGAGTCGGTGGTCACGAAGTCGGCGGCGACCACCCGCCAGGCGATCGGCTCCTCACCGCCGTCGACAAGCGGACCGAGGATCGGTTCGCCGGTCGGCCGATAGGTGTCGAAGGGGGGCACGTACGACCGGCCCACGAGCGCCGAGCCGGGCAACCGCTCGACGACGTCGAACTCCTTCTTGAGTTTCTCGCCGAGCCCGGCGGCGAGGGGCTCCGCGACCACGTACTCAGGACCGCCGTCGACCCCCGCCTCGCGGAGGACGACGTATTCCAGATCGGCCTTCACCGCGGCGAACTGGTTGGAGGGCAGGGTCCAGGGGGTGGTCGTCCAGGCCACGAGGCTGCGGCTGCCGGGCAGCCCCGCCGCATCGAGGAGCGGAAACGCCACGTACACGCTCGGGTCGGCCACCTCCTTGTAGCCTTGGCCCACCTCGCCGCTCGACAGCGCGGTGCCTCCCTGCGCCCACCACCAGACGATCTTGTGGCCCTGGTAGAGGAGGCCCTGGTCGAAGAGCTCGGCCAGCGCCCACCACACGCTCTCCACGTACGACTGGTGGTAGGTGACGTAGGCCTGCGAGAGGTCGATCCAGAAGCCGATCCGCTCGGTGAGCGTCTCCCACTCCTTCATGTAGCGCCACACGCTCGCCTGGCACTTGTGGATGAAGGGCTCGACGCCGTAGGCCTCGATCTCGGCTTTGGAGTGGATGCCGAGTTCCTTGCAGACCTCGACCTCGACGGGCAGGCCGTGGGTGTCCCAGCCGGCCTTCCGCTCGCAGAACTGCCCGCGCATCGTGCGATAGCGAGGGTAGAGATCCTTGATGGTGCGCGTCAGGCAGTGGCCCGGGTGCGGCATCCCGTTGGCGGTCGGTGGCCCCTCGAAGAACACGAAGCGGGCCGCGCCCCGGCGGCGGTCGAGTGACTGCTGATAGGTGCCGCGCTCCCGCCACCAGGCGGCGATCGACGCTTCGAGGGCGGGAAAGTCGGGCTGGCCGCGGACGGGGTCGAACATGGGGGGCTGCCGAGGGAGCGAAACGGAGGGTCGAGGGGCGTTGCCGGCCCGAAAACCTCGCAATCCTACCGCGAGGCCCGTGGAGGCCACAGGGGCCGCGACCGGGGGCTACGGCAGCGGCACCTGCGCGGGCTGCATGAGGTAGCCGATCAGGTCGCGGACGGCTTCGGGGGGGAGCGGGTCGAGCAGCCCCGCCGGCATCGGCGAGTGCTGCGTGACCGTCACGTCGGCCACGTCGGCCATGGCGAGCACGTGACGGTCGGTCGGCGTGACGAGCGTGAGCACGTGCTCGTCACGCGCCGTGACGAGGCCATTGAGCACCCTGCCGTCGGCGAGCGTCACGACCGACATCCGCATGTCGCGGCTCACCACGCTGCCGGGATCGACGATGTTCTCCAGGAGGTAGTCGAGGTTCGTCCGCTGGCCTCCGGTCAGGTCGGGGCCGATCACCGCGCCCGCGCCGAACAGCCGATGGCAGCGGCCGCAGGCCTGGTCGTAGATCACGCGGCCGTTGGAGAGGTTGGCCCGGGCGAGCACCTCGGGCGTGAGGGTGTCCTTGAGCGTCGCGATCCGGCGGCGGACGTCGGCATCGGTCTCGTTCACCGCGCCCCACTCGCGCTCGAGCCAGGCATCGAGGTCGGGATCGCCGAGCGACCGGATCTGCCGCAGGTCGTAGGGCGTGAGGGCGTCGCGGGGAATCGTGCCGTCGGCCACGGCATCGCGGAGCGCTGCCGCGAAACTCCGCCGCGAGGCGAGGATGCCGATCACCGTGGGCCGCTGCGGGCTGCGGAACCGCTTGTAACTTCGGATCAGCGCCCGGGCGGCGTCGGGATCGTCGCTGGCCGCCAGGCCCTGGGCCGCCGTGACGTTGAGCCGCTGGTCGCCGAGCAGGGCGAGGCAGATGTCGCGCACGCCGTCGCCTCCCTGGTGCACGAGCGTTTCGAGCGCCGACCGCCGCAGCCCCGCGTCGGCCGTGTCGTCGAGCACGACGCGGCGGATCTCATCGACCGCGCGACCGTCGCCGAACACCGCCGACAGGTCGCGGACGGTGGCATGCCAGGGGGCGGGCACCGCAAGCAGCGACGTGGCCAGGGCATCCCAGCCCGCGGGCTTCGCCGTCTGTCGCCACCCCGAGAGGCCGGCGGCGAGTCCGGCGAGCAGGTCTTGGCGGATCTCGGCGTCTTCGGTCTCCGCCAGCAGCGCGACGAGCCGGTCCATGCCCGAGGGTTGCTGCTCGATGAGGCTCGCGAGCCGGCGGGCGATCAGCCGCCGCGTGGTGGGCCAGCGCGACGCGACGGCGGCATCGGCCGCCCGCACCGGGTCGGCTGCGACGGCGGGAATGAGGCCGTACCAGACGAGCAGCGGCAGATTGTGATCGGCGGCGTCTTCCGAGCGGGCCATGAGCGCTTTCGCCAGCGGCAGTCGCCGGTCCACCGGCAGCCGCTGCAGGGATGATGCCAGGGCGAGGCGAACGAGGCCGCTGGGATCACGGGCCGCCAGCCGGAGAAAGTCTGCGGCCACGGCGTCGTGCTCGACTCCGACGCGCACGGCTTCCTCCTCCGTCACCGCGGTCGGGCCGAGGACGCCGTCGAGGGGCCACGTGTCGCCGAGCAGCCGCACACCCCAGGCCCGAAGGTGCTCGTCGTCGTGCTCCAGGAAGCCGCGGAGCAGGGGGGCATCGGTGCCGCCACTGGCGTGGAGCGTGAGCAGGCTGCGGCAGGCGACGAGCGGATCATCATCCCCCGCGAGTTCCTTCAGCCTGGCATGGGCCTCGGGCAGATCGGCCGCGGCCGCCGGGGCCGAGCCCCGTGGATCGCGGCCTGCGCGATCGGCGAGGATGAGCCGCGCCTGGCGGACGTGCCACTCATTGGGATGCCGGGCGAGGTCCGCGAGCGCCGGGCTGGAGAGCGTCGCCAGGTCTTCGGCTCGCCGCTGCGGCAGGGCGGCGTGGCCGATCCGAAAGACGCGGCCGCTCGTGCGATGCACGCCGGTGGCCTCGTGGCATTCGCCGGTGTCGCTCCAGTCGATCGCCAGCACGCCGCCGTCGGGGCCGGCGGCGAGGTCGATGCCGCGAAAGAACGGATCGCGCGACTGCAACAGGTCGGCCGCGTGGCGGCCGACGTAGCCGCTGCCTGCCCGTTCGAGCCGTTCCTGGTTGGCGCGCCGGCCGTGAAAGTTCCAGGTGAAGAGCCGGCCCCGAAACTCGTCGGGCCAATCGTCGCCGAGGTAGATCATCATCCCGGAGTGGGCGTGGCCGCCGCCGAGGTCGCTCGCCGAGCCATCGCGAGACTTCTGCCAGCCGGCTCCGGTGTCGAAGTGCCAGTGATCGGCGTGCATCTCGAGCAGCTCGTAGGCATGCGGATGGGGATCGACCGTGTGGGGCCGCTGGTAGTGAGCCCCGGGGATGATCTGCCAGAGGTGGCCGTTGACGGTGTTGATGAAGAAGCCGTCGCCCCACGCGTTCCAGTCGTGCCCCCACGGGTTCGTCGTGCCGTGGCAGAGCGGCTCGAACCTGCCCGCATGAGCCGCATATCGCCAGATGCCCCCCTCGAGCCGCACCCGCCGGTCCGCCGCGGTGCCGGGCGGGCCGACGAGCCCGGGGCAGGAGGCGCCGCAGCGGCCGTAGAGCCACCCATCGGGACCGAACCGCAGACCGTTGGCGAAGTTGTGGTAGTTCTCGGTGGCGACGTCGAAACCGTCGAGGACCACCCGGGGTGGGGCGTCGGGGACGTCGTCACCATCCCGGTCAGGCACGAACAAGAGCCGCGGCGGGCAGAGCACCCACACGCCCCCGAGCCCCACCTCGATGCTCGTGACCTGCTGCAGGTCGTCGAGAAACACCTGCCGCTCGTCGGCCCGACCGTCGGCGTCGCGGTCGGCGAGGATCAGCACCCGGTCGCAGAGCCGGGCGTCCATCCGCAGTGGTCGCTCGGCATAGGTATGGTTCTCCGCGATCCAGAGGCGGCCGCGGGCATCCCAGGCCATCGCGATCGGGTTCTGCACGTCCGGCTCGGCCGCGAACACGCCGACGTGCAAACCCGCCGGCACCTCCATCGTGGCCGCAGCCTCGGCGGCGGCGAGCGGCGCCGAGTTGCGGTCGGTCTCGCTGTTGAATGGCGTTGGGAACGGCTCGCCGCGGCACGCTGCGGGCCGTGCAGCGAAAAGCAGCAGGAGCAACGCGACGACCCAGGAAGGGCGACTCATCACGGCAGTATAGCGCCGGCAGAGTGGCCGCAGGTTTTCAACCTGTGGAACGCGGTGTCGGGAGCGCTGCCTGTGCAGGTTGAAAACCTGCACCCACGTGGGCGCCGGCGGCCTCCGCATCGAGCAGCAGCACTGCGTTTGCCTGCGAGACCCGGCCGGCCGGGATCGTGTCGTCGGCCGCGAGGAGCCGGGCGATCATCGGGGCCTTGCCCGCGCCGGTCGCCAGCCAGAGGATGCGTCGCGCGCGATCGAGGACTGGAAACGTGAGCGTCATCCGCCGCCTTCCCTGGTAGACACCGCAGATGGCCACGTCGCGGTCGCGGCATTCGACCGCAGGGTCGCCGGGCACGAGTGAGGCCGTGTGCCCGTCCGCGCCGATCCCGAGGTGGACAAGATCGAGCACCGCGGGATGCCCGCACCAGGCTGCGAGCGTCCGCTCGTACTCCCGCGCCGCCTCCTCGGGGTCGGCGGCGGTCACCGGCATGGCGTGGATGTTGTCGGCCGGAATCGGGGCACCCGCCAGGCTCGCGTGCAGGTGGGTGAGGTTGCGGTCCGGGTCGCCGTCGGCCGCGAGCCGTTCGTCCACCTGAAACACATGCAGACTCGCCCAGGGAACGTCTTCGGCGGCGAGGGCCCGGAGCATTGCCCAGGGCGTTTTGCCTCCGCTCACCGCCATGAGAAACCGGCCGCGCGTGGCCACCGCGTCGCGGGCCGCAACGGCGATCAGGTGAGCGGCGGCGGCGGCCACCGCGGACTCGTCGGGAAACACGTCGGTCTGCATGGGAATGTCTCGGCTCAGGTGACGGCGTCACGGCCGCCCGCGGCGGCGGCTCGATACCAGCGGATCAGGGCATTGGTGGAACTGTCGTGGTGCAGCGTCGGCTCCGTTGCCGACTCGAGTTCCGGGATGATGCGGTTGGCGAGCACCTTCCCGAGCTCCACGCCCCACTGGTCGAACGGATTGACGCCCCAGATGCAGCCCTGGGTGAACACGCTGTGCTCGTAGAGGGCCACGAGACTGCCGAGCACGCGGGGCGTGAGCCGCTCGGCGAGGATCGTGGTGCTCGGCCGGTTGCCCGGAAACGTCTTGTGGGGCACGAGCCATTCAGGCACTCCCTCCGCCCGGACCTCCGCGGCCGTTTTCCCGAACGCCAGCGCCTCCGCCTGCGCGAACACGTTGGACATCAGCAGGTGGTGGTGCCGACCGAGCGGATTGGCCGACCGCGCGAAGCCGATGAAGTCGCAGGGGATCAGCCGCGTGCCCTGGTGGATCAGCTGATAGAAGGAGTGCTGCCCGTTGGTGCCGGGCTCGCCCCAGAAGATCGGGCTCGTCTGGTAGTCGTCGATCGTCTGGCCGTCGAGCGTCACCCGCTTGCCGTTGGACTCCATCGTGAGCTGCTGGAGGTAGGCCGGGAACCGCTTCAGGTATTGGTCGTAGGGAAGGACGGCGATGGTATGGGCGTCGAGGAACGAGGTGTTCCAGACCGCGAGCAGCCCGTGCAGCACCGGCAGGTTCGCCGCCAGCGGGGCGGTGCGGAAGTGGACGTCCATCGCGTGGAAGCCGGCGAGGAGCTCGCCGAACCGCTCCGGGCCGATCGCGAGCATGGTGGACAGCCCGATCGCCGAGTCCATCGAGTAGCGGCCCCCGACCCAGTCCCAGAAGCCGAACATGGCGGCGGTGTCGATGCCGAACGCCGCCACCTCGGCGGCGTTGGTGGAGACCGCCACGAAGTGCCGGGCCACCGCGACCGGATCACCGAGCGCGGCCAGCAGCCAGTCCCGCGCAGAACGGGCATTGGCCATGGTCTCCTGGGTCGTGAAGGTCTTCGACGAGATCACGAACAGCGTCTCGGCGGGATCGAGATCACGGGTGGCCTCCGCGAAGTCGGTGCCGTCGACGTTCGAGACGAATCGGAAGGTGAGCCGGCGGTCGGACTCCGCGCGGAGCGCCTCGTAGGCCATCACGGGGCCGAGGTCGGAGCCACCGATCCCCACATTGACGATCGCCCGGATCGGCCGGCCGGTGTGCCCCTTCCAGCCGCCGTCGCGGACCTGGCGGCAGAACCTCGCCATCCGCTCCAGCACCTCGTGGACGTCGGGCACGACGTCGTGCCCATCGACGAGGATCCGCTCGCCCCGCGGGGTCCGCAGGGCCACGTGCAGCACGGCGCGATGCTCGGTGACGTTGATCCGCTCGCCGGCGAACATCGCCGCGATCCGCTCGCGGAGGCCGCAGGCCTCGGCCAGCCCCACCAAGAGGCCGAGCGTCTCCGCCGACACCCGCTGCTTGGCGTAATCGAAGTGCAGGCCGCAGGCGCCGAGCACCAGTCGGTCACCACGACCGGGGTCGGCTGCGAACAGGTCGCGGAGATGCGTGTGTCGGAAGGCTGCCGCATGCGCGGCAAGGTGCCGCCACGCGGGCAGGGATGACTGACTCGGGGCATGCGAGGTCACGCTGCGGTCCCTCAGGCTCAGGTTGAGACTCACGCGCGGGCGGCGAAGCCGGCCGGCGACGGCGGGCAGGATACCCCTTGGCGGGCGTTTTTGAGGCCCACACCGAGATGGTGAGCCGCCCGCCACCGGCGATTCGGACCATCAAACCTGGAAACGCCAAGGAAACAAGCCACTTTTCGCAAAAACGTGGTTGACGGCGGTTTTGGCACGCGACGTGCATCTCGTGTTGCTGCCGGCGAGTGGGTCATGGCGACCTGTCTGCCGGTGATCGGTGTTTGGTGACCCGCATGAGGAGGTGTGTTTCGTGACGGTGAATGCCGTTGGCCGAGCATCGTGAGACGTGGCTTTTTCCGGCTCAGAACGCCGGGGAAAGCGGCTTTCGCAGGTTTCGTCGCGGGTTCGGACGCGGTCCGACCCGGACGTTTCCCGAATGCCGGTGCCGACGGTGGTCTGACGAGCGGGCGCCGCAGTTGTCCCCGAGCGGGGGCGTGCTGGGGTGCCGCGGGTTGGGCGGCTTCCCGTGCCTTCAACGATCCGTTCACTCCCGATCCCCAGGTCGCCAAAAGTCGGTTGGTCCGTAGGTCTGAGCAGGCTGTTTGCCGGAGTTTGTGGTGTTTTTTCTGGTCCTCAACCACGTCGAGGCGGTGTCGGTGACGAGGCTGATGGCCTGCGCCATGCCCGCCGCATCGGCCCGTGAAGCCGCGGCCTTGGGCCGTGCGGCCCGGAAAACCTCGGGCGGCTGGGACCTCGGCCTTCGCTCGGCACCGACTCACCAAAATGGTGAGTCGGTCACCAGGATGGTGATCACCAACCTGGTGAGGCCGGACGCGAGGCAAAAAAGGGGGGAAACCCCAGCCAAAACGCGTTTTTCGGCCCGCAAGGCCGTCCTGAGGGCATCGCCTCCCCTCATCGGGCCCTCGATGGCCCCATCGCACATTCCGCCCGTTCGTTCGCGGTCGGAACTGGTTCCGCTTGGCCCCCCGGGCAGAGCCTCGTTCGTTCGGTTTTGTCGTTCGTCAACCAATCCCAACCCCAGGGCTGGCAGGGAACGGTCGTTCGTCCCTGCCTGACCGCCTTTCTGAAAGGACTCAATCCATGTCCCGTTCCATTGCCGTCCGTGCCTCT
>Ga0114977_10002598_pt1 | contig 11595 bp, 9 predicted proteins | sample S_130805_MF_Meta_FD_87026 | JGI IMG/M metagenome (GOLD analysis project Ga0114977, IMG submission 87026) | Freshwater microbial communities from Lake Simoncouche, Canada to study carbon cycling - S_130805_MF_MetaG | ecosystem: Environmental > Aquatic > Freshwater > Lake | place: Lake...
CCGCGCCCGCATCATGGGCGCACGGTATCCCTTCTACCTGCTGGCCGATTCCCGCGACGGCCAGCTCAAGGAAGCCGAAGTCACCCGCACCGCTCCCAGCAGCCAGCCCACACACGGCAACATCCGCCAAGGCTTCGTCTACGAGCGCGTGCCGCACATCACCCTCAAGTCCATCGCCAACAACGCGGAGATCGATGTCATCTGGCAGAAATGGGAGGAAAAGCTCGCACCGCTCCGCAGTCAGTTGTCCCTCGCCTGCGGCTCGAAGCAGACTCTCGAAGAGTGGGAAATCCCACGCGAAGCGCCCGCAAACTGGCCACCAGCCACTCAGCCTATCCTCACTGCCTTCTGGGACGCCCGCATCGCCCGCCAGAAAGCCATCGACGCCAGCATCGCCGCCAAAGCCGAGTTCGAATACCTCTACGACAAGCCCTACGAGAACAAGAAGTCCGTCCGCGTCGCCGGTCCCTTCACCGTCGAAAGCCTCAGCCCGCACCGCGTCCTCGGCATCGACGAGGACGATGAACTCATCCTCAAAACCCCCACCTCCGGCTTCCTCCCAAAACAAACCTTCCCCCAGCTCATCCTCGACAACCTCAAATCCGCCGGCGTCCAGCAGGCCGACAAGGCCGACCGCATCACCTTCACCTCCCTCACCCCATGGCCCGGCGAATTCGTCTGCGGCGAAGGCCGCTACCCGGAAGGCGAAGTGGAGAAACGTGCCGGCATCTTCATCGGCCCGGAATTCGGCACCGTCCAGCGCGCCGACCTCGTCGCCGCCGCCCGTGAAGCCGGCGACGCAGGCTTCGACGTCCTCATCGCCTGCGCCTTCAACTACGAAGCCCACACCACCGAATTCTCCAGACTCGGCCGCATCCCCGTCCTCAAGGCCCGCATGAACGCCGACCTGCACATGGCCGAAGACCTCAAGAACACCGGTAAAGGCAACCTCTTCGTCATCTTCGGCGAACCCGACATCGAACTCCTCCACCACCCCGACGGCCGCCTCCGCGTCAAAGTCCACGGCGTCGACATCTTCAAACCCCAAACCGGCGAAGTCGAATCCTGCAACGCCGACGGCATCGCCTGCTGGTTCCTCGACACCGACTACAACGAAGAAAGCTTCTTCGTCCGCCACGCCTACTTCCTCGGCCAGAACGACCCCTACTCCGCTCTCAAAACCACCCTCAAATCCGAAATCGACCCCGACGCATGGGCCACCCTCAACAGCGACACCTCCCGCCCCTTCGATAAACCCAAAAACAGCCGCATCGCCGTCAAAGTCATCAACCACCTCGGCGACGAGGTCATGAAAGTCTTCAGGGTATAACACCAGTCAAGGAATCCCAATATGGTAATCACACCGAAATCCCTAACTCTCACGCAACTCCTGAGCGCTGAAAGCGAGCAGTACATCGTACCCGCATACCAACGTCGGTATTCTTGGCGGGAAAAGCAACTCTGCGAGTTGCTGGACGACGTCAGTTTGCTGGAAGGCGCGGACACTCACCTGCTCGGTAGCATCGTCTGCCTGACTGGTTACCACACGGCCGGGATCAACCAGCTTGAACTCGTGGACGGTCAACAGCGGCTAACCACAATTTGCATTCTGCTGCAGTGTATCGCGGACCGTCTGAAAATGGCTGGCGAGATCAACGCCGCACAAGACGTGGAGCGCTTGCTTCAATCGAGGGCGATCGGGGAGCCTCCCGTACGCAAGATCCTTTTGGATTCAATGGATTCCCCGGAGTTTGAACAACTTATGGCAGGTCAGAATCTGGACCACGCCGATAATCGCAATCTAGCTCTTGCGTTCTCCACTTTCCGCAATTGGGTCAACAATAAAGAACTGAAAGATCTCGGTTCCTTTCTCTACCACTTAAAAAACCAGTGTATCATTATACGTTTGGATGTCAGTGACGCAAAGGATGCCTTTAAATTGTTCGAGACGATCAACAATCGCGGCCTGAAACTCAGTCCCACGGACATTATCAAGAATTTCATCCTTGGCAACGCGGCGCGCTTTGGGCCGGAGCACTTGAAGTTAGCGCGCACGAAATGGGCTGATTTACTTCACCGCTTGGACGGGACGAACATTGAATCTTTCTTCAGGCACTTTCTCTGCGTGCGGTCGAAGCGTAGAATCACGATTTCTTTTGTCATTCCAAACTTCAAAACGATTTTCATGCAACAGGTGACTGAAGCCGCTCAGCTTCCAGGCCTTCATTGGTACTCCGATGAACCATCAGCAGTCGATGAGGCCGAAGATGGCGACGATGTATTGACGGAGATTGGTGACGCCCAGCCCATTCCGGCGATTGAGAAGATGCCGCGCATCTCTTTGGCTTTGTTTTTGGAGCAAGTGGTGGTTAGCGCCGGAATCTACGGGCAGATTGTCCATGCCAAGACGGGGGACCCAGGGATTGACCGCGAATTGCGGGATCTCCGCATGATCAAAGCCATACAGACTTACGGTTTCCTGACGGCGCTGCGTGTCGGGGGATGCGATGACAGCATCTTCAGGAAGGTTCTCCAATTGACTCAGTCATTTCTCCTTCGTCGTCACATCTGCCGGGAACGGGCCAATGACAATGAGACCTTGTTTGCGCGATTGTGTGGCGTTGATCCTTTGAATCCGTTGGACGCGGTGGTTGAGGAGTTTCGACGGTACTGTCCATCAGACGAGAAGTTCATGCATGAATTCGCCCATTTCGAATTCACCTCAGCTCTAATCGAGCGGGCGCGTTATTGTTTGGAACAGTTTGAGCAAAGGCGGCAAGGCAAGCACTTGGAATTGATCGTTGGCGGGGCGGACATTGTTCACGTGGAACACATAATACCGCAAAAGATTAAGACCAAAAAGGCTAAGGATGATTTCGGAGATTGGCCCGCTTATCTTGGCCTGGGTTCGGAAACGAAGCATCCCCATTTCGTTTCGCGCATCGGCAACCTCACTTTATTTGCGGGCGCACTGAATATCGGAGCTTCAAACAATCCGTATGAACGGAAGAAGGCTTCATACTTCAACTCGGCCATAAAGCTGACGAATTCACTTCCAAACGAGTTCCCTGAGTTTCGCTTTGAACAAGTTGAAAAGCGTTCGGCGGAGTTCGCCCAGTTGGCGGTTGAGCTGTGGCCGTCACCTTAACCTGTCATGGACTTCCGAATCGCCGACACTTTCCAGAGCAGCCTAGCCCGCCTCACCGGCGACGAGCAGAAGGCCGTGAAGATCACGGTTTTCGACCTCCAGGCCAACCCGGCCAGTCCGGGCATGAGCTTTCATAAGCTCGACAAGGCAAGGGACAAAAGCTTCTGGTCCGTGCGGGTCAGTGCGGACCTCCGCATCATCGTTCACAAGACCGCAGGCAGCCTGCTGCTGTGCTATGTCGATCACCACGACAAGGCCTACACATGGGCCGAGCGCCGCAAGCTCGAGACGCACCCGAAGACCGGAGCCGCGCAGTTGGTGGAAATCCGCGAAACGGTTCACGAAGTGCTGGTGCCGGTCTTCATCAAGCAGGCCGCGTCACCGGCGGCACCGCCTCGCTCCCCGCTGAAACCCGCCCTGTTTCGCAACACCAAGGCCGACGATCTGCTCGGCTACGGCGTCCCGCCGGAATGGCTGGCGGACGTACAGGCAGCCACCGAGGATTCTCTTCTCACCCTCGCGGAACACCTCCCCTCCGAGGCTGCCGAAGCCCTCCTCGAACTGGCCACAGGCGGCAAACCAAAGCTGGCACCCGCCCCCACCGGCGACCCATTCACCCACCCCGACGCCCAGCGCCGCTTCCGCATCATGGCGAACGCCGAAGAACTCGGGCGGGCCATGGAAGCGCCATGGGAAAAATGGCTGGTCTTTCTCCACCCCGATCAGCAGCAGTGGGTGGAACGCGAATACTCCGGACCAGCCCGCGTCGCCGGATCCGCTGGAACCGGCAAGACCGTAGTCGCCCTCCATCGTGCAGTGCACCTCGCGCGGATCAACCCGGATTCCCGCGTCCTACTCACCACCTTCTCGGACACCCTCGCCAATGCCCTGCGCGCTAAATTCCGTCATCTCGTCTGGAACCAACCAAGGCTCGGAGAACGCATCGACATCCACTCATTCAACGCCATCGCCCTCCGCCTCTGCAAAGCGCACAGCGGCCCGGTGGATCTAGCCAGCCCCACCCGCATTCGCGACTTGCTTCAATCCGCTTCGAATCAAGCGGGCGGTCACAAGTTCACCCTTCATTTCCTTGTCACTGAATGGGAACAAGTCGTCGATGCATGGCAGCTCCAAACATGGGAATCCTACCGCGACGTCGCCCGTCTCGGACGCAAGACTCGCCTGCCCGAATCCCAGCGGGCCTTGCTGTGGACCATCTTCACCAATGTAAAGGAGTCCCTCGCTGATCAGAATCTCCTGACCATAGCCTCCGTCTTCACCCGGCTCGCATCCATCCTCCCCGGTCTGAAGAGTCGGCCGTTTGATTTTGTCGTCGTCGATGAAGCCCAGGACGTCTCCGTGCCTCACCTCCGCTTTTTCGCCGCACTCGCCGGCGGCTCCCCTGACGGACTCTTCTTCGCCGGAGACCTCGGCCAGCGCATCTTCCAGCACCCCTTCTCGTGGAAATCCCTCGGCGTCGACATCCGGGGACGCTCCCGCACCCTGCGCGTCAACTACCGCACCTCCCACCAGATCCGCATGACGGCGGACCGCCTCCTCGGCCCCGAAGTCGCCGACGTCGATGGCAATGTCGAGAACCGCGCCGACACCATCTCCGTCTTCAACGGCCCCGCACCCCAATTGAAGACCTTCAGAACCGAAATCGAGGAATCCCAAGCAGCATCTTCATGGCTCGCCTCACAAATCAAATCAGGTGTCCTCGCACATGAGATCGGCATCTTTGTCCGCTCTGACGCCCAGCTCGACAGGGCAAGGAACGCCTGCCTCGCCGCCACCCTGCCATTCACCGTCCTCGACTCGCATGTCGAAACCGAACCCGGACACATCTCCATCTCCACCATGCACATGGCCAAAGGCCTCGAATTCCGCGCCGTCGCCATCATAGTGTCCGCGGTCACCCAAAGTGCACCACCGATGGTCACTTTCCGAGGGGTCAAAGTGCACCACTTCCGGAGCGTGAAACGCCTCCGCCCGGCCCGGTTTGAAACGGGAGGATGGGGGCATGTCCCGCATCCTGAAAATGTCCGATCAACAGGCCATTCAAGCTCTTGCCGCGAAGGGGTTTTCCCTGCGGTGGATCTCCCGTGAACTGAACATCAACCGCCGCACGGTAGCCCGCTACGCCGCGGCACCCGCTGCAAAGTGCACCACTGAACCCGGCAAAGTGACCGCCGGGTCCGGCGTGGCCGAGACGTCAAAGTGCACCACTCCGGAGGGCAAAGTGACCGCCGGGTCCGGCGCGGCCGAGACGTCAAAGTGCACCACTCCGGAAGGCAAAGTGACCGCCGGGTCCCGGAGTTCGTGTGCCCTGCATACCGGGGTCATTGAAGCGATGGCAGCCGACGGACTCACCGCGCAGCGGATCTGGGCGGACCTGCGGGCAGTTCACGGATTTGAGGGTTCGTACGAGGCGGTCAAGCGCTTCGTCAACCGCCTTAAGGCACGCACGCCGCAGCGCGTGTGGCGGGTGGAATCGCAGCCCGGGGAAGAAGTGCAGGTCGACTTCATGCAGGGGCCGATGGTGGTCGCTGCCGACGGGAAGCGGCGCCGGACATGGATCCTGCGGATGGTCCTGAGCTTCTCGCGCAAGGGATACAGCGAGGCGGTTTTCCGTCAGGATTCAGAGAGCTTTCTGCGGGCGCTGGAGAACGGGTTGAGGAACTTCGGAGGGAGCACGCACCTGCTCGATCTGGACAACCTCAAGGCGGGCGTGCTCAAGGCGGACTGGACCGATCCGGAGTTCAATCCGAAGTTCGCAGCGTTCTGCCGTCACTACGGGATAACGCCGATGCCGTGCCGGCCGTACCACCCGCAGCACAAGGGAAAGGTCGAGCGTTCGGTCGCCTATGTCCGGAGCAGCGCGCTGCAGGGGAGGACCTTCGAGAGCCTTGCAGACCTCAACAGACACCTGCTGCACTGGGAAGAAACGGTGGCCGACACGCGCATCCACGGGACCACGCGGCGACAGGTCGGGGCGATGTTCGAGGAGGAGCGGCCGCACCTGCAGGAGCTGCCCCCGAGCCTCTTTCCCGCCTATCAGGAGGCGCAGCGCGTGGTGCATCGGGACGGCTTCGTGGAGGTCGCGAAGGCATACTACGAAGCGCCGCCGGAGTGGATCGGCCGGAAGGTCTGGGTGCAGTGGGACGGCCGGAGAGTCGCCGTCCTCAACGACAGGCAGGAGTGCCTCGTCGCACATGTCGCGCTGGAGCCCGGGCAGTTCACCCGCACGCGCGACGTGCGCGCCCCGGCCCCGCCCGATCCAGCGCTTTTCCTCGACGGGCAGTTCACCCGCACGCGCGACGTGCGCGGCCTTGATGGCGGGATCGACTTCAACATCCGGCGCTGGTCACGAAAGGCAGCCACACTGGGGCCAGCAGCCGCGCAGTGGGCGGCCCTGCTGGTGGAAAGGCGCGGTGCCGAAGCGCTGCGCTCGATCATGGGCCTGTGCGGTCTGGCACGCACGCACCGCGCGGCCCACATCGACGCCGCGTGCGCAAAGGCGCTGGCGTCCGCTGGAGCGGACACAGCCCTGCGCCTGAAGGACATCAGGCACCTCCTGCGCGCCGGTTCCAGTGCACCCAGCCAGACGCAGATGCCTTTCATGGACGAGCACCCGGTCATCCGCGGCCTCGCCCACTACGCCCGGTTCGTGAGCCTTCACGCCGGTGCGGCCGACCCCTCTTCCACCACAGACAACCATGAACACACTAGCCAACATCAGGACACAAGCCCGTTCCCTGCGCCTCAGCGGCCTGATCCTCAGCCTTGATCTGCGCCTCCAGGAAGCCGTCACCAACCGACTCCCGCACGAACAGTTCCTCGAACTGCTCCTCCAGGACGAGATCGACCTGCGTGCGGGAAGGAAAATCCAGCGCAGCACCCGGCATGCCGACTTCCGCGACACCCGCCGCCTTGCCGACTTCGACTTCAGCTTCAATCCTGACATTCCGCGCGCCCGGATCATGCAGCTGGCCACCAGTCAGTGGGTCCGGGACGCCCGCGACGTGCTCCTGATCGGCCCGCCCGGCGTCGGCAAGAGCCATCTCGCCCAGGCCCTTGGCGTGGAGGCTGTGCGTGCCGGCCTGAGCGTCTACTACCGCAGCATCTTCGATCTTGTGCGCGACCTGCGGGCCGAAAACGGAGCTGCCGAGGAGAACCGCCTCCTCGCACGCTACCTCAAACCAGAACTGCTCATCATCGACGACATGGGGCTCAAGGACCTGCCCGCCCGCAGCGGCGAGATCCTGCTTGAGATCATCCTGCGCCGTCACGAGACCCGGTCCACGCTCATGACATCCAACCGTCCTGTCGAGGACTGGGGAAAACTCCTCGGAGACGTGCCCACCGCCGGAGCCATCCTCGACCGCCTGCTCTCAAGGGCCGACATCATCCAGATGACCGGCCGCAGTCACCGCCTCGCGCACCGCGGCGCGGACCCCGCGCCCCCGAAATCCACCGCCCGGGCCGCACGCCACCCCGCGAAGGACGCGTAATCCCGCCGTGCTCGGGCGGGTAAAGTGCCTCTTTGTGGAACCTTTTCGACTCCCGACCGCTATTCCACAAACAGCCCCTTGACCCGCCCTGCGCGCGACCCGGCCGGTCAGTACTGATTTTGCTTCCAGCAAAATGCAACCTGGTTGCCTTTTCCGGACCGCTCACCACCCCGAAAACCGGCCCATCCCCGCTTGCCATCCACCACAGAATCCCCTAAACACAGCTAGCTCCAAGTGGTGCACTTTGAAGTGACCGCAGGTGGTGCACTTTGAAGTGACCGGTGACATCATAGCCTGCGACGACGAAATCATCCCGCTCCAGAACCGCATCGAGTCCGTAGGCGATGATGCCGATCTCAAGGAAGTCTACGACACCGAACGCCAGCTCCTCTACGTCGCCTGCACCCGCGCCAGAGACCGTCTCTTCATCACCTCCGTCGCCCCAGCCTCCGAGTTTCTCGACGACCTCAGCCAGGCCTAAACCACCGGAATTGCCAGAAGATCCTGCACTTCCGTAAACTCCACGCCGCCATGGACCACGCCGTCCTCGCAGTCATCGGCACGGGCACGCGAGTTGGACCAGGCACCAGCATCAGCCTTGCTTCTCGATCTGCGGCACCAGATCCCGTCGGCGCGGCAATGCGGGTCCCGCATGATTGATGCCTCACTGACGCTACTCGATTGGCAGGTCGGCAGCCGGATACACCGTGAGGTCCTGGAATAAAAACGGGCGGAATACGGCGCGAAGATTGTCGTGACGCTGTCACGACATTTGGAGGCGAAGTTCGGCAGGGGATCTTCGGCTCCGAATCTCTCCCGGATGATCGCGCTGGTGGACGCATTCTCCGAGCGTGAGGTGCTTTCGACATTGTCGAAAGAATTGAGCTGTCCCGGGGCGGCGGCGGAGAAAATCCCAGTCTGTTCCGCGTCAACGTCACCGAAGGCCCAGGCGGGGGTGTGAAAATCCTCAATCAGCCGGCCCCGCCTCCCTTCAAAGAAGCCGTCCGCTGCGCCGAACAGAACCTCCACGTCAGGGCAAAAGAACTGGTCGGCGACCGCGACCCGCGCGCCCACGAATTCTCCATCCAGCTCAGCGCCTTCGACAGTGCCAAAAGTGGCTCCGGAGTCGGCGTCGGAGTCCTCCTCGCCCTCTGCTCCTCCCTCCTCCAGAAAAGCCTCAAGGGCGGCACCGTCGTGGCCGGCAGTCTCAACCTCGGCGGCTCCATCGAAACCATCTACAACCCAGTATCCGTCGTCGAAATCGCCATCGAAAAAGGTGCCGCCGCCATCCTCATGCCCATCGGCAGCCGCCGCCAACTCAACGATCTCCCCGACGACCTCGCCGCCAAAATCACCATTCACTACTACCTCGACTCCAAAGACGCCCTCCTGAAGTCCCTGGCAGTATGAGGCCGCATTAGTGATTCCTAACGGACACCCACAGGATCGCAGGCATATCGCCGGAAACCCGCTAAATCCACTGGTGCTGCACGGAATCAGCGCCCGATCGCCTCTCGTCTCAGACTGCTCAGCCCCAAACCTTCTCCGCCCTCTGCTACACCGAAGGCGGCCGACTCACCCAAGACCAACGCCAAACTTACTCTTGACCATGGAACGCTCAAAATTGAAAGGACCAGCATTCCCGGCGGACTTCAGCAACGACATCCCGGAATACTCGGACCAAGAACTAAAGGAGGCACTAAAGGAAGCGGACAAAAAGGCCGCAAAGCGCCGCAAAGCATTGAAGGCTTCAGCTTCCAACCCACCGCCATCCTCGACGACCTCGCCGCAAAAGTAGCGGCACGCCGGCACCCGGCACCCTCGTCAGAAATGGCAGCACCCTCGAATTCACCTACTGGCGCTCGAAGGCCGCCCTCGGAGAAATCGCATTCGTCCGCGAATTCTCCCAGTCACTCGCCGACGGCTGGAGCGAGGTCGGCGGCATGGTGGAAACCATTCTCGAAGAAACCACCGACCTCCAGAAGGTCCGCGTGACCACCCCCGCCGGCACCGCCGGACGGCGCTTCATCCGCCTCCGCATCACCCGCCGGTAGCGGACGCCTCCTGCGCAAACTCGCCCTCACGCTGGGGGAACTGCAGCTCATCTGCCGCGTGCAGTTTCCGGTGATCCAGCAACAAGAGCAGGACACCGCCCGGGCGCACTTTGAATGATCGTAGGACGAGGCATGAGTGGAGGCGCATTTGACAAAAATCCCCAAATAAGTAAATTACGTTTTACCTAATACACTCAAACAAGCATGGAAATCCCGAAAGCAGAGCTGTTTTCCGTCCTTCAGGAATTCAACCCTTGGTGGACCGGGCAGCCCGTCGCCGACCTTCCAGACTGGGAGCGGGCGGCCTCCCGGCAAATCCGGGCGTGGATCGACGACCACGAAACCAAGCGCGCGCTGTTGCTGACCGGGGCTCGCCAAGTGGGCAAAACCACACTGTTCCGCCAGGCCATCCGCCGCCTCGTTGCCGAAGGCTTCCCCCCGGCCAACCTGCTCTACGCCACCTTCGACCACCCGATCCTCAAACTGGCCGGGCTGGAGCGGACTTTGCAGGCGTGGGATGAGTTGTTTCCGCCCGTGTCTAGCCACCCGCGGATGCTTTTCCTCGACGAGATCCAGTTCGTGCCCGACTGGCAGACTTGGCTCAAACACCAATCGGACTTCCAGCGCGGCCGGCGGATCGCCGCCACCGGCTCGGCCAGCCCGCTGCGCGACGCCTCCACAGAATCCGGCGTGGGACGCTGGGAAACCATCCCGCTCCCTACCCTGTCATTCGCGGAATACCTGCGCCTCCGGAAGGTGGAGATCCCCGCCCTGCCGGAGGTCCGCTCTCTGCGCCATCTCTTCGATTGGTCACCGGGGGACTTTTCCCGGGCAGCCACACTGGGCAGGCCGCTCACCGCCCATTTTCACGAATACCTCCTGCGCGGCGGCTTCCCCGAACCAGCGCTGGTCAACGACCTGACACGCTGCCAGCGCCTGCTCCGCGAGGACATCGTGGACAAGGTGCTCAAGCGCGACATGACCGCCCTCTACGGCGTGCGCAGAGTCCTCGAAGTCGAGAAAATCTTCCTCTACCTCTGCTACCACGACGGCGGCATCCTCGATGTGCCTACGCTGTCGAGGGAACTCGACGGCATCAACCGTCAGTCGGTGAACAACTTCCTTGATCTGTTCGAGGCCACCCACCTGATCTGCCAACTGCGACCGCATGGCTACGGCAAGGAAGTGTTGCGCGGGCGTTCCAAAATCTACCTCGCAGACGCCGCGCTGCCGGGTGCCGTCCTGCTGCTCGGCCGCCGCCTCCTGGAAAAGCCCGACCGCCTCGGCGCTGCCGTCGAAACCGCCTTTTTCAAACACCTCTTCACCCGCTACTACCCCGATCAGCCAACCTTCTCATACTGGCAGGATAAAAAAAACCGTGACCTTGAAGTCGACCTCATCGCCCAGACCGGAGACCGCATCGTCCCCTTCGAGGTGAAATATCACGATGCCGAACCCACCCCTCGCAAACTCAAGGGCCTCCGCCTCTTCCTCGAAGAAAAGAAAATCGCCCAAGGCTACGTCATCACCCAACGCTGGGAAGACTTCGGCATCATCGAAACCCACTCCGCACGCCAGGGACACGAACGCGAGCCGCTCAACGCAAAAATCCTCGCCATCCCCGCCCCGCTCGCCTGCCTCTGGCTTTCCGACTGATCCTCCCTCCATCACCGACCGATCGCTAGAAGGCCCCGGGCACCCGACAGAAACCCCAGCATCCGCCCCGCACCGCCGGGGCTTTCTGCGTCCACCCCCCCCCCCCCCCCCGCCCCCCCCCCCTCCCCCTCTCCTCCCCCTCCCCCCCGCCGCCTTCTTCTCACTCGTCTCCGGCCCGGGGGTGCCCCCGCCCCCCCCCCCCCCCCCCCCCGCCGCGCCCCCC
>Ga0114977_10002600_pt1 | contig 11594 bp, 10 predicted proteins | sample S_130805_MF_Meta_FD_87026 | JGI IMG/M metagenome (GOLD analysis project Ga0114977, IMG submission 87026) | Freshwater microbial communities from Lake Simoncouche, Canada to study carbon cycling - S_130805_MF_MetaG | ecosystem: Environmental > Aquatic > Freshwater > Lake | place: Lake...
CGCGTCCGACCTGGCGCGCCGGCGTTCGCGGAACTCACACATGAAATTTATTTCCAAACGCAGCGCACGTGCGTTGACCGTATTTTTTTTGGCCGGTCTTTGCAGCGTCGCCGCGGCACAAAATTATCCTTCGAAGCCGATCCGCATGATTCTGCCGTTTCCGCCCGGTGCGCCGAGCGATATGGTGGGCCGCGTGGTGGCGCAGAAACTCGCCGAACAGCTTGGTGAGAACGTGATCCCCGACAACCGCCCTGGCGCTGGCGGCAATGTGGCGATGACCCAGCTCGCCAAGGCGCCGCCTGATGGCTATACGCTGACGGTGACGTCACCGGTGCTGGCGCTGAGTCCGTCGCTCTACAAGAGCCTGCAATACGATCCGCTGAAAGATTTTGTGCCGGTGGCGCGTTTGGCTTCGATCGAAAACGTGATGCTGGTGCATCCGTCGGTGCCGACCAAGACGCTGAAGGAATTCGTCGCGCTGGCGCGGGCCAAGCCGGGCAAGCTCAATTTTGGTTCGGGGGGTGCGGGCACCACCAATCATCTGGCCAACGAATTGCTCAAATTTACCGAGAAGATCGACATCACCCATGTGCCGTACAAGGGCGCCACGGTGGCCACGGTGGCCCTGATTGGCGGTGAGGTCGATGAAGTGATTGTCTCGGTGGCCTCGGTGCTGCCCCTGATCAACGCCGGCAAGGTGCGACCGCTGGCGGTGTTGTCGGAAAACCGTGTGGCGACGCTGCCCAATGTGCCGACGTCGAAAGAAGCGGGCTTTCCGAAATTTCAGATGTCGATCTGGTACGGTATGTTTGCACCGACCGGCACGCCGCGCGAGATCATCATGAAGCTCAACCGCGAAGTCATCAAAGGCATGGAAGGCCGCGAGGCGCGCGAGAAGATGGCGGCCGCCGGTATTGATCCGTGGCCGGGCACGCCGGAGCAACTCGGCGCCCTGTTGAAGAGCGAGATGGCGCGCTACGCGACTATCGTCGAGGCGGCGAAGCTGCCGAAGGAATAATCGCATCACATTTCGCGCGTCATGAGCGCGCGGCATTTGCACAAGGGGAAATTCAATGACTGACACAGCGCAAGCCTTGCGCGACAAAACCGCCATCGTCGGCGTCGGCCTGAAAATGGGCTCGTATCCGGAGAACACCGCACTTGAGCTGGCCGTGCAGTGTTATCAGGAGGCACTCGACGATGCGGGCCTGCAACGCGGCGACGTCGACGGCATCATCCAGCTCGCCTATGGCTATGACTATGACCGCTTTCTTGAAGCCGTCGGCACCGATGTGCGCTACGCCTATCAGGGTTGGAGTCACGGCCGCTTTATCGCGCCGATGCTGCAGCACGCGGCGATGGCGGTGGCCACCGGCATGGCGAAGGCCGTGGCTATCGTGCACGGCCGTCGGCGCAAGGCTTACGGCCAGACCGCCGATAGCGAGATGTGGCGCCAGGGCCTGGGGCCGCATGGTGAAAGCCCGGCCTATGGTGCGATGGGCCCGGTGTTTGGCGCGGCGATTGCCGCCCAGCGTTACTTCCATATGTACGGCGGCAGCAACGAAGATCTCGCTCCGATCGCGATGGCCTTTCGTAAACACGCCCGGCTGAATCCGAACGCGATGCGACGTGACCCGATGACGCGCGAGGATTATCTGAAATCGCGCTGGATCGTTGAGCCGCTGCGCCTGTTTGATTGCTGCCAGAACAACGACGGCGGTGCCTGCATCATCATCACCTCGGCCGATCGCGCCAAAGATTGCAAGAAGCCGCCGGTGTATATCTCGGGCATGCAGGGCGTGCACGCCGGCCGCCAGTTCCACAATCTGACGCTGCCGGGTCTTGGCGTGGCGCAGCAGGAAGTCTATAAATACACGCCGACCAAGGAAGACCTCTACGCCTATCAAATGGCCGGCATCACGCAGAAAGACGTCGACGCCCTGATCACCTACGATGCCTTCTCGCCGCTGGTGCTGTTTGGTCTTGAGCGGTTTGGTTTCTGCGGACCGGGCGAGGCGCGCGAGTTCGTCAAGGACGGCCGCATCGAACTCGGTGGCGAGTTGCCGATCAACACCTCGGGTGGTTTGCTCTCCGAAGGCCACATGATCGGCTGGAACCTGTTTGTCGAGGTGACGCGCCAGTTACGTCACGAGTGCGGCGAGCGCCAGGTCAAGGATGCCGAGATCATTCAATACGGCAGCTTCCTCGGCGAATCCGTGATTTTCCGTCGCTAGGCAGGGCGCTGATGAAAGCGTTTTTTAAATTTCGCGCGCCCTCTCAATGCAGGGCATACACAACGGGGCACGCCGCCGTTGTTTCGACGCTGGTTAGATAGCGGGAGAAAAGAAATGAGTCTGCAACCACAATCAAAAATGATCGATGAACACGGCCGCTACCTGCCGTTTGTTTATCCTGAAGAAGTCACCTTTTGGGAAGCCACACGCCAGCGCCAGCTGAAATTGCAGCGCTGCAGCGATTGCCACAAGGTCTGGTATCCGATCGGCTCGAATTGCCCGCACTGCTTCTCGATGAAGTGGGAGTGGGCGTTGATGAGCGGCCGCGGCGTGCTGCACAACTATGTCGTCATGCACAAGGCGTGGACCAAGTGGTTCGAATCGCGCGTGCCCTACGCAGTCGTGCAGGTCGAGCTCGAAGAGGGCGCGCGGCTGACCACCAATCTGCTCGAATGTGATTTGAAAGACATCAAGATCGGTATGCCGGTCGAAGCCTGTTACGAAGACATCTCGCCGGAAATCACGCTGTTGCAGTTCCGGCCCGTAAAGCGTTAATGGTTACCCGCCCTCCCCTGCGCGACGCGCGGGGGGAGGGCGAACAGTGATGAACGATCTGCATGAATAATAGGAATGGATATGTCAGAAACGACTGCAAGCACGGGTAAAACGCTGGACGCAGACCGCGCCGATTCAGTACGCATGAGCGAAGCCGAGGCCACCGCCATCGGCATGCGCGCCTTGAAGGCTATCGGTTACAACGAAGAAGACGCCAAGATCGTGGTCGATCAGCTGATCGACAACGCGCTGTGCGGTTATCGCTTCGCTTCCTTGCCGCGCATCCTCGCCATCGCCACTGATCCGAAACATCTCAAGGGCCGGCAGCCGATCAGGATTGATCACGAAACACCACTCTCGGCACGCATGGATGGCGCGAACAATATCGGCTATGTCACCTGTTACCGCGCTGCGATGCTGGCGGCGGAAAAAGCAAAGAAAACCGGTTTCGCCTCGGTCGGCGTCTACAACAGCTATTACTCGGGCCGCAACGCTTACTTCGTCGAGCAGATCGTCAAGCAGGGCCTGGTGGCTTTTCATATCGCCAGCGCGCAACCGCGTGTGCTGCCGATCGGCGGCAAGCGTCCGGCGCTGGGTACCAATCCGATTTGTATCGGCTTTCCGTCGGACAACGGCCCGGTCGTGTTCGACATGGGCACCGCGGCGCTGATGTGGGGCGATGTGATGCTGCATGCGCATCTCGGTGAAGAACTGCCGGCCGGCATTGGCTTTGACAAAGAAGGCAATCCATCGACCAATGCGGCGGCCGTGCTCGAAGGCGGTGTCGTGCCCTTCGGCGGTCACAAGGGTTATGTGCTGTCGCTGGCGGTGCAGTCGCTGGGTCTGCTCGCCGGCTCGGCGTTTGCCAAGGGTCAGGTCTCCGACTACGGCTTCCTGTTCTGGGTGATGGACCCGCAACTGATGTTGCCCGGCGGCGAGTTCAAAGCGCAGATGGCCGAGCTGGTGCAATTCATCAAGTCGACGCCCAGGCGTCCGGGGGTGGACGAGATCCGCATCCCGTCGGAGCGCGCGTATCGCGAACGCGAGCGCCGTCGCGCCGAAGGCTTGGTCTACGACCGCAAGGTCATCGATTCGTTGAACGCACTTTAAAAGGTTTGCCACCGGGGCCGCAGGGTTCACAGAGATCGAGGAGAACGCGGCGTGATCGTGTTCTGCCGCGGTGAACCGGCTCTGCCCCAGGGCTGATTAGTATTGAATTCATGACGACAAAAACTTCAGGGCCGCTCGCCGGCATGCGTGTAATGGACGTCAGCATCATGGCGGCCGGGCCGTGGACGGCGGCGCTGCTGGGTATGCTGGGCGCCGAAGTCATCAAGGTTGAACCGCCGGCCGGGGACGGCACGCGCTGGGTGGCACCGACGCAAAAAGGCATGGGCACCAACTACATGTCGATGAATGTCAATAAAAAAGACATCGTGCTCGATTTTAAAAAGGCCGAAGACCGCGCCACCGCCCTTGAGCTCGCCGCCACCTGTGATGTCTTTGTACAGAACTTTCGTGTTGGCGTGATCGAGCGCCTGGGCCTCGATTACGAATCGCTGCGCAAGGTCAATCCGGATATCGTCTATTGCGCGATCTCCGGTTTTGGCGAAGTCGGGCCGCTGGCGAAAGCCGGTTGCGCCGATTACATCATGCAGGCGTATTCGGGCTTTGCGCGCTTGAACGGCGCGCCGGGTGAAACGCTCGAAGCCTTTCGCTTCACCGGTTTTCTTGTTTTTTTTAACGACACGGTTGCCACCGAGGCGGTACTCGCCGCGCTGCTCGAACGGGCCATGGGCGGCGGCGGACAGAAGGTAGAAGTCTCGATGCTGGAGGCGGCGATGGAGATTCAAGCCACGCGCATCGCCGAATATCTCGGCGGCGGTTTGATCCCGGCGCCGCGCGGCAGTGAATCACCGGGCATCGTGCCCGACCGCGCCTTTGCCACCCTCGACGACGAGGTGTTTGTCACGGCGCACAACGACGCTGAATTCGCCGGCTTTTGTCGCGCCCTGGAGCGCCCGCAACTGGCGGCCGATGCGCGCTTTCTCAGCAATCGTTTGCGCGTTGAACATCGCGAGGCTTTGTTTGCCGAAGTTGCACCAGTGTTCAAGGCGCGGCCGGCCTTGTGGTGGCAGCGTGTGATGCAGCGCGAAGGCGTTGCGTGCACGCAGGCCTTCCGCTTTGAAACCTTCCGTCATCATCAGCAGGTGGTGATGAATGAGATGATCGCCAACGTCGCCACGCGCGACTGGGGCACGGTGTCGGTGGCCGGACTGCCGTGGCATTTTGCGCAGACGCCGTGCGGCGTGTTTGAGGCGCCGCGTCCCGGTGAAGACACCGCCGCCGTGCTGGCCGATCTGGCCGCCCGCAAGTCAGGGGTGCGCGCATGAGTGTGCTGAAAAAAATCCGCGTCGTTGAATTCGCCGAAGGCGTGCCGGGGCCGCTCGCCGCACTGCGTCTCTCGGATCTCGGTGCCGATGTGATCAAGGTTGAAACCGAAGACGGCGACTGGTTGCGCCACGCTGCCCCCACGCTGCCCGACAGCCACATGAGTGCCGCGTTTTTTGAACTCAACCGTGGCAAGCGTTCGGTGCGGCTCGATCAGCATTTGACGCTGGCCGCGTTGCTGAAAAACGCCGACGTCTTTATCACCGATCGCACGCCGGAAGAACTCGCCGCGCTGGGCGTCGACGGTATAGACGCCGAACCGTATGCAGCCAATCCGAAGCTGGTGCGCGTCAGCATCAGTTTCTGGGGCGATCAAGGGCCGCTGCGTTTGCACAAAGGTTCGGAGCTCGCCGCGCAGGCGATGGCCGGTTACACGCGTTATCTCGGTTCACGCGATACGCCGTCCTGCCGGCTGGGGGCGGATGTGGCGTGTGCGGGTACCGGTATTTTTGCGGTGCAGGCGACGCTGGCTGCGCTGATTGCGCGCGCGAAGAGCGGCACCGGTCAACGCGTCACGCTCTCGCTGCTCAATTCCTTGCTGGCGTTAAAAAGCATTCATCTGGCCGCGCAGTCCGATCCGGATGTCTACGCCGGGCCGCGCGTTGGTGGTGCCAACTATCCGCCCGAGCGCGGCTGGAAGACCGGTGACGAGCCGATCTTTTTCGCCTTCGGCGGTTCGGTCGGCGCGGAAGGCCGGCCGGGCTGGGTGAAATTTTGCGAGGAGGCCGGTTTCAACAGCCTGCTCGAAGACCCGCGCTTCGACAAGATCGGTCGTGACTCGACCGGTTATGGCATCCATGTGCAGGCGCTGCGTGCTGAATATGAACGTGAGTTTGCGCGTTACTCGGCCGAAGAATTGGTCGCGCTCATTCGCAAACACGCCGGCAATGCCGCCAGCTATCAGCGCGCCGATCATGCGCTCGCGCATCCGCAGACCCAGGCCTTGAATGTGGTGCGTGAAGTGCCCGCTGCGAACGGCGCGACGGTGCGCGTGCGCGCGTTTCCGGCGCGCTTCTCGCAGCTGCAGCCGGAGATCAAAGGCGTGGCACCGGCGTTGGGCGAACACACGCAGACGGTCGTCGCCGAGATCCGCGGCTAGTCTTTCCAGGCCGCGGTTTTATTCGGCTTGCAGATTGGCCGCTTTGACCACCCGCCCCCAGCGCGCGTGTTCGTCGCGCAGATAACGGCGCGTCTCCTCGGGGTTTAACGGTTGCACGATGCCGCCGACTTCTTCGAGCGGTTGACGGATGCGTGGCGTCAGCAACAAGCGGTTGATCTCCGCGTTTAACAACTCGACGATTTCTTTGGGCGTGCCCTTCGGCGCGAGCCAGGCATACCACGCAGTGAGTTCGGCGTCCGCACCGCCTTGTTCCAGCCACGTCGGCACCTCGGGCAGCGCCTTGATGCGTGTCGCGCTGGTGACTGCCAGCGGTGTTACTTCACCGGCCTGGATACGCGGCAGCATCGGTTGCGCGGTGTCGACCATCAGCTGCACATCCCCGCGGCGCAAGGCGATATAAGCCTGCGAGGTGGTTTGCAGGCCGACGATGGTAAAGCGGATGTTTTGCTGCGCCATCAGTGCGGCCGCCACCAGATGTGACGAGCCGCCGTAACCCAGCCGCGCGACCAGCAGCTTGTCAGGATTTTTGCGCGCGAACTCGATCACCTCTTTCAATGAACGATAGGGTGCGGCTTTCTCCGCCACCCACAGCATCGGCTGCATGACGTGGCGTGCGACCGGCTCGAAATCCTCGGCGGCGTTATAGCGCGCGTCCGCCTGCAGATGCGGATTCACCGCCAGTGTGGTCATGGTCGAGAACATCAGCGTGTAACCGTCGGCGCGCGCCCGTTTGACTGCATCGACGGCAATCGCCCCGTTGGCACCGGTGCGATTGAGGACGATGATATTTTGTTTGAGCGCAGTTTTTAATTCTTCGCCCAGCTGCCGCACGAGGATATCGGCGGCGCTGCCGGGAAAATTCCCCACCACGATGGTCAGCGGTTTTGTCGGATAGCTTTGTGCGGCGACATTGGTGATTGCGGTGGTGAGTGCGCTGGCCAGCGCTGCGGCGCTCAAGGTTAAACAGATGGCCGCCCGCCGCCGGACGGCGTTGTGGACATGGTGCATGATGGAATCCCCCGTTACTTGTATGGCGTGCGGTGCGTGTATTGCGCCCGCCCGTTTTTTTAGGCGCTCATCATAAGGCAAGCCATGCGCCTCTGCTGCCGTGTTGTGGTTTAATCGTGGCACAGTGTTTACGGGGGAGTAGTCAACATGGTGCAGGCAATCAACGGACCGCAGGCGATCGCCGGGCGGATCAGCGTCACCTCAAAACTCAGTCCTGATGCGGCCTATTGGCGTTCGGGCTATATGGGCGGCCGGCCAAGCGGTGTGGTGGTCGATGATCCGCAGGCGTTTTTGCTGGAGATGAGCGCGCAGCAAATACTCGTTGCGCATTTTCACGAGGTCGACCAGTTTCAGATTTTTGTCGGCGGCAGCGGTGTCATCGGTCGCAACAAACCGGCGACCATGGCCAACACCATGCACTATGCCGATCATCACACGGCCTACGGGCCTATCGTCGCCAGCGCGCAGGGCTTTTCGTATTTCACGCTGCGCGCGCAAACCGATGCCGGTGCCGTCGAGATCGACAAGCCGGGCTATCGTGAAAAATTAAAGCCCAGCAAGAAGCGGCATTTTCTCTCTGAGATGGTGTTGAGCACCGCGCCGGTGTTGGCGGATCGCCAGACCAGTTCGCTTGAAGCCTTGATCCCCAATCAGGATCAATACGATGACCGGCTTGGCGCTTATCTGTTGCGCGCCGGTGCCGGCATGACGGTCAGCGGCCCCGATCCGCGCGGCAGTGGCGGTCAATATTATCTGGTGATGAATGGCGGCCTGACCTACAAGGGCGCGGATTATCCCTTGTGGTCGCTGTTGTTCATCGGGCCCAATGATGAAGCTTGCACTTTCACCGCTGGTGCCGCTGGGGTTGAAGTGTTTATCGGGCAGTATCCGCGTCGCGATTGAGTTTGGCCCGCCCGCGCTTGAAGACGCGGCTGTGTGACGGTGAGCCGAGACGCCTTTGCGACGTCCCAATAGAGAAGTCTTAAAGCCGCGGATCGCGATGCCCGGTGGCGAGTCCGGCATCAGCCACCTCGGAGCCCAACGTAGCGATGGGCAGACTGACGCCCAACTCGCGCGCAAACTCCAGCACCAGATGCAAATCCTTGCGCAGATTCGGCAGTGCGGCGCCCGCCGCGCTGGCCTCCAGCATGCCTTTCCAGCGCGGGCCCAGATCGGGCCAGGCCTCCAGCACGCCAGTATTGGCGAGCCCTTGTTGCAACACCGCTTTCATCACCGTGGCGTCGACACCGCCGGCCACCCCCAGCGATAGCCCTTCGAGCAGCGCCATCACATTCAAACCAAACACCAGTTGATGCGCGAGCTTGGCCGCCTGTCCGGTGCCGGCTGCACCGGTGTGTGTGATCTCGCGCGCAAACACGCGCAACACCGGCAGCGCGCGCGCCAGCGTTGCCGCGGCACCGCCCACCATCAAGCTCAAGGCGCCTTGTTGTGCAGCGATGATGCCGCCGGAGATCGGGATGTCGAGCACTTCCACCGCCTGCGCTTCCAAAGCGGCGGCGATCTGGCGCACCGGTTCCGGCCCCAGCGTGCTGCCGAGCGCGAGTATGGTGTGCGCACGCAGATGGCCCTGCATGCCGTTCACACCGAAGACGATGTCATCGGTCTGTGCGCGATCAGAGACGAGGCTGATGATGAGTTCGCTTTGCTCTGCCACTGCCGCCGGTGACTCACACGCGGTGGCCCCTTGCGCCTGCAAGGCGCTGACCGCTGCGGCGCGCACATCGTAGACCGCCACCGCATAACCGGCCCTCAACAACAATTCAGCAACGGGACGGCCGAGTGCGCCGAGTCCGATCACACCGGTGTGCCGGATCGCCGGCGTCGCGGGATTATTCATCAGCGCTTGCCCTTGTTTATTCCGCCTTGATGCCGGCGCTCTTGATGACTTGCGCATAGCGCACGATCTCCGCGCGCAGAAAGCTGCCGAATTCATCCGGCGTGTTGCCGATGAGATCCACTCCCATGCCAACCAGACGGTCGCGCGTTTCGGGCTGGTTGATCACGCGCGCGACATCGCGCTGGATGCGCGCGCTCAGCTCGGCGGGCATGCCGGCCGGCCCGAGGATCGCCGACCAGGTGGCGATGGAATAATTCTTGATGCCTGATTCAGCCACCGTCGGAATGGTCGGTGCGAGCGGCGAGCGCGTGGAGGCGGTATTCGCCAGCCCGCGCAGCTTGCCCGATTGCACATAGGGCACCGCCACCGGCAGATTGCCGAACATGATGGGGATTTGTCCGCCGATGGTATCGGTGAGCGCCGGGTTCTCGCCCTTATACGGCACGTGATTCATCTTCACGCCGAGTGCTGCTCCGAGCAGTTCGCCGGCCATATGCGGCGAGGAACCGATGCCGCCCGAACCGAAGGTCAGCGTATTGGGGCCGCTCTTTTTCACCAGCGCGACAAATTCAGCAAAGGTCTTTGGCGGAAACGACGGATGCACCACCATCAACAGCGGTGACGAACCGGCCAGTGTGATCGGCGTGAAATCCTTGGCCGGATCATAGGGTGCCTTGCCATAGAGCGCGGGGGCGACGGCGATGCTGGTTTGCGGTGTGAGCAACAGCGTGTAGCCATCGGGCGCGGCCTTGGCGACGATGTCGCCGGCGATCATGCCGCTGGCACCGGGCCGGTTATCGACCACCACCGTTTGCCCCCACAGCTCGCCGAGTTTTTGCGCGACGATGCGTGCCACCAGATCCGTGCCGCCGCCTGGCGCGAAGCCAACCATCAGGCGCGGCGATTTGACCGGATAGTTCTGCGCCACGGCAGCACCGGCCAGCAGTGCGCACAACAATAACGTAAGACGGATCAATTTCATGATGGGCTTCCTCTCATCTGCCGCGTTCGACGGGGTCGTCGCGCCGCATTGTTTTAACCGGGGCGAGTATACGCGATGCGCTATGTGCACCGTCGCACACACCGCCGTGTGAGCGCCGCAAGTGCTGTTGAATCGCCGCTACAATGCGGGGCTCGCGCGGGCATTGTCGATGCGCAAAAAACCAACATGCAAAGGATGGATGCGGTGCAAGCACAGACGCAGGCCACACCACGAAGCGCGCTGTATGCGAGTGCGGGCAGCCGCCTCGTGCATTACGAAGTCGATGCCGAAAAGGTCACGCTGACCGAGCGCGCCACTCTAACGCTGCCGGCCGATGTGCAATATGCGTGGCCTCACGCTTCGCACCGCCATTTGTATGTGGCGTGCAGCGATGGCAATCCCGATTCGCACGGTACCCAGCATTGGCTGGTGACGCTCGCCATTGATGGCGACAGCGGTGCATTGCGTATGCAGGGCGCGGCGCTGAGCCTGCGCTGGCGACCGCTGCATATCAGCACCGATATCGATTCAACGCATGTGTTCGTCACCTACAACGTGCCGAGCACGGTGAGCGTGCATCAGCTGCACGCCGACGGCTCGGTTGGCGCGGAAGTGGCGCAGCCGTCATCGCCCGACTTTGGTGTGTATGCGCATCAAGTCCGTGTCGCGCCGTCGAACACGCGGGTGCTGGTGGTGACGCGCGGCAATGATGCCGAGGCCGGCAAGCCCGAAGACCCCGGTGCGCTGCTGCAATTTGATTACCGTCAGGGCGTGTTGTCGCAGCAGACTCGTATCGCCCCCGGCGGTGGTTTGGGTTACGGGCCGCGCCATCTGGATTTTCATCCGCGTGAACCCTGGGTGTATGTCTCACTCGAGCGGCAGAATCAATTGCAGATGTACGATTTTTCCAACGAGATGTTGAGCGCCACGCCGCGTTACACCAAGGGCACGCTGGCGGATCTGCAAAACGATCATCGTGCGCAAAAGCCCGGCACGCTGCATCTGCATCCCGCTGGACGCTTTGTTTATCTCGCCAATCGTGCACGCGCCAGCCGCGAGCTCGACGGGCGCCGCGTGTTTGCCGGCGGTGAAAACAGCATCGCCGTCTATGCGATCGATGCCGCCACGGGTGAACCGCATTTGATCCAGCACGCCGACACACGCGGCATCGCGCCGCGCACCTTTGCCTTGGAGCCGGGTGGCCGCATGCTGGTGGTGGCCAACCTGATGGCGATGCCGGTCGCCGATGCAACGGGCGTAAAGACGGTGGCGGCGGGGCTGGCGGTGTTTGCGGTGGGTGATGATGGTCGTCTGACCTTCATGCGCAAACACGATATCGACACCGGTAGTGGTCAGTTGTTCTGGATGGGCATCGTTGCGCTGTGA
>Ga0114977_10002603_pt1 | contig 11588 bp, 8 predicted proteins | sample S_130805_MF_Meta_FD_87026 | JGI IMG/M metagenome (GOLD analysis project Ga0114977, IMG submission 87026) | Freshwater microbial communities from Lake Simoncouche, Canada to study carbon cycling - S_130805_MF_MetaG | ecosystem: Environmental > Aquatic > Freshwater > Lake | place: Lake...
CAAAGCGCGCCACATCGAGCCAGTGCCGGCCCCAGCGCTCGCCGAACTGCGACGAGGCCAGCATCGCATCCACCACCACCGCGAACGCCTCGGGCGTGGACCGCGCATCCCGCACAAACGCCTCGAGCGCCTCCGGCGTCGGCGGCAGTCCGATCAGGTCGAACGACGCGCGGCGCAAGAGCGCTGCGCGGTCGGAATCGCCAGCGGGCTTGAGGCCTTTCGCCGCCCAGGGCGCGGCCACAAAACGGTCGATGTCGGTGCGGGGCCAGTTGTTCGCCGCCACTGGGACCGCTGGTTTCACCGGCGGCACGAAGGCCCAGAATTTTTTCCCTTCCTCGATCGTGAGACCGACCTTTTTCGGTTTCGCATCCGCCGCGCCGGACGCATTCGCAGCGAGGGCGACCGGCGGTCCTTCGGGCGAGGGCGCGCCGCGTTTCACCCACTCCTCGAGGAGTGCCACTTCCTCGCTCGGCAGTTGGGTCTTGGGCGGCATCGCCTCGAAATCGAGTCCTGTGTAGCGCACGGCCTTAATCAACGCGCTCTGCTCGACGTTGCCCGCCACGATCGCCGGGCCGGAATCGCCGCCCATCCGCCAGCCTTCCGGATGATCAAGGCGCAGGCCGCCTTTGATTTTTTTCCCGGGCTCGGCCGAGTGGCATTCGTAACAGCGCTCGACGAGCAGCGGTCGGATTTTCTTTTCGAAAAATTCGATGTCGGCCGCGTCTGCGCCACGGGCGATTCCAACCGAAAGCGTCAGAACGCCGGCCAAGGCCAAAAGGGTGGGGTGACGAGTCATGAACGTGGGATCGGCGCGCCCAGAGGGTGAAGCGCGCACAACCCGAAAACAGATAGGCGCGCGTCATCCAAAATCAAACGCGAATCTTGCCCGCGAGTGTTTTTCCGCACTACTTCTCGGAACGGCGCACCACCACCCCCCTCCCCGCGTCCGCCGCCACCCCATGACCACGCCTTCCCGTCCGTTTCTGCTCTTCAGCGCGCTGCTGGCCTCCCTGCCGCCGCTCCCCGCCGCCGACCCGCGGACCCCGACCCCGGCCGAGGTCACCGTGCTCTCACCCTTCGAGGTCACGGGCGAAAAAGATGTCGGCTACCAGGCCGGCAACACCATGTCCGGCAGCCGGCTCAACAGCAGCCTCAAGGACACGGCGGCAGCCGTCATGGTCTTTACACCGGAATTCCTCTCCGACTTCGGCGCGACCTCCCTGGCCGACATCATCGGCTACGCGCCGAACATGCAGGTGGACATGCTCGATGCCTCGGCCGACGCCAGCACCTCGTTCCTCGGCGGCAGCGATCTGCGCGACACCCGCATCCGCGTGCGCGGACTCTCGGCGAGCACCGCCGTAGATTTTTTTGAAACGGGCATCGCCGTCGACACCTACAATACCGAGCGCCTCGAACTCTCGGGCGGACCCAACTCCATCCTCTTCGGCTTCGGTTCGCCCGGCGGGCTCGTCAATATCATGACCAAACGCGCGCAGGTGGCGCGGAACCGCACCTCGCTCCGGACCCAAGTGGGCGCATGGGCTCACCGGCGCTTCGAGCTCGACCACAACCAGGTTATCCTTCCCGGAAAAATCGCCTTGCGACTCAATGGCCTGCTCCAAAATTCCGGCGGCTGGCGGCGCTGGGATTACAACGACAGCAGCCGGGGCGCGTTGTCGCTCCGCGTGAGCCCATGGAAAAACACGACCGTCATCACCAACTACGAGAACGGGCAAATGAAGTCCCACGTCACCCGGCCGCTCAACGCGTTCGACGCGCTCGCGCTCTGGCAGGCGAGCGGTTCCGCGACCCTCAACGACGCGGCGTGGACCACCGCGAACCGCGCCACCGGCATCAACCGCAACACCGCGGTAAAAAATATCTACATCACATCCGGCAGCAGCGCCGCGCCTTTCGTAGTCACCACGAAAAATGTCACCAATTTCCGGTTACTCGAGAGCACCTACGACGACCTCAACCTCGCCGCCGACCTCCGCGCGGGGTTGTCCATGGTGCCTGCGTCGCAGATTCCGTTTCGCATCAGCACCTATGGCCCGGGCGCGGGGCGCGACACGAATTTCGACCGGGTCATCACGACCGTTGAGCAGCGGCTCGCCCCGAACCTGACCCTCGAGCTCGCCTACAACCGCGAGCGCTCGAAGCAGTGGGTAAAAGCGCCCGTCAACAACTCTGTCCTTTTTACCGGCGACCCGAACACCGTCATCCCCGATCCGGCCGGCGGCGCGACCCCGGTGGCAAATCCCCACGCGCGCGCGCTCTACCTCGAAAGCCGCTGGGTGGTCGACCGCGGACAAACCGGCAACGATGTCGCCCGCGCTTCCCTCGCGTGGGACCTCGATCTCGGGAAAACCTTCGGCCGACACAAACTCGCCGGCATGGCGGAACACGGAAAACTGAGCGCATTCCGTTACCCCGGCGTCGAGATTCTCGTCGATGCCGCCGGCGTGCCCATCGGCAACGCCGCGCTGCCGGAAAATGCGGCAAACTACGTTTTCCGGCGGCACTACGTCGTACCCGGAAATTTCGACACCTACTTCGTCGGCAACGGCACGGACGACTTCACCGTCGTGCGCGACGGCAAGACTTACCACAACACCTTCATCAACTCGAGCGTGGCGGGCGGTTTCATCGGCCGGACCGTCGCCACACTCCTCGCGGCGACACAGAGTGCGTTTTTCGACTCACGCCTCGTGATCACCGCCGGCATCCGCGGCGATCGCATCCGCTTCGACCAACACGGCGACACCCGCCTCTCGGCCAACGATCCCGACGTGCGCGCCGGCCTCGCGATTCAAAACACGGTCGCGTTCACCACGGAGGTCGTGGACCAGACGGAGTTCAAGCCCATCACCAGCACACTCGGCGGCGTCTTCCACGCGACGAAGGTGTTTTCCGTTTTCTACAACCATGCCAACAATAACGCCCAGCCCCCGCTCAACGCGCGCGTGCTCCCCGATGAAAAGCTCCCGCCGCCCTTCGATGGCCTGAGCGACGACGCCGGCTTCATGCTCAACCTGCTCGACGGAAAAGTATTTCTCCGCGCGACGGCCTTCCAAACCTCCCAGAAACAATCGAGCGGCGGCACCTTCGGCATCGGGCTCAACTCCGGCGACAACAACCTCGTCGCCCCGAGCACGCGCATCCTCGACACGCTGCTCGCCGCCAACCGCATCACCGCCACTGAGTACACCGCGCACCTGATCGGCGACGAAGCCAACCTCACCGGAACCTCCGACATCGTGAACCGCGGCTACGAACTCTCCGCGTGGTTTAACGTCACAAAGAACCTCACCGCCGTCGTAAATTTCTCCTACACCAAGACGGACCGGTCCTCGATCGTGCCCGAGTTTGAAGGCTGGTTCGAGCGCGAGAACGCCTACTGGCACCGCGCGCCCGGCTCCGGCGCACTCGTTAATTCTGCATCCGGCCTGACGATCGACGCCGAGGCCGCGTCGCTCCAACGCGTGATGGCAGGCGTGCGCGAGTTCTATAATTTCGGATACGGCGAGCGCCCGTATAAGGGCAACGTGAGCGGCCGCTACACGATGACCGAGGGGAAATTCCGAGGCGCATTCGCCGGCAGCGGCATCCGGTGGCAAGGCACCTCCGCGCTCGGCCGCGCGTATCTCGGCCGCGCCCCGAACGGCAACCGCACGTTTGGCGCGACGTATTACGGCCCCGAGGACTTCAAGCTGGACGCCTTCGCCGGCTATCGGCGGAAGCTGATCGTCGGACGGATGAACACCGACCTCACGGTGCAACTCAACGTTACGAACCTCACCGACGAAGACGCGGTGATGCCGCTTCGTTACAATAATTTCAAATCCGGCATGACGCGCGTGCTCCTACTCGAGCCACGGAAATTTCGGCTGACGGTGGGACTGGGGTTCTGAGGTGTCTGGCGGCGGCGGGAGCGAGCGGGCTCGCGACTCCTGCGGCCTTGATCGGAGGGAGTCACCGGGATGGCGCCCCGTGCCCGTGCCACACCACCGGACGCGCGGTCGTCCGCATCCGGCGGTTTAATCTCAGGAAACAGCGGACTCCGTTGGCTTCGTTTCTCGGCTTCGTCTGCCTACTTGCCACCCGCGGGCGGCTGCCACGGCGTAGCCCCGCCGCGCTGCACGTGGAGGCGGAGGGCGGCCTGGAGTTCGCGCGCGACCTTTTGATTTTTCGCAAAGAGGTTCGTCGTCTCCTGCGGGTCGTCCTTCAGATTGTAGAGTTCGAGCGGAGCGTAGGGGCTGTTTTGCATCAGCTTCCAGTCGCCCTTGATGATCGCTTCGTAGCTTTTTCCTCCGTACGCGGGGCCGCCTTCGCGACGGACGAAATACAGCTCGCGCGGCTCCGTCGCCCCTGGCGCCTCGCCGCGCAACACGGGCAGCAGGCTCACCGCATCCGTGCCGGCTGGATGCGCCATGCCCGCAGCCTCGAGCGCCGTCGCGAAAATATCAAAGGTCAGGCCCGCGTAGTCGCTCGTCGCGCCGGGGGTGACTTTGCCCGGCCACCGCAGCACAAACGGTACGCGCAAGCCGCCGTCGTAGTGACTTTGTTTTCCGTCGCGCCACGGATCGTTGTTCTGCGCGTGGGGGAGCGAGCCGCCGTTGTCCGAGGTCAGGACGACGAGCGTGTTGTCCTCGAGGCCGGTGGTCTTCAGCGCCGCGAGCACTTGGCCGACGCCATCATCGAAGTGCTCGACGAGCGCGACGTTCAGCGCGCGTTTCTCGTCCATGGCAGGCGCGCGTCGCTGCACGCGCGCGAGCCACTCGGCCGGCGGCTCCATCGGAAAATGCGGGGCATTGTAGGCGAGGTAGAGAAAGAAGGGCGAATTCGCGGCGGCGCGCTCCCGCAGATAATCGCACGCCCACGCCGTGAAAATATCCGTGGCGTGTCCGACCGGATCGACGACCTCGCGGTCGCGGCGCATATAATTGTGACCTTGGCGGCGGTGGGTCGTGTAGCTGTCCATCATATCGTCGAGGAAGCCGTGGAAAAAATCGAAGCCACGGTCGTTGGGCGTGCCGGGCGCGGTGAGGCCGAGGTTCCACTTGCCGATGATCGCGGTGTGATAGCCGGCCGCGCGCAGGTGATTCGCGATCGTCGGTACGTTGGGATCGAAGTAGCCCCACGTATTGGCCGAATCGGTACGGATGAGACCGGGCACGCCGACGCGGTCCGCGTAACGGCCGCTCATCAGCGCGGCGCGCGTAGGCGAACACACGGTGGCATTGGCGCGCATGCGGGAGAACCGCATCCCTTCCGCCGCGAGGCGATCGAGGTGGGGCGTCTGCACATCCGCTCCGGGACGATAGGCCGACATGTCGCCGATGCCCAGATCGTCGGCGAGAATGACGACGATGTTGGGCCGGGCCGCCGCAGCCGCCGCGCCGCCCACGAAAAATCGGACGGAGATTCCGAAAAAAAACAGGCAGGTAACGAGCGTCTTCATGTTCATGGGGGGCTGAATAAGGGTGGGAACGAAACGTTTTCGCTCCGCGTAAAAATTGCAACGGTCCGTCGCCACGGACGCGTTTCCCGAGTCGTTCATTACGCGCACGGATCACCGTTTTTCACAACCAACGTCCTGACCGCTTCCCACCCCGCTCAACCGGCGTGTAGCCCACGCGCAAGGTCCACCCCGCTGCGAGCTCACCGCCGATTCCATTCCCGGTCCCGCCCGTCACCGCCATTTCAAACAGCGCCGTCACCGACTCCCGTGGCGACAGTTCAGGCACCCGCAGAAGCTGTCTGCCCCATCAGCTCGGGCGGCAGAACCCGTTCCCCGAGGCCCACCCAAATTACACAGCCGCGAGCCACCGATTATAACCAGCCTGAGAGAATATTTTCGCTTCCACCACGAGCCACCGTTTCGCTCCCTTCCCATGCAGACCCGTCTTCGCATCGTGCTCGGCCTCCTCGCCTCCCTTTTTATTTTCACATCGTGCGCCCCACGCGAAACCCCGGTCGAAGAGGGCATCCGCACGCAGACCCTCCTCGTCGGTAACCAGAACGAGCCCGCCACCCTCGACCCCGCCCTCATCGATGCCGCCACCGATATGAATATCGCCGTCGCCCTCTTCGAGGGATTGACCTGCTACGACGAAAAAACCGGCGGCCCCGTCCCCGGTGTCGCCGAGCGGTGGGACATCTCCCCCGACGGCCTGACCTACACGTTTCACCTCCGCCCCACCGCCACATGGTCCAACGGCGACCGTGTGACCGCCGCCGACTTCGCCTACTCGTTTCAACGCCTCCTCTCCCCCGCGCTCGGCTCGACCTACGCCTACATGCTTTGGCCCATCAAGCACGCCGAGGCCTTCAACACCGGTAAACTAAAAACATTTGCCGAGGTCGGCGTCACTGTCATCGACGCCGCCACGCTCCGCGTCACCCTCACTCGGCCCACGCCCTATCTACTCGGTCTCGCCGCCCATAGCACGTGGCTGCCGGTCCATCGTGCGACCATCGAAAAATATGGTAAGATCGACGAGCGCGGCACCGCGTGGACGCGCCCCGGCAACCTCGTCGGCAACGGCCCGTTCACCCTGACCGAGTGGCAACCCAACGCCCGCCTGATCGTCACGAAAAACCCGCTCTATTGGGGCGCCGCGACGAACCCAATCGCGCGGGTCATTTTTTATCCCACCGAAAAATCAGAAGTCGAGGAGCTCACCTTCCGCGCCGGCCAACTGCACGTTTCCTACAGTGTGCCGCCGTCGAAAATCGCGAGCTACCGCCAACAGTCCCCCGACCGCCTGCGCCTCGATCCGCTCTTGGGCATCACTTACATCAACTTCAACACCACCAAGCCTCCCCTGAACAATCCGTCGGTGCGTCGCGCCCTCGCCTTCGCCCTCGAGCGCGCGGCAATTTCCCAACGCGTCTTCAGCGGCGCGCGAGCCCCGGCGCACACGCTCGTGCCACCGAATTGTAACGGCTACACCGGCCCCGCCGGTCAGCCCGACGATTTCGCGGCGGCCCGCACGTTACTCGCCGAGGCCGGCTTCCCCGGCGGCAAGGGTCTGCCCGTCATGTCAATTCAAGTACTGAACGACGACAAACTCCCGCGCACCGCCGAGGCGATCCAAGCCATGTGGCTCCGCGAACTCGGCGTGAAGGTGACCATCGATCCCTTCGAACAAAAGACGTGGATACAGAATCAACAAACGCTCACCCACACCATCGCGTTGATGGGCTGGACCGCCGACTTCCCTGACCCCATCACCTTCCTCGACGTCTTCAAGTCCGACGGCGGCAACAACTGGACCGGCTGGAAGAGCCAAGACTACGATGCCCTGCTCGAGCAAGCGGCCGGCACGGCCGATCCCGCCGCCCGTTTTGCGCTGCTGCAAAAGGCGGAGACGCTGCTCCTCGCCGACGCCCCGATCGCGCCGCTCGTCTTCGGCGCCCGTACCTACACGATCCACCCCGCAGTGAAGAACTGGGAGCCCGCCCCGCTCGGCATCCACCGCTACCAACTCATCCGCCTCGAAAAATAGTTTCCCCCGTCCGCCCGCGCCCGATTCGCCCCGTAGCCGCGCGCGCCCGCGAGTGGTTACGCCCTCGCATTTCCCTCGCTTGCCCCGATCACCGCACCCACGCACGTTTCCGTCCGCATGCTCCACCGCCGCCACTCTCTTTTCGCGTTGCTCCTCGCTTTCGTCGTCGTCCTCTCCCCGTTCGCGCCCGCCGCCCGCGCCGCCGAAGCCACCTTCGATCGCCTTTGGCCCAGTTGGCGCGACACCGATTCCTTCGACCGCATCACCGAATTTCTCGGCGGCAGCGAACCCACCGGCGGTCGCACGCTTCTCCGCACCCAACCCGCCTCCCGCGCCGGCTACTATTTTCTCCTGCGCGTCAAAACCACCACCGCCCTCACCGCCGGCGCGACATTCGAACTCAGCGTCATCCGCCCCGACGCCCCCGAGCCCAAGCTGTTTTCCTTCCCCGCCACCGCCCCGTCCGGTGACACCGTGTTCGACCTCGGCCTCACCGGCGCCGACTGGCCAGGCGGCAAAAAAGCCAATCCCGTCGCGTGGAAACTCACCCTCCTCTCCGCCGACGGACGCGTGCTCACCGAACACAAAAGTTTCCTATGGGAGAAACCCGCGAAGTGAGCACGCCCCCCGAGACCGGTTGGTCTCCCTGGCAGTCCCTCGACGGCCTCCCGCCGCTCTCCGCCGAGGTCCTCGCCGAAACCCTCGACGGCGGCCAAGCTTTCCGTTGGCGTCGCGAATCCGACGGCACGTTTCTCGGGCATTGGTCGCATCACCTCGCCCGTATCCGCCGTTCCGCGACAGGCCACGCTGAATGGTCCGCCCCCGCCCCGCTCGCCGCCGCCGTCGCCCCCGCGCTCCGGAGCTATCTCGGTCTCGACCGTGATTTTCCCAGCCTCACCGACTCCCTCCCGTGGCGCAGCGACGCCCATCTCGCGACCTGTCTAGCCGCCTTCCCCGGTCTGCGCATCCTGCGCCAACCCTTCGGCGAAACCCTCCTCGGCTTCCTCTGCAGCGCGACGAAGCAGATCGTCCAAATCAAACAGATGATGGCCCTCCTCGCCGAGCGCCACGGCACGCCGCCGCCCGAACGCTCAGCTGTCGGCACTCAACTCTCAGCTCTCCCGACCTGGCCCCAACTCGCCACTATCCCCGAAGCCACCCTCCGCGCCTGCCTCCTCGGTTTCCGCGCGCGCTACATTTCCCAGACCGCGCAATTTCTCGCCGCGCATCCCGGCTGGCTCGAAGCAACCGAAGCACTCCCCTACGCCATCGCGAAGGAACGTCTCTGCTCGCTCCCGGGCGTCGGCGAAAAAGTCGCCGACTGCGTGCTCCTCTTCGGTGCCGGCCGGCTCGAGGCGTTCCCCGTCGACGTGTGGATCATCAAGACGATGGAGCGCCGCTACGGCCTCACCGGTTGGAAGCCTGCGCAAATCGCCCACTTCGGCCGCACCCACTTCGGTCCCCTCGCCGGCCTCGCGCAGCAGTTTCTTTTTTCCTACGAACGCCGCGCTCAGCCGTAACGATTCCATGGATTGGAGGGCCGGCGCTGGCCGACGTGCCGCTCCCTTCCTCGCGTCAGCACGCTCTCCTCACTTCGCGCGTTGGATCAGCTCGACCTCGTAGCCCTCGGGCGCGTCGATGAACGCGATCACCGAACCACTCCCGGTCTTGGTCGGACCATCGCTGAGCTTAAAGCCCTTCGCCTCGACCTTGCGCGTAAACTCCGCGAGATCCTCCACCTCAAAGGCGAGGTGCATCAAATCCGGCTGCACCACCACCGCCGGAGCACCGGGCGGCATCTGGCAAATCTCAATCTCCTCATCGCTGTTCGGCGTCGCGAGAAACACGACCTGCGCCCCGCGCGGCGACGTACTGCGGCGGGCGACGGTGAGCTCGAGAGCCTTTTCGTAAAATTTCACGGTGCGCTCGATATCGTTCACGCGCATCCGCGTGTGGAGAAGTTTTTTGACCATGCGGCGACGTTGCACGTCACCCCCACGCCACGCAAGCTGCCCGCACGATGTCCCTCACCCTCGCCGATATTCAGGCCGCCGCCGCCCGCATCGCTCCTTACATCCACCGCACGCCCGTACTCACCAGCGCCACCCTCGACGAACTCTGCGGCGGACACCTGTTCTTCAAGTGCGAGAACTTTCAAAAAATCGGCGCCTTCAAGGCCCGCGGTGCCGCCAACGCCGTGTTCTCCCTCACCGCCGCGGAAGCCGCCCGTGGCGTCGTCACCCACTCTTCCGGCAACCACGCTGCCGCCCTCGCCCGCGCCGCCCGACTCCGGGGGATCGCCGCCCACATCGTGATGCCGTCCAACGCACCGCAGTCCAAGATCGCGTCCGTCCGCCGCAACGGCGGCCTCATCACGTTTTGCGAACCCAACGTCGCCGCCCGCGAATCCACCTGCGCGCGCCTCGTCGCAGAAACAGGCGGACGCCTCATTCATCCTTACAATGACTACGCCGTGATGGCCGGTCAGGGCACCGCCACCCTCGAACTGCTCGCACAAGTCCCCGACCTCGACGTCGTGATCGCTCCCGTCGGCGGCGGTGGCCTCCTCTGTGGCACCGCCGTCGCCGCCAAGGGACTGCGTCCCGGCATCCGCGTGATCGCGGCGGAACCCGCCGGTGCCGATGATGCCGCGCGCTCCTTTGCTGCCGGCCGGATCATCCCCCTCGAATCGCCCGCGACTATCGCCGACGGCCTCCGCACGTCCCTCGGTGAGAAAAATTTTCCCCTCATCCAGCGTCACGTCGACGCCGTCGAGACGGCCTCCGAGGAAGCCATCGTTGCCGCGATGCGCCGCATTTGGGAAGTGCTCAAAATTATCATCGAACCGAGTTGCGCCGTCCCCTACGCCACCATCCTCGAAGGTAAAATCCCCGTCGCCGGCCTGCGCGTCGGCCTCATTCTCACCGGCGGCAACGTCGATCTCGACGCACTGCCTTGGTTGAAAAAATAATAGCCCCCTTTTCGCGGTAGGGGCGTCTCGCCCCTGTCGTCAGCCCCACCGGCGAGACGCCCGTGCTACCTCAAATCCTTGCCATGCCTACCCGCCTCCTCCTCGCCCTGCTCCTGCTCTCCAGCATGCTCGCTGCCCGCGCCGCCGATGCCCCGCGGCTCTATCTCGCCGGCGATTCCACCATGGCCAACAAGCCCCTCGATCTCCCGGAACGCGGTTGGGGCCAGGCTCTCGCCCGGTTGTTCAAGGACCCCGACACCGTGCAAAACCACGCGATGAATGGGCGCAGCACCGCAAGTTTTATCTCTGAGGGCCGCTGGGAAAAGATCGTCGCCGCGCTCACCCCCCGCGACGCCGTCATCATCCAGTTCGGTCACAACGACGAGAAAATCGAAGACCCGAAACGCGGCACTGACCCCAAGACGACCTTCCCCGAAAATCTCCGCCGTTTTGTCCGCGAGGTCCGCGCCAAAGGGGCCTCGCCGATCCTCGCCACCCCCGTCTGCCGCCGAAAATTCAACCCAGCCGGTAAACTTATCCCCACGCACGGCGCCTACCCCGACGCCATCCGGCGCGTCGCCACCGAGGAAAAAGTGCCCCTGCTCGAGCTCGAAACCGCCACGGCAACGTGGCTGCAAGCCGAGGGCGACGAACCCACGAAAAAATACTTCATGTGGATCGAAGCGGGGAAACACCCGAAAATCCCGGACGGCAAAAAAGACGACACCCATTTTGTCGAAGCCGGCGCGGCGAAAGTCGCGTCGCTCGCCGTCGCCCAGATCCGCGAGCAAAAACTCCCGCTCGTGCAATGGCTGAAGTAATACCAACGGCCCGTATGTTTCAGACGCCATTGTAGGCCCGCCCGTCGGGGGGGGGCAACCCGGCCACCGGCCGGGCCTACAGCGGGCAACCCGCCCTACAGTCTAGACACCAAAGGACGTTGGTATCGGAAGCCTCCAAGCCGCCGCAGACTTCACTCAGGTTGCCGTGGGTAGGAGCTCGCTTGCGAGCGATTTGAGGCTGCGGAGCGCGGCCGATTTGAGGCTGCGCTGTTCACGCCTGTCATATCGCCCGCAAGCGGGCTCCTACCTCATACCAAC
>Ga0114977_10002606_pt1 | contig 11582 bp, 11 predicted proteins | sample S_130805_MF_Meta_FD_87026 | JGI IMG/M metagenome (GOLD analysis project Ga0114977, IMG submission 87026) | Freshwater microbial communities from Lake Simoncouche, Canada to study carbon cycling - S_130805_MF_MetaG | ecosystem: Environmental > Aquatic > Freshwater > Lake | place: Lake...
AAAGAGTACCCGGACGGGGTGTTGCTCGGGGACCGCGCCCGTCGCGGTGAAGCGGAAGACGTGGAGGATCGTCCGGGCAAGGTCGACGGTCAGGTTCCGGTTGCCGTGGGCATCGCGCTGCACGTTGTCAGCGTCATGCGGCGGCTCCAACCAACGTCCGTCCGTGCGGATGAACTTAAATGCGACCGAAGGGGCGTCCCCCAACACTGCTGCGACCGGCGCGCTTACCTCGAACCCTTCAGCGCCGAGTAAGCAGACCGCATGCAAAGTCCATGGCGCCATGTCGGCGACGTTCCCCCAGTCGTTGAACGGCCCCAGCACCCGCAGGCTGGCGTCGGTCGCTTCGGGACAGAGGGGCTTCCACAGAAAAAAGTGTACCTGACCGTCCTCGATCCAACAGCCGGAACGGGTCGCCCAGGCTTGGGCCTCGGCCCGCTCCAAAGTCACCAACACCGCCGGCTCGTTTAAGAGCAACGGCGGGGGCGTCTCCGACCGCCAATCGCTGGCCAAGGCGACCAAGCCCGAGGCCTTGGTCTCCCAGCGTGCGCTGGCGAGCAGACGGTTCATGGCGTCCTTGATGCGACCGAAGAAATCCATGGCGAGCAAAAGCGGGCTTCACTCCGAGCGAAACAAGGCTCACATTGCCGAGGTGAACATCCAAGTTCTAGTCAGCGATTGGGAAGGCCACCGCCTTCTGGACACCGGCGACGGCCTCAAGCTCGAGGAAATCGGTGGCGTCCGCATGGTCCGCAGCGAACCCAAAGCCTGGTGGCGCCAAAGCCTGCCGCGGACCGAGTGGGCTAAAGCCGTCGCGGTGCACGAAGAAGGCGGTCGCGAAGGCCGCTGGAAGCTCAACGGCAATTGCCCCCGCGACTGGGAAACGAAGTTGGGGAAACTGAAGCTGCAGCTGCGCTTCATGGATAATTCCAAGCAATTTGGCGTCTTCGCCGAACAGTCGCCCCACTGGAAGTGGCTGGCCGAGCAAAAGGCCACTGGCGCGAATCGACCCCGCTTGCTCAACCTTTTCGGCTACACCGGGGCGGCTTCGCTGATCGCCGCCCAAGCCGGCTGGCACGTGACGCACGTTGATGCCTCCAAGCCCGCGGTCGCCTGGGGTCGCCGTAACCAAGAGGCCTCTGGCCTGACCGAGGAGCCAATCCGCTGGATTATCGAAGACGCCCCGACGTTCGTGAAGCGCGAGATCAAGCGCGGCAACCAGTACGAGGCCGTGCTCATGGACCCGCCGGCTTTCGGTCGCGGCCCGACCGGCGAATTCTGGAAGGTCGAACAAGACCTCGCTCCCCTCCTCCGCTCCTGTCGCGAACTCCTTTCCCCGCAGGCGCAGTTCATGATCTTAACGGTCTACACCATCGATGCGTCGTCGATTCTCTGTCACAACCTGCTGGAGGAATGTACCAGCGGCCTCGGTGGCAAAATCGACATCGGCGAACTCGCTTTGAAACAGGAAGGTAACGGTCGCTTACTCCCGCTTTCACTCTGGGGTCGCTGGCAGGCTAATTCGAAAGGATAGACGCCCTTCTGAGCCGAGTTTTGGCCTTGGGCTTGGTTATTAAGTTTCCTCCCTCCAAGGAATCCCTCTAGTTTCAGCCCGTGAGCCTAGTGCCAGACCAAGCCACCTTCCGCGAGTTCGCCCGCACCAGTGACATCGTGCCCGTCTGCCTAGACCTGATGGCCGATTTGGAGACGCCGGTCTCGGTCTACGCCCGCCTGCGCAGCCAAGGTGCCAGTTTCCTGTTTGAATCCGTCACCGGCGGTGAACATATCGGCCGCTATAGCTTCTGTGGCGCTGGCCCAGCCCTCACGATCACCTCGTGGGAAGACCGCACCGAGAAAGTCTACCGCGATGGCCGCAAGGAATCCTTCCCCACCCCGGCCGACCCGCTCGAACTCGTTAAAAAGGAAGTCGCTGGCCTCCGCGTCGCCCAAGTCCCCGGCCTGCCCCCTTTCGTCGGCGGGATGGTCGGTATGGTCGGCTACGAATACGTCCACCGCACCGAGCCCACGGTCCCTCGTCCCGCCAAGGACCCCGCGGGCACGCCGTTGACCCACTTCATGCTCGTCGACCGGGTCGTCGCCTTCGACAACGCCCGCCAGACCCTGCGTCTCATCGTCAATACCCGCATCACGTCGCCTGAACAGGCCGATGCCATCTGGCTCGCCGCCAAGCAGGACCTCGAGGCCCTCAAGGCCATCGTCACGGGTCCCCGTGCCGCCCAAGCCGCCGAGTTGCCCGATGCTGCTGGCTTCGCCGTCGGCCAGTCGAACGTCAGCCAGCCCGGCTTCGAAGCCGCCGTCCGCCGCGCCCAGGAATATGTCCGCGCTGGCGATTGCGTACAGGTCGTGCTCTCGCGCCGCACCGATATCCCCTTCAAGGGCGAGCCCCTCGCCCTCTACCGCGTCCTCCGCCACGTTAACCCGTCGCCCTATATGTTCGTCATCGAGACGGGCCTGGGCTTCGACGTCGTGGGCGCCTCGCCCGAAGTGAATGTCCGTCTCACGGGCCGCCGCTGCGAGATCCGGCCCATCGCTGGCACCCGCCCGCGCGGGATTGACGAAGCCGCTGACCGCAAACTGGAAGCCGAACTCTTGGCCGATCCGAAGGAACGCGCCGAGCACCTCATGTTGGTAGATCTAGCCCGCAACGACCTCGGCCGCGTCTGCGTGCCTGGCACCGTAACGGTCCCGTCCTATGCCATCATCGAGCGCTACTCGCACGTGATGCACATCGTATCCCAGGTGGAAGGCGACCTCTCCCCGAAGCATGATGCCTTCGACCTTTTCCGCGCGACTTTCCCAGCGGGCACGCTCTCGGGTGCCCCGAAGGTACGTGCGATGCAGATCATCTCGGAACTCGAAGGCGAACGCCGCGGCGTCTACGGCGGTGCCGTGGGTTATTTCGGCTTCGATGGTGGTCACGACTCGTGCATCGTCATCCGCACGGCCTCCTTACGTAACGGCGTAGCCAGCATGCAAGCCGGTGCCGGCGTCGTCGCGGATTCGGTCCCCTCGGCCGAATACGAAGAAACGGTCAATAAGTCCAAAGGCGTACTCCGCGCCCTCGGGCTGGCCGCTGGCCTGAAGTCCTAACCTCCGTGACTAAAACCAAGCCCACGAAGAAGGACAAGGGGCTCAAGCCATTGCCTGTCGTGGCGACACCGCCACCACCGGCCCCGGTGAACCTCGACCCAACCGAGCCCGGCGAGTCCTGGGAAAAACTCTCCCCGGATGAACGCTCGCCGATTCGGAGTTACCTCGACCAAATCGGCAAGACCCCCCTGCTCACGCTAGAACAAGAAACCGCGCTCGCCCGCCGCGTCCTCAAAGGCGACGAAGCCGCACGCCAGCACATGATCCAGGCGAACCTTCGCTTGGTGGTCCGCATCGCCAAGGACTACGATAATTTTGGCCTACCGCTGATGGACCTGATCAGCGAAGGTAACTTCGGGCTCATCAAGGCAGTGGAACGCTTCGACCCCGATAAAGGCGGTAAACTCAGTACCTACGCGGCGTGGTGGATCAAGCAGGCCATCAAGCGGGCGCTAGCTTCAGACGGGAAAACCATCCGCCTACCCGTGCACATGGTCGACCGCATCGCCCAGATGCGTCGGATTTCCAACCTGCTCACCAAGGAATTGGAACGCGAACCCACTAACGATGAAATCGCGCAGGCGATGGACATCCCCCTCTCCAAGGTCGTGCATATGAAGTCGGTCGCCAACCGGGCTGCCTCCCTCGATCAACCGGTCGGCGAAGACGGCGATGCGACCCTCGGTGACTTGGTGAAGGATGAAACGGCCCGTTCGCCGTTCGAAAACCTTCGCGGGAAGTCCGACCTCACGGAAATCGCCGAAATGCTCGCCCACCTCGAGCCGCGCGAGGCCGAGGTCATCACGCTACGCTTTGGCTTGAATGGCGAAAGCCCTCTGACGCTCGAGGAAGTCGGTGAACTGTTTAAACTCACCCGCGAACGCGTCCGCCAACTGCAGCAGTCTGCCTTGATGCAGCTCCGCCGGATGATGACTGAGCGGCAGAAGCTCCTAACGCCGGAAGACGTCCGGAAGAACCGCATGGCGGATGCCCGCGCCGAGGTCCTCCGCGAGTTCTTCCGCTCCAAAGGCGCGAAAGTACCGGATCGCCGCCTCTCCGACCGCGAAGGCCTTTAAGGCTCGTGGTCAGGATTTGGCTACCCTGGCCGACCCCTGATCAATATCCCTTGGCGGATGGCCTCCGCTTCGGGCGATGGCATAGGCGGCGGGCGCAGCTAGCCTCAGCACCGGCCCTTAGCGCCCGCATGCAGGTACGCAAAGAGGCCGTTTTTAGTGAATAAAAACGGCCTCTGGCGGGTAGCTAACCCATAAAAAGGGCCCCATCCCTGGGGCCCTTAGCTGTGAGCACTAAACCTAAATTAGAAGTTATAACGGACCGAAACGTTCTGGATCTTCTCGGCAGAACCATTGAGGAGACCCTTGCGGATATCCTGGATGCCGTAAGCGACCGTGTACTGCTTGTTGATGTTGTAGGACAACTCGTAAGAGAGCACGCGGTTGGTACCAGCGGAGAGGGCGGTCGACTGGGTGGAGTAGCCGATGGCCACTTCGAGACCCGCAAAAACTTCGGAGAGCGAACGACGCAGGCCGAGGCTATAGATCGACGAATTGCTCTGCCATTCGTTATCGGCAGAGACCGTGAAGGCGGCATCGATACCGACGGCGACGTTCTTGAAAACATAACCGAGACCGAGAGCGGTACCGTGGTCAGTGCGGTTTTCAGCGAAAGCGAGGAAGTTAGAGGAACCCAGCAGCGAAGAGACGCTGAGGACATTCTGGTTGGTCAGGCCCTTCTGAGAAGTGCGCGTGAAACCGATACGGTTATAGGAGAGACCAGCGGGAGCAGCAGCGGTCTGGGCAGAGGCAGCGGCAGCGAGGGTCGTGAGGGCGAGGGCAGCGATAGTGTTCTTCATCAAGGCATATAAATGGGTCAGATTTGTGTTTTTCAACATTTTAATATCAGATTTGGACGTTTCATGACATTCTCACCTCCTTACCTATCCCGATCACGCCGGAATAGACTCAGGAAATCCAGCTTTAGGCCGGGGGACTGGCCTATGGCAGAGCCTACCCCGAGCCCGGGCCTGCCGCTCATCACCCCTGCCCGCGGGGTTATCGAGCGCCCCATCCCCCAAGGGCGACCCGTAAGGGCCTAGCCGAGATCAAAAATAAACAAAAAGGGCCCCGTTTCCGGGGCCCTTAGGTTTAACCTCTAATCCTAAGATTAGAAGTTGTAGCGAACCGAAACCGTCTTGAGGTTCGAACCAGCACCAGCAACGTCGGTGATGCCGTAAGCGACCGAGAACTGCTTGTTGATGTTGTAAGCGAGCTCGTAGGTGTACTCCTTGGTCGAAGCGGTAGCGCCTGCACCGGGGTTATAGGCAACACCAGCAGCGATTTCGAGACCAGCGACGACTTCCGAGAGGGAGCGGCGGAGGTTCAGGCCAACGGTGGAGTTAGCGAACCGGTTACCATTACCAACCGAGACGGTGGCGTCGATGCCAGCGCCAACGCCCTTGAAGACGTAGCCGAGGGCGTAAGACGTGCCAGTGTTAAGGCCGTCGCCGGTCGAGATCGTCGCGAGGACGTTCGAGCTACCCAAGAAGGCCGAAGCCGACAGGGTGGTGCTCTGTCCCTGGCGGGCGACAGTAACGCGGTTGTAGGAGAGACCGGACGGAGCAGCAGCGGTTTGAGCCGAGGCAGCAGCAGCGAGGGTCGTGATGGTGATGATAGGTAGGATATGCTTCATAGCGGTGACACTATTGCTACAGGTCTGAAACAAAATCAAGCACAAATTGTCGATTTCCAATCAGGGGCTAAAAAGGCCTCTATTATGCACAGTTCATTCACACCCCCTGTGAATAAGACTGGGGAGCCATGATGGTGATGCCTTTACGAAACTGCCTTCCGGCCGTCTGGGGACGGCTTCGACCTATTTTAGGCAGTAAAATGAGGGCCTAGCCGGTGAAGCCCTCCCCATCCCAGCGCCTAAAAGGCGCTACGGAGGGCCCCTCAGCTTTCGAAACCCAGCCCTACCCTCAGCTCCCTCCTTCTACAGGGAGGAAGGAGCCCCAAAACCTAGCCAACAAAAAACCCGCCAGGCGAACCAGGCGGGCTTTGGGACAGTCGCCGTGGGGCGACTTACTTGCGGCGGAACTTCGAGTTGAACTTCTCGACGCGGCCAGCGGAGTCGACGAAGCGCTTCTCGCCGGTGTAGGCCGGGTGGGAATCCATGGTCACTTCGCGGCGGATCACAAAGTGCTCCACGCCGTCAATGACCTTGGTTTCCTTCGACTTGAGGGTCGAACGGGTAGTGAACTCGCGGTTCGTGGAGACGTCCACAAAGACCACAGGGTTGTATTCAGGATGACCTTCCTTCTTCATATAAATCAGGGGTTTGCTAGGGGTTAACCTTGGCGGGCTTTATAGCGAGGGTGCGTCTTGTTGATCACATAAATGCGACCTTTGCGACGGACGACCTGGCAATTAGGGTGGCGCTTCTTGAGCGACTTGAGGGAGGAGGAGACTTTCATGGTCTTGGGCCGAGGAATACGGCAGGTCGGCCAACAAAGCCCTCCCGCACACGGCTGTCAACGGGATTTCCTTGGCTGGACGCATTAGCTTAAAATCGACAGGATTGGCGGCCATGGAAGCTCGCATCCGCTTGGCCGAAGAGGCCGACGCCCAAGCCATTAATTCGGTCTATAATCACTATGTCCGGACCAGTACGTGCACCTGGCACCTCACTGAAGAGACCGCAGAGGGCCGTATTCATTGGCTCAAAGGGCGTTCGCGGGTCCACCCCGTGCTAGTGGTCGAGGTCGAAGGCAAGGTCGTGGGTTGGGGCTCCCTCTCGACTTATAACAGCCGCCAAGGCTGGTCCGCGACGGTCGAGGATTCGATCTTCATCCACCACGAATACCACGGCAAGGGCCTCGGGAAGCGCGTCCTACGTGAACTACTCACCCGAGCTGAGGCTCTAGGGCATAAATCCGTCATCGCCCGTATCTCTGGCGAACAGGCCGCCAGTTTAAAGCTTCACGAAGCCTGCGGGTTCACGCATGCCGGCCTGCTTAAAGGCGTCGGCCACAAGTTCGGCCAAGACCTTGATTGCGCCTACATGCTTAAATCGCTGCGGAAGCCCTAACCTTGACACCCGCAGAGCAAGCCCTTTGCTCAACCTCTTGTTAGTCGCTCAGGTGGTGGAATGGCAGACACGCTAGATTCAGGTTCTAGTGCCCATAAAGCGTAAGGGTTCAAGTCCCTTCCTGAGCACCCTTTTCTCCACCCGTCCTCCTCCCGAGGCGGGTGCGAGAGGGCCTACTCGCCCCGCTCGTTTAGATGCAAGCGGTGGAGGATACGATGCAGGATCGGCGCGATGAGGATCGAGAAGGTCGTCAGGAAAGCCACGCCGCTGAAGACCGCATAGGCCGAAGCAAAGAGCTTCGCCGCATCGCTCGGCAAAGTCGAAACTGGGCCCATGCCGGCGAGGATCATACTGGCTTCCAATAAGGCATCGACCCAGCCCAAGCCACTAATCCAGTGATAGCCCGCCATGCCGACTAGCAGCGAGACCGTCAAGAAAGCCGCGGAGTAACCAGCGAACTTAAGCAAACGACGGGCAAAATGATCCCGGCTGGCTAAAGGCTGACGGTGGTGTTCGAACGACATTCTATGGATATAGTCTCTGGTATTGGGAATTCCAATAGAATCCACCCCGCCCAAGGCCGCCAAAACTAGGGCTCCGCCCCGACACTAGGTATTCTTCCTCATAACGATTGTTGTATCCAATAACCCTCAGGGCATCTTAGTTAAACACGTATGGCGGATCTTTCGACGCTGCCGGACCTCCTTCCTTGGCCCTTCTTGGTCTGTAACCGCCAAGGGTTGGTGCTGTACGCCAATGAACTGGTCACACGGGCCCTGGGCCGCCGCGTCAAAGCGGGTACGCACGTCGACCACCTCTTCCTCGAACTCGACGACGGGCGGGCCGCCTCCACCCTGCTCTTCTCCGCCGCCCGCTGGTCCGCCTGGAGTGGCATCCTCGAGACCCGCGACCCACAACGAATCCGGGAAATTAAATCGGTCCGCGTCATCCTCCAGCCCGACCCCAAGCACGCGGACCAAGTCTGGCTGATCTTCTCCGACGACGCGCAGGTCAACGGTTCCGCCCTGCTGACCCCGCGTTCGGAAATGAGCCTGGCCCGGACGCTCATCGATAACTCGCCAGACTTCATCATCCTGCGCGACCTCAGCGGCCGCATCCTCCACACGAGCCGAAACCTCGATGAATTTATTGCCCTGCCGCACCGTGGCGCCGCCGTGGACCTCACCCTCGAAGACATCCTCGCTCCCGAAACGGCCGCCCGTTTCAAGGCCCTCGACGCGGAAGTCATCCAGCACGGCCAAAGCGTCCGCCATCAAGGCATGGACTTCACCAATCTCCAAGGCACGACGCGTCACATCAGCGTCGTCCACGAACGCATCAAGGGTGGCAACGGCTTGCCCGCCGGGCTCCTGACCTTCGCCAGTAATATCACGGACTCGACCAAGGAACAGAACCGTCTCCGCATCGCGCTCGAGAGAGCCGAGGAACTCGGTGCCGCTAAATCGCAGTTCGTCGCGAACATCACCCACGAGATTCGTAACCCTATCAACGCCATCCAAGGGCTCTGTGAAACGGCCCTGGAATCGCCGGCCCACGCCACCGAAGAAGCGTTCCAAAAAATCCAGCGGTGCGCCGTGGACCTCGAAGAGATGATCAAGGACGTCCTCGACTTCGCGCGCCTCGATCGGGGACATATCACCATCGAGCAGATTCCCTTCAACCCCATCCGGGCGCTCGAAGAAACGATGGCCCAGTTCCATCAGCTGGCCCGCCGTAAGGGCATTGAGTTCGCCGCCCTGACTGCGCCCGATGCGCCCCACAGCGTGCTGGGCGACCCAGTCAAATTTCGCCGCATCCTGTCCAACCTCATCGGCAACGCGGTCAAGTTCACTGAAAACGGCCACGTCCACTGCCACCTTGAATTCGAGCCGCGGAGCGAGGGTCTCCGCACCCGTATCATCGTCGAAGATACCGGCATTGGCATCCCGATTAACCGACTCGAAAGCATCTTCGACCCATTCACCCAAGCCGACGCCTCGACCACGCGGCGTTTCGGTGGCACGGGCTTGGGCCTGACGATTGTCCGAAACCTCGCCCAAGCGATGGATGGTTATGTCAAGGTGCAGAGCGAACCAAGCAAGGGCAGCCGCTTCACGGCGGCTCTCATGTTCGCCGCCGACCCGGCGGAAAGAGCTCGGACCTTACCCTCCCTGCGCGACGAACGCGTGCTCATCGCCGGAGGGAGCCCGGCGATGCGCCAATGGCTCTTACAATGCATCCGCCATCGGGAAGGCCATGGCCTCAGCGTGGCGACCAATGAAGAGGCTGAAAACGCCTGGCAGGCCGCCGCCGCCAGCGGCGAACCTTTTACCCGGGCCTTGCTGGACCTCCCCGATGATATCAACCCGAAGCTGCCGGCCATCCCGCGAGAATTGGTAATCCTCCTGACCTCCCCTGACCTCGAGCTCCGTGGCTTTAAGCAGCTACATAAACCACTGACGCTCACTTCCCTCTGGTCCGAACTCGGACACCACCAACCCAGCCCGGAAGACCAACCGGCGACACCGCAAGCAGCGACACCCCGCCGCCACCTGCGAATTCTCGTCGCCGAGGATAATGAAGTGAATCGTGAGGTGACGGTCTCCCGCCTCAAGCGGGCCGGCCATGAGGTGAGCGCGACCGTCGATGGTGCCGCGGCCCTGGAGCTCTGGGGCATCAAGGAATTTGATGTGGCCGTCCTCGATATTCAAATGCCCCTGGTCGACGGCATCGGGGTCGCGGAGGGTATCCGTTCCGCCGAGTTCCAGACGGGACGCCGACGCACGATCATCCTCGCGCTCACCGCCATGACCCAAGAGAGCGACCGCGTCCGCTGTGAACAAGCCGGGTTCGATGGCTACCTGTCCAAGCCGATGCGTGGCGCTGACTTAATTACCAAGATCGACCAACTGGTCGGTGAATCCGCGGACCCCACGAACACCAACGAATTCCAAGCGGCCTTGGGCGAACTCGACGAAGAAGAGGCTGAAGACCTTCGCTGCGCCGCCCGCTCCTTCCTCCGCCATGGCCCCCAAATGGTCGCCGACCTTGAGGCTGCCCTCAATCAGGGAGACCCCGAAACGGTCATGCGCCAAGCCCACGGGGTCAAAGGCATGCTGGCCCTCATGGGATGTATCGAGCTCTCACGGGTCGCCGCCCAACTCGAACGTACGCCGGGCTTACCCCCCGCCGCAGAAACTTGCCAAAGACTCATCGGTGGCTTGCGAAGCCTGCTTCTGTCGCTTAGTTCTGACGTGAAGCTGACTCCCCATGGGCAAACCCAAGATCAAGCCGGAGATCAAGACTGAGACGGTCCCCGCCCTAGCGTCCAAGTGGAACGTGGTCGTACTCAACGACCCCATCAACCTCACGGGCTACGTGGTGATGGTTTTCATGAATGTGCTCCGCATCCAGCGTGCCCTAGCCCGCAAATACATGCTACAGGTGCACGAAGAGGGCCGCGCCACCGTCTGGACGGGGGAACGCGAACGGGCCGAGATGCTCGCCCTCGAGCTCCAGCAGTGGCACCTCAACGCCTTACTCGAAAAAGATGGCTGAGCTCCGCCTCACGATGACAGCGGAAGCACGTAATGTGCTGACCGACCTACTCCGCCTGATCGCGCCAGCGGCCGCCCGCGTTTCGGTGAACCGCGCGAAGATTCCTGGTAACGACGCCGAGATCGCCTCCTTCTGGACGGAAACGCTGAGTGCCCAGGCGGCCGAAGAGGCCCGCCTCCTCGCCACCGCCTTCGCTAACGCCAAAGGGGAACCGGCGGTCATCCTACTCAAGAACGACGGCCAAGCCTTCGCCTTCCTGCGCGCCTTATCCGCCGTCCGCATCGCCTTGCGCGAGCTGGTCTTCGCCGACGTCCCCGACGCGGCGCTCGAAAGCTCCGAGTTGCTGGACGACGAGTCACTGCCGACCGAGAAGCGCCATGCCTTGGCCTGCTACTCCTGCTTTGGGCTTCTGCAACAGTCGCTAATACATCAGCTCGACCCCGAAGCGTTCGACTGAAGTTCGCCGAAATCGATTGAAGCCCAAGCCTGGTTGACAACAACAGGGCCGTGCTCCGGGGCCTCCAAAACTTCCTTTCCCTGTTTGTCCAAGGCTGGCGAACGCTCGCTGCCCTGCCCCGCCCACGCTTACTGCCAATCCGCTCCGCGGTGCAGCAGATGGATGGCCCGACCTTCAAGGCGGACCTCATCGCGGGACTGAACGTCGCGCTACTCGCCTTCCCGATGTCCATGGCCTTCGCCATGAAGGCCGGCCTGCCCGTCTGGTGCGGGCTCATCGGCTGTGGAGTCGCCGCCCTGATCGCCCCAATCTTCACGGGCTCCGCCAACCTCTCCGCCGGACCGACCAACGC
>Ga0114977_10002608_pt1 | contig 11580 bp, 6 predicted proteins | sample S_130805_MF_Meta_FD_87026 | JGI IMG/M metagenome (GOLD analysis project Ga0114977, IMG submission 87026) | Freshwater microbial communities from Lake Simoncouche, Canada to study carbon cycling - S_130805_MF_MetaG | ecosystem: Environmental > Aquatic > Freshwater > Lake | place: Lake...
CTTCCAGCTCGGAGATTGCCTCTTGCAATGTCCAGTGCGTCGGCGTGCCGCGTCGCCCGTAAAATAAATTCTTCTCGCGCTTCTTAATGTTGCGCTCTTGCGCATCCATCATATGCGCCATGTTGTCAAACACGACGGTGGATGCGTGGTACACGGGTGTGTTCACAATGCCCGAGTTTCTTTTTTTATTTTGGCCCGCGTGAATAAGCTTCGTGTTCTTTTTCATGGTGTTTTCCAATTGAGGCGGCAAACCTAATGCGAACCTGCGGTCGAGGCAAAGAAAAACCCCGGCCTTTGGGGCCGGGGTTTTTGAGCTACAAAAGTGATCGCAGAGTTTAGAACTTAATGGCCGTCTTGATTCCAAACTGGCGCTTGTTCTGCGGAGCAACAATGATGCTTTGGTAAAGCGTCGATGTGGCACCATCGTTGGGCAAATCAAATTCGGAGAAACGCGAGCAAGCTGCCCAGCTATCATCGTTGAAGACGTTTTTGACAAACATCTCGACGCGAATGCCCTCTTTCTCAACGCCAGCGCGGGCATTGGCAAGCCAGTAAGAGTCGCAGTAGGCCAAGTTGTCGACGTCAACAAAGGTTTTGCCGAAGTAGGTTGCGTCGCCACGAACGAACCAATCCCATGTATTCGTCAAGCTGGCCGTATAAGCGGTATTGAGCGAGCCAGACCATTTCGGGAAACGGGCGTGCGCATTGCCCTTCACGTTGTTGAAGTTCGCGTAGCCCGTAATGAAGTTCGCAGTAAAGTTGGTGAACTTGTTGCCTGCGAAATCCAAGGTGCCGCCAGCCGTCCAACCTTCGGCAATCGCCGCGTTGGTTTCAAGTTCGAAGCCCCAAATTTTGGAGTCACCTGAAACAACGACGTTCGTGTTCTGCAAGAACGGCGAACCATCGGGATTGCGGGCGGGTTGACCCGCAACTGCACCGCCGGTCGCGACGTTACAGCCAGGGTTGCCAACCGGCGCAAGCGAGCTTCCGCATGTGAAGTTGGCCGGAACCACGATGCGGCTCTTTTTGTTTGTCCATTCGCCGTAGTAAGCAGCGGTGTTGATCGACAAGCGATTGTCGAACAATTGTTGCTTCCAACCCAACTCATAGCTGTCGAGCAACTCGGCCGGCAGGAAGGGCAGCACGCCAGCGGCGGTAAATTGGGCCGCAACGCGGGCATCTGATTGGCTGTCAATCACAGGCTGATTGATTTCGCCGGGGATCACGCCCTTGGCAAAGCTGGCGTAGATGTTTGTTTCGCTGCTCGGCTTGTACTGCAAGATCACGCGCGGCAAGAAGTTTTTATATATGGCTTTGGTCTTAATCGTGACGCCGCGAGTAAATTCGTCTTTCTGATAGCGGCCTTCCAAGTTCAAGCTGAGTTCGTCCGTGAAATCGTAAGTGACGCCGGCAAACCCACCAAGCGTTCTCACGTGGTCGGTGTTGCCCAGCGTGTTTCCGAACACGAGCACACGGCCTGGTGCGCACGCGCCGATGACAAGGCCTGGAACGCTATCGACGCAAGCAAACGCGGCGTCGCCGCCGGTTGCAGCAGTGATGAGATCTTGGACATAGTAATTGCCGCCAACCAACCACTTGAATTTTTGATTCTGGCCGGATGCGAGGCGCGCTTCGAACGAGTGGTCTTTAATGTACTGCGGATCACGCGAGTACCCGTTGTCGAGTGCTGTGAAGGCAAAGTCACGCGCCCATGTGGCCGCTTGCTTGTTGAACCCGCCCTGGACGGTGCCAACGATGTCATTGGCGAATTCATAGTTCACGGCGCCTGAGAAGCGCGAAATGTTACGCTCAAGGCCGATGCCGTCGAGTGTTGGGACCTTGCCCGCGAGCGCGGCCGGTTGAGCGCGCTGGATGATGTTTTTCAGCAACCAGTCAGGGTCGCCCGTATTCAGGAAGCCTTGAACAGAGCGTGCAGAGGTATTGCTGTCGATGATCTTGGTGTTGCCGAGAGCGGAGATGGCAACGCCTTGCTCGGGAACTTTGCCGCATGGAAAGCGAACGGGGCGAATAGTTTGGCCCGTCTTCGTGGTCAACACTTGACCGGTGCAGGTATCGTTCAAGCGACCGGGGATGGCGCCGCCCGCCGGCGCGCCGTCGGAATCGCGATCATAGAATGCGCGCAGTTTGATTGAGAGATTTTCGTTGGGCGTTGCATACAGTGTGCCCTGAATGCTTTTTGAACTTTCTTTGCCGAGACCGCCACCATCTGAGGCCGTGAACATCGCGCCCTTGCTATACAAACGGCCGCCGACACGAAAGCCAAGTTTATCTTGGACGAGCGGGCCATCAAAAGCTGCCGCGATATCAAAGTCGTTATAGGTTGCAGCCGAGGCGTTGACGTCGCCCGTGTACTCGGTCGTCGAGGGTGTTTTCATAATATAGTTGATGGCGCCGCCGAAGGTGTTTCGGCCGAAGTAGGCTGACTGGGGGCCCTTGACCACTTCAACACGCTCGACGTCATCGAGCGGAATGGAGTGCGTGCCGCCTAACACATAAATGCCGTCGACAAACAGTGTGCCCAACTGGAACGTTGGCACTTGGCTGTTGACGTCCATGCCGCGGAAACGAATGGAGGAGTTGACGCGACCGGGAATGGCAAGGCCCATGCCATGGAACTGCACGCCGGCAACCTTGAGCGTTAAGTCTTCAAGCTTCGTAATACCTGCGCGTGAAATTTGATCGGCTGTGAACGCCGAGATTGCGACTGGAATTTGTTGCAATGACTCCTCGCGTTTGCGCGCGGTGACAACAATTTCTTCCAGAGCGACCTGGCTCCATGACGGTGCTGCAAAGCTGACCGATAGAGCGGCGATGGCAACCGACAGGGCGAGACGAGATTTGGTGATCATGGACCCCTCCAACAAGAAAAAGTGATTTTAGCGCAACCCCTTGCGCCAACGTTCAGTCAAACAGGTACCGGGAACCAGCCAAGGGCTCAACTGAAATTACGACCCTTATCCATGAATTGGTCAGACTGTGGCATGGAAACCATGGGCTTGCGCGTTTGAGAGGGTGTATTTTCGATCTTATTGGTCATTCTATAGAAAATAAAACTACCAATTCCCCGCCCACCCCAAAATGAAACGGGCCCCGGAATAAACCGGGGCCCGCTGGTATCAGTTGTCAGATCGGTTTGACTAGAAATCGATCGAGGTACGCAGACCGAACTGGCGCTTGTTCTGCGGGCTGACCGCAACACCTTGGGCGCGGGTCAACAAGGCAAGGCTGGGCGCTTCATCGAATGACGTCCAACGATTGCAAGCCGCCCAATTTTTGTCGTTAAACACGTTTTTGACGAACAGTTCGAGACGGAAGCTATCCTTTTCGACACCCGCGCGAGCGTTTGTCAGCCAATAGCCATCGCACCAAGCGAGATTGCTTTCGTCGGAGAACGTCTTGCCGAAGTAAATCAGGTCGCCGTTCACGAACCAATCCCAGTCTTGCGTCAACTCAGCCGTGTAGCCCGAGTTGATTGTGCCGCTCCATTTCGGGAAGCGCGGGTTTTGATTGCCCTTCATCTGCGAGAAGCCGGTGTTGAACGAGAAGAAGTTGAACAAGTAGTCGGTGTACTTGGAGCGTGCGTAGGTCAGGTTGCCGTGCACATCCCAATGTTCGGTGACTGCTGCGTTGCCTTCAAACTCGAGGCCCCACAGTTTCGACGTTCCTGCCACGTTGACGTTGCGTGAGTTCAGGAATGCTGAGCCATCAAGGTTACGCGCTGGCTGACCAACCGTGCTAAGCCCAAGGGGGCTGCCGGTCGTGCAGCCGCCGTTGAATCCATGGCTGGGGCTGCCGCAGTCTTCTTGCACCAAGGCCAAGCCGCGGCCTTTTTGCCCTTTCCACTTACCGTAATAAGTGGCGAGGCTGAAGTTTGCGCGATTATCCATCAAGGACTGCTTCCAGCCCAACTCGAACATATCGAGAATTTCGGGTGGGAGGGTAGCAGCTGCTGTTGGAAGTTGCGCGTTATACTGCCTCAACTCGTTTGCTGTCGCGCCGGCGATTTGTGCGTTGGGCGCACCTTGAATGACACCCTTTGAATAGCTGGCGTAGACGTTGGTTTCATCGGTCGGCTGCCAACGCAAAATTGCGCGGGGGAGGAAGTTTTTATCAACCTTTGACAACGGAGCGGGCGTCAAAGTCGCTGTCGTTGATTTGTTGTTCTGATAACGACCTTCAAGGTTGGCGGTCAGGGTATCGGTAATATCATACGTGAACGAACCGAAAACTCCCCAAGCGGCGATGCGATCGGTATTTTGGAACAAGTTGTTGGTGCTGATAAACGCAACCGGTGGGCAACGCTGTCCAGCTGCAGGCGGCAGCGTAATGGTGGTGCACAAGGAGATCGCGTCACCGCCGGCACCCGCTGAGATAAAGTCTTGCTTGTAATAGTTACCGCCGGCAAGCCATTTCAGACGTTGGTCCTGCGGAGACGTGATACGCAATTCGATGCTTTTATCGGTCGCGTCTTGCGGATCGCGTGAGTACCAATTCTCGATGGGTGACAAGCCGAAGTCACGAATCCAGCTAGCGCGAAGGCGATTGTATCCGCCTTGCAGTGTGGCGTTGTAGCCCTCGGCAAAGTCGTAATCAACGAGACCCGAGAGGCGGAAGATTCTGCGCTCGAGGCCCATGTGATCAACTACCGGCACATTCACTTCGGGCCGGTTTGCGCCGGTCACAAACTGATTGATGAGCAAGTTACCGTTGCCAATGAGCGCTGCTTGCGCCGGAAACAAACTGGTATTGGTATCAATAATTTTAGTCGTGCCAAGCGTTGACAGGGCCACGCCCTGTTTGGGGATTTGGCCGCAAATGTATTGGCGTGGTGAGGCGGTCAGTGCGGCCGGATCTTGCGTCGCAACCGTCTTGCCGGTGCAGGTATCGTTACGCAAGCCTGAGATTTCGCCGCCCGCTGGTGCGCCATCGCTGTCGCTGTTGTAGTAAGCGCGGACTTTGATGCTCAGGTTATCTGAGGGAGTCGCATACAGAGTGCCGTTGATGGCTTTGCTCGACTCTTCGCCAAGCGCACCGCCATCAGTAGCGGTAAACATTGCGCCCTTCGAATAAAGACGGGTCCCAACGCGGTAGGCTAATTTGCCATCCACCAGCGGACCTTCGTGGTCAGCGGAAATATCGAATTCGTCGTATGTCGCGCCCGAGGCGCTGATCTTGCCTTTGTACTCGGTCGTCGATGGCGTTTTGGTGATGTAGTTGATGGCTCCGCCGAACGTATTACGACCGAAGTAAGCTGACTGTGGGCCTTTGATGACTTCGATGCGTTCCAAATCGCTGACGGGAATGGATTGCGTACCGCCAAGAACATAGATGCCGTCGATGAACAGCGAGCCCAACTGCAACGAGGGCGATTCAGAATTGACGTACATGCCGCGGAAACGAATGGCCGAGTTATAACGGCCTGGAATTTGCGCTGCTTGGTTTGAGTACTGAACGCCGGGTGAAGCGAAGGCAATGTCTTCGAGACCCTTGAAGCCTTTTTTCTCGATGTCTTTGGACGAGAAGGCAGTAATCGCCAGAGGAATTTCGCGTAAGTTTTCCTCGCGCTTACGCGCGGTAACGACGATTTCTTCCAGGACCGGCTGGGCCATCACTGGTGCGGCCATCACAAACGAAAGCGCAATTGCAGCCGTACCTGCAGCAAGACGAGACTTGCAGATCATGTCGAGATCTCCTTGAGAGATAAAACTTTTAGAATTCCCGTGGAAGCACAACAGGTTGTACCCCATCCCCACACTTAAGAGTTATCGTGAAGGGCGTGGGCGCTCAACATGCAATATAGAGCGAATGGATAAAACCTTGCGACCTGTGGCAAAAGAGACACGGGTCGTATTGGTTATAGATTGACTTAAGGTGCAGTGCGAAATCATGCGGTTGATGCATAAAGCTGCTGAATTGTGCAAAGACTGGAAATGTTTCATTCGATAGCCAAGATCGCCGTCACCGCTTTCGGGCTTGCGAGCATTGCTGCCTCGCTGGCCGGCGGTCCGTCGTTTGCTGCCGACTCAGTTTTGCGTGTAGGCACAACGACAATGCCCCCTTCAGTTGGTAATCCGTTTCGCAATACGGGTGTGCCGCACGTTTTGACCTGGTCGAGTCTGTTTGATGGCCTGACCCGCGTTGATGTGCATGGTCGCGTCAACCCGTGGCTGGCGGTGAGCTGGGAAAACGTCGATTCATTGACCTGGCGTATTAAACTGCGGCCGGGCGTGCGTTTTTCCAATGGCGAGCCATTGACCGCCGACGCCGTGGTGAATGTGGTGAATTTTTTTCAATCGCCTGCATCCGTGCGCGAGGTCGTTGCCCGCGAATTGGGTTTTATCAAAACAGCACGCAAGATCGATGATCTGACGGTCGAGTTGATCACCGACACGCCCACACCTTATCTGCCTCGTGCGCTGCCGCTTCTTTATATGGTGGAGCCCAAACTGTGGACAGCGTTGGGGCCGGAAGGTTTTGCCCAACAGCCCGTGGGCACCGGCCCTTTTAAGCTCGACAAGCCCGACATCGCGGGATGGAAAATGTCGGCTTTCAAGAACTCTTGGCGTGCGCCACGCGTTGATAAACTCAATTGGGTGGTGGCCCCCGAAGCGCCCTCTCGCGTGCAAGCCGTGCTCGCCAACCAAATGGATATTGCGCTCAGCCTTGGGCCTGATGATGTGGCAACGATCGAGGCGGGCGGAAGCAAGGGCCTGACTTGGCGAAACTCGTCGGTGTGGGCGATTAACTTTCATCACAACAAGGAAACGCCGCTGAAAGACGTGCGCGTGCGCAAGGCCCTGAACTTTGCCGTTGATCGCCGCGCATTAGTGGAGGGCCTGTTGGGCGGTGTCACGATTGCCGCAACCCAAGCTGGACCCAGCAACGCCTATGGATATGACCCGGAAATTCCGCCCATCCCATTTGATCCGGCGACGGCTAAAAAATTACTGGCGGACGCCGGATACCCGAACGGCTTTAAGTTCGTGGTTCAGGGTGTCATCGGTTCGGGGCCTGCGGACGGGGCGGTCTATCAAAAGGTTGCCCAAGACTTAGCCGCGATTGGCGTGGTGATGGAAATTCGCCAATTCCCCGTCAACGAGTTAATCCGCGCTGTCAGCGAAGGAAGCTGGAACGGCGATGCGTTTGGCCTGACTTACGCCACTGAGCCGACGATTGATGTCATTCGCCCGATGCAAACGCACTCTTGTCTCTGGAGCAAACCGTGGTACTGCGACGCAGCGATTACACCGACCATCAAAGCAGCGATGGCCGAGTTTGACGATGCAAAAGGATTAGAGCTGCGCCACCAAGTAATGCGTTTTTACCGCGAGCAATATGCGTCGCTATTTCTGTACGAGATCCCGCGATTTGCCGGCTTGCGGCCTAACATTGAGGGCTTCGAAGAGGTTCACGGATTTATTAATTTTGATCGCATCACCAAAACACCATGATACGTGGCGGCAAGCGCTATCGCCTTTGATTCACTAAGGATAACGACATGAGAACTTCGCTTCGGGTTGCGATCAGCCTACTGATTGCAAACGTTTCCGCCCACGCCGAGCCGCTGCGCTTGGCCGTTGATATTTTGCCGCCGTCCCTGGCCAACCCATATCGCACATCCCTTCCACCAACAGTGTGGACCAATGCCGCCATGTTTGATGCGCTGACCCGCTTTGATGATGCGGGAAAAATCCAGCCGTCATTGGCTGTGTCATGGGAGAAGATCGACGCGCTAACCTGGCGCTTTAAGCTGCGCGAGGGCGTACGATTTCACAATGGCGAGCCCTTCACGTCTGACGCCGTGGTAACGGCCATCACCTACATCACGTCAGACGACGCCGTTCGCGAAGGATTAAAGCGCGAGATCGGAATTTTGAAGGCCGCTCGGGCGATTGACGCAATGACGGTTGAGATCACAACCACCGAGCCAGCGCCGCAACTGCCGCGCTATATGACCGGGCTCATGCTGGGCGAGCCCAAAGCATGGCGCGCGCTCGGTCGCGATGAGTTTGCTCGCAAGCCCGTCGGTACCGGGCCATTTCAAATGGCCGAGATGGCGCCAAATGTGTGGAAGCTGAATGCTGCAAAAAATGCGTGGCGTCCGACGAAACTTGAAGGCCTGGAAGTCATTGCTGTGCCCGAAGCATCGACCCGCACGTCGGGTATATTGGCGGGGCGGTTGCACATTGCCATGAGCCTCAGCCCCGATAACCTGCAAGTGCTGGAGGATGCGGGTCACCAGGGCATCAGAGGCGTAGACCCGGCAATCTTTGGCATTTCGTTCATCTTGTTCAAGAAGGGGCCGCTGCAAGATGTGCGTGTGCGCCGCGCTTTGAATATGGCCGTCAATCGCCAACGCATTATTGATGCATTGTTGGGCGGCGCCACGGTGATGACCGGCCAGCCTGCCGCGCGTGGCGTGAACGGTTTTGATTCCAGCGTTGCGCCCTACCCCTTCGATCCGGCGGCGGCCAAAAAGCTGTTGAGCGAGGCGGGCTACGCGAACGGCTTTTCGTTTGTCATGGATGCGGCCACCGGCATTGATGCCAATGACTCGGCCATCTACCAGCAAGTGCAGGCCGACCTGCGCGAGGTTGGCGTGACGATGGAGATTCGCACCATGCCGGCCGTGCAGTACTACAACGCCCTGCGCGCGACCGAATTTACCGGTGACGCATTTCCGGTGGACTGGCAAAGCTGGCCCACGCTTGATGTGACTCGCTCGGTCTTGGCCCATTCGTGCCAACGCATGTTGCCCTGGTATTGTGATGCCACGATAACGCCGGTGATGGTGGCAGCGCGGACCGAGTTTGACGATGCCAAAGCGTTGACGTTACGCCATCAGCTGGCAAAGCATTATCACGACCAAGCGCCCGCTTTGTTCATGTATGAATCTCCAACCTTTGTCGGCGTGTCGTCGCGCGTGAAGAATTACAAACTCATCAACGGGACGCACTTTCAGTTCAGCGAGATGGAGCTCGCAAAATGAGGCGGGTGGTTTTTGCGTTGCTTTGTGCGCTGACAATCAGCGCGCCGACCTTCGCCGCAGAAACGCCGATCAAAGTTGGCAAAGTTCGCATTGGTATCGACAGCCTGCCGTTGTCGTTTGGCAATCCGTTTCGCACCGCGCAAATCCCGACCATCTACATGACGTCGGCCATCTTTGATGGTCTCACTCGCATTGATCTTGACGGCACCTTGAGGCCGTGGCTGGCGACACAATGGAGCAGCACGGATGCTGTGACCTGGCGTTTTACGTTGCGCGACGGTGTGGTGTTTTCCAACGGCACGCCCTTGACCGCGGAAGCCTACAAAGTTGCAGTGGATTATTTGGCCAGCGACAAGTCGTCGTTGGAGGGTTTGACGCGGGAAATACCGCGATTGAAGTCTGCGCGTGTCATCGACCCCTTGACCATCGAGATCACATTGGTTGAGCCCGACGCACAGTTTCCACGCTCGGCCGCAGCACTCCCCGTCGTTGAACCTCAGGAATGGTCGCGCCTGGGCCGCGATGCGTTTGGCAAAGCGCCCGTCGGAACGGGCCCTTATAAACTGGTCGAATGGCAAGCCAACCGCGCCATTTTGACTGCCAACGACACATCTTGGCGGCGCCCGAAGGTGCGTGATTTAGAACTTGTGGTCATCCCCGAAGCGTCATCGCGCGCACAGGCCCTGATGGCGGGGCGCATTGATGTGGCGCTGGGCTTGGCCCCGGAAACCGTCAAATCCATCGAAAGCGAAGGCGGCCAAGCAATGCGCATTCCCACCGCGCAAGTGTGGGGCTGGGCTTTTGTGTTGTTACGTGACGGCAAACGTGTCGAGGGGCCATTGCAAGACAAGCGCGTGCGTCAAGCGATGACCATGGCGGTCAACCGTCAACTGATTGTCGACACACTGTTGGATGGAGCTGCGCGGGTGGGCAGCCAAGGAGCCACTGCGGCGGTGTATGGCTATAACACAGACATTAAACCGTTCCCTTACGACCCGGCGGCGGCAAAAAAACTTTTGGCTGACGCGGGTTATCCGAACGGCTTTACAATGACGGTGCTGTCCACGGCCGGTGCGGTCGGGGCAGATGCCGAGATTCATCAACGTGTCGCAGCCGATTTGGCGGTCATCGGCATTACAGCCGAAGTGCGTTCGGTGCCAATTCAGCAATATTTGCAATACTTGAGTCGCGGCACTTTTCCGACCGATGCGTTTGGCATGACATATCCATCCGACCCCAACATAGATGCCATCCGACCGTTACGGATTCATTCGTGTTTGCGACGCGAACCGTTTTATTGCGACGAGCGGATTATGCCGAAAATTGCTGCGGCGTTGGCAGCGCGCGATCCGGTTGAGGCCGTTAAGCTACGCCGTGAAATTTTGGCGTGGTACCACGACGAAGCACCAACACTTTTTGTTTATGAAGGCGTGCGATTTGTTGGCCTGGGTGCGAAGGTCCGCGGCTTTGCCGAAGCCCATGGCGTTATTGCGTACGATCAAATTGAATTCGCAAACTAAACAGCAGCCTTGCGCTCATAGGTGTTGAGAAACATCTCAACGGCGAGGTCGAGGCGACGTTTGATATCGGCTTGCGTCCAGCTGGGACCAATGCCGCAGGCCAGCCACAGCAGCACATCGCCCTCGACCATCTGGCAAAACATTTCGGCGGCAAGTGCTGGGTCCGGGATATCAAGCGTGCCGTGCTCGACTTCGCGTGCAAGATATTGCGCAACGATGCGTCGGCCACGCATGGGGCCGGCCGCATAAATTGTGCGCGACAAATCAGGAAACTGTTTGCCCTCCGCCATGATGATGCGAATGCCACCGGCCACGTCGGGATTGAGCTGCAGCGCCAGCAGCCGCTCGGCAAAATCGCGCAGCACCGTGCGGGGTGGGCCGTCACTCAGATGTTCGTCTTCGAGCGGCGCCGTCACACGTGTGCCGTATGTCAGCACCAGCTCGCGCCATAGGCCCTCTTTGTTGCCAAAGATTTGGTACAGCGTGGTCAGCGAGCCGCCTGACTTGGCCACCACTTCATCTAGGTTCGTCGCCGCGTAACCTTTGGCCAAAAACAACTCGCGTGCCGCCATCAGCATGGCTTGCTTGCGCTGATCGACGTTAAGCCGTTGTTTTACCTTAGATTTCATCGACTGAATTCGACACCGAGCAAGGCCAAAAAGCGACCCTCAAATTCTGCATGGCTCGTATTCATGATCCGCGATTGCCGGTTTGTGTAACGGGGGCTACATTAAATTTGTAAGCTAAATTACATTAAATTCGAGCACCAGTTCAAGGACGCCGTGATGAGCCCCGACACCCGCCAAGCCCCCGAAGGCCAACCGACCACCCAAGCGCCAGTTGCGCTGTCCAAACGTTTGGCGGCTACCACGTTATCGATGGGCCCGATTTTGGTGGGCTTTGCGTTGTTGTGCACTGCCATTGCGCTATCGGGCTGTGGCGTTGAATCGGCCACACCCGCCAACTTGGTGCGCGCAGTCAAAACCGAAACCGTGACCGTGGGCAATGGCACAATTAGCTCGACCTACCCCGGCACCATCCAACCGCGCC
>Ga0114977_10002609_pt1 | contig 11579 bp, 14 predicted proteins | sample S_130805_MF_Meta_FD_87026 | JGI IMG/M metagenome (GOLD analysis project Ga0114977, IMG submission 87026) | Freshwater microbial communities from Lake Simoncouche, Canada to study carbon cycling - S_130805_MF_MetaG | ecosystem: Environmental > Aquatic > Freshwater > Lake | place: Lake...
CTAATAAAGAGTCTCTTTTAAAGACTTTGGCTGGGTTTCCAAAATTTAGCTAGCGACTGTCACACCCCTCTGCTATCTTTTCCCTAGGTCAAGAACTAAGCGATAAGCCCTTTAGCTTGCTTAGTACCAATCCGCGCATGATTCGCGCACGGTGGTTCTAAAGGAAGACCTGCCGGCAATGAAAGACACTGCCGGAAGAGCGGGTCTCACTATGAGGTCCAGTTAGGACTATTTGCCATGTCACCACTTGGTTTATTGATTTGTGCAGGATGTTTTGGACTCACCTCGGCAGGATGGGGAATGCAGCGATGTCACTGCGAGAAGTATCAGCCGTATCCAGGAGTTGATTGCCCGAGCGGATATCACTTGTGTTACCTGTGTGCTGCAACTGTTACAGGTGGCACGGGGAGATATTCGTGGACGGTCTGTGAAGTGTGTTTGAAGTTCAATCGTAAGTTGGCGCGTGATTACGGTGTAAGTCTGCCGTTGGGGCGTCACTCGATCATGAATGGTGTGTCGATCCCGATGAGTGCAAGTGCTGAGGTGCAGGCACATGCTGCGGAGAAGTTGATTGCCTTTGTTGCTGTTGCTGGGGCGATATCGGATTGGGGAAAGTTGCAGGCGCGGGTGCTCTTTGAATCTGTGCCGGTGTGGCAGAGGGAGCCGTATGTGAAGCAGTCGGTGTGGGAGGCAAAGTTCAAGCTATCGGTTGTGAAGGCGAGTGCGCGTTCGGCGCAGGCGTTTAAGGACTATCTGCGCGTGGATAGTTTTGAGGAGTTGGAAGGGTGACTAGGAGTTTAGGCCCCGATTAGATCCATGTAAGAAATCTCGATGCCATCTTGAGTGAGATCTTCGGAATCCCTGATAATCGCCTGCACGTATGGAGTACTCATGTGGAAATCAAGGGCTGGCTGATCTCTCCAGCACTCCATAAAGTAGAAGATGTCACTCTGCTTTTGATCTATATGCAAGTTATAGAAAACGCAGCCATCTTCTTTTCTCGTGTGAGTAACCATTTCAAGAAGTCTCTTCTTAAGTTCTTGCTCTTTGCCAGATTTCGCATGAAACTTGGCGAACATGTAGATGCGAGAATCTAAGCTCAACTGATTCTTCCTAGGCACTCTTTGATGTAAGCATCTGATTCTTTCAACTGTGACGTAATTTTCTCCAAAGACCAGCCATGGGTTCCATGACACTTCACGCTTGCAGCGCCTTGGTATCCAATTCGCTTCAAAGTTGAGAGTGGAACTGCGTGATCAAGTGTTCCGTCGGTTCTTGGCAGTTGCATCTCCCCCGGTCCAAAGTTGAGACCGTCCACACCGTGGCGATATGCGCGATCGATATCCCAGATGTAGTAGTAATAGAGACGCTTGCGTTCAGCCAGGAAAGTGATTGCCTCTGAGATTGAGTCGTTCATAACCCAAAGATGTGGTGGAGCAAGGCAGACACCGAGATTTGGATGATCAATATCGGTAACAAGACGCTTAATCTGCGCAAGTGAATCCACGCCTTCATCCCAACGCTTATCTTCATTGATTCCTGATTCGAAGTCAGCTGAAAATGGAACGGTGAGGTGATTTTCGACAGCGATTCGAACGCCGCGCTTTGCTCCTAATTCAATAAGCGGAGGAAGGAAGCTTGAGACGAAGTCAGAGTAGTTAGCTTCGCAATCAAATATGACTGTGTCGATGCCAAGATCTGCTGCGAAGTCAATTCTTTCCAACATCTCTTGTTGATTCTTGCCGTACATAGTTAAGCCGCATGGCTTCATCTTGTACTTATCGAGTACTGCCAAAATCTTGCTTGGATCATCGCCTGGATTTACGTGATGCGCCAATGGCTTTGCGCTAGACCAAAGATTAACCTCTTTGAAGCCTAGGCCAGCTAACTCTTTGATTGCAGTTTCAAGATCATAATCGTGATAAGGCAAAATCTCCGCGGTATATCTCATTGTTCTTCCCTTTCTATCTCTAGTTTAGTCGTTCCAAATAAATACAGCTTTTTCAGTCTCTCGTCTATCAAACTTGGCGAAGGCTTCATCGGCCTGATCAAGTGTGAATCGGTGAGAGATAAGTGATTCAACATCAAGTCCCCTTGAGATGATGAAGTCACAAATTTCACTCCATGCACCCAGTGGGAAGTACCACCCGCCAACAACTGTGAGGAGCTTGCGAATAATTTGGTCACTTGGATTTATCTCGGTCTTACTCGATTCACCCACGAAAGCCACTGCGCCTTGTTTTCCGGCGATATCAAGTGCAAGGTTTTGGCCTATTGGTGAACCAGAACAATCAATTGCTACCTCAACACCGGCACCCTTGGTAATTTCCAAGATTCTTTCTTTGATATCTGGATTCATTGAATTGAGTGCATGGTCTGCTCCGAGTGTCTTTGAGAATGCCAGACGTTCTTCCATGATGTCGATAGCAATAACCTCTGCCCCGAGCCCGTGAGCAACAAGAGTTGCTGCGGCCCCCATTGGACCAAGGCCAATTACCGCAACGCGCTTATTGCCGGCAACGTGAAGCTTTTGCTGTAGGAAGTACTGACTTCCAATCATGTCCGTCATCACTGCGCCTGCAGCAAATGAAATTTCATCAGGTAGCAGGAGTGCATTTGCCGCTGGGACTTTGACGAAATCAGCGTTTCCACCATCGACGTCAAAGCCCAGACATTTCCATGTTGGGCAGAGCATGGTGAAGCCACTGAGGCAGTGCTCGCAGTAGCCACAGCCAAAGGCGAGGTGAACCGCGATGCGATCTCCCACTTTAAGGTGAGTGACACCTGGGCCGACTTCAACGATTTCGCCACAGGATTCGTGTCCAGGAATGATCTGACCTTTGCCGGCACTATCGCCACCAACGACTGTATATGCACCCGAATAAAGACCCATATCGCTTCGACAAATGGCTGATGCGCGACTCTTCATAAGAACTTCGCCGTATCCAATCGTCGGCTTTGGACGATCAACAATCTCGACTTTACGGTCACCTGGAAATAAGACTGCCTTCATGTATCTATTCCTCTTCTGTCGTTGCGTGTAATCATTATTTGACTGCTCCAAAGGTTAAGCCAGAGACTATCCGTCTTCTGACGAGAACGGAGATGATTAATACTGGAGCAATGATGGTTACAGAGGCGGCACTTAAGCTGCCCCAGTCGGTTCCATACATTCCCGTAAATTCTTGAATTCCTACTGGTGCGGTTTTTGCAACAGAGCGAGTCAGTGCCAGTGCGAACAGGAAGTCATTCCAGGACAAAATTGAGCTCAGAATCGCTCCGGTAGCTAGAGCTGGAATGGTCAAAGGAAAGAGAATCTTTGACACATAGTGCCAACCATTTGCCCCATCGACACGTGCTGCCTCTTCAATTTCAGCAGGTATCTGTTCGATGGAACTTTTCAGAATCCAAATGACTATCGGAAGGTTAAAGGCAGCATATGGGATTGCAAGCACTGCGTATGTGTCGAGCACTTGAATCTGTCCCGCAAAGATAAATATCGGAATAATCGCAACGATAGGCGGGAACATATATGTCGAGAGAATCCAGGACGAAAGAAACTCTCGTTTTCTAAACTTAGGCTTGCTCAGCGCCAGCGCTGCAGGGAATGCAACAAGGAGGCAGAGGATGGTTGAGCTGAGTGTGACAATAATGCTGTTTAATAAAAGGCTGTCGAATCCTTGGGAAAAACCTTCACCGCCTGCCAATACTTTAGTGTAATTCTCAAACTTGGGAGTGAATAACCACTGCGGAGGCATCTGCCGAGCAACCTCAGTGTCCTTGAGTGAGGTTGTAATCATGAAGATGATCGGCATCATGCTAATTGAAATCCATAACCAAATAAAGATCTTACTCAAAACCGTAAGCGGCTTGATACGTCTACTTGATAATTTAATCATCGGACTCACACTTCTTCACTTTGTGTAGCTCGACGTAAAATTCTTAGGAGTATCGGTGTGAGAATCGAGATTAAGATTAACAAAATTATTGCCATCGCTGATGCGTAGCCAACTCTGAAACTTTGTAGTGCGACGCGATAAATTTCAAGATTGAGAGGAGAAGTGGAATCGCCGGGTCCTCCGCCAGTGAGGATCAAAAATGAATCAAAAGTTTTAAAAGCCTGGATTGTGCGCAACACCAGGGCTATACCGATAAATGGAGCTAAGAGTCGGAAGGAAATATGGCGAAAAGTTTGCCACGAATTAGCGCCATCAACTGCCGCAGCCTCGAGTGGCTCAGTGGGTAGTGAAGACATTCCAGCAATTAGAATCAGCGTAACAAAAGGTGTCCATTGCCAGACATCGAGGCCGATCAGCGCGATCCAAGCAGTATTTGAATTACCAAGCCAATCGATTGTGTCCGGTAACCCGACCAAGCCCATAAAGTAATTCACCCAACCGTAATTTGGGTTGAGAAGCTCTCGAAAAACCATTGCTGAAACTGCCGGCGCGACTGCAAATGGAATGATCAGAAGCGCGCCTGCTACTGAGTTAGCACGAGTCTTCTTATATAGAAATTGAGCAAAGAAAAGACCAGCGACCATCTCTACCAATACAACGACTACGACAAATATTGCTGTCACTCGCGCCGAATGAAGCAGAGATGCATCTGTGAGAATCGAGTGATAATTTTCTAATCCAACGAAATTGGATGTGCTATTTAATAGTGAATCATTAGTAAGACTCTTACGAATCAAAAATATTGCTGGAGCAATCGTCATTAAAAGCAAAATGATGAGCGCTGGTGACATTTGTAACCAATAAATACCGTTCCGACTCTTTTTATTTGTGGGGTGGGCAGCCGATGCACGATCAAGCTTTGTTGCTTCCTTGTTCATCGGCTGCCTCCCTTCATTTTTGGTAACTTGTTATTGCGTTTTTCTCTTTATGACTTTGGAACCTTGTAACCTGCTGATTCAAGTAACTTCGTAACTTCAATCGCAGCTGCAGCGAGTGCAGGCTTTGGCTCAAGTTTACCTGTGGCAACGTTATTCACCATTGTGAATATCACTGCATCGACTTCACCGTAGTTAGTTAGACGTGGACGTCCAGCTCCTACTGCAAGTGCCTGCTTTAGAGTTGCATAGTAAGCAGCAACGTTGGTGTCTGGAAGTTTAGCTGCAGCGGCGTAAACTGAGTTACGAGCTGGGTGAATTCCATTTTTCAACATGGAAGTTGCAACGCCAGCAGATGTAAGCCACTGAGCTGCCTGGTAACCCCACTCCTTATTCTTTGAATACTTGTTAACACTAAGCATCCAAGTTCCAAAGTGTGGTCCTTCTGAGTTTCCAGCTGGAACCTTTGCATAACCAATGACGCCACCTTTAACACTGGCATCGAGCTTCAGATCGTGATAGTTCATTGTCATAGCAGTTAGACCGCTATTGAACATGGTTGCTACTTCATCCCATGATGCAGAAGTTGTCCCTGGAGGTGTAACTCCAGCTTTGATCAGATCGCGGTAGTAAGTAAGAGCTTTAACTCCTGCAGCAGAGTTGAAGTTAAGTTCTTGCTTGTTTCCAACCATGTAGCCATCGCCACCGAATGCAGCAAGCAGAGTCTTGAAGTCGTCTGTCGCCCAGTCGCCAGTTCCTGCCATGAGTGTAGTTCCGTAGAGCTTCTTATCTTGTTGTGTGAAGAATTTGGCTACTTCGGAGAACTCATCAAGTGTCTTTGGAACTGTGAGGGCACGGCCAGCTTCCTTTTTAAATGCAGCCTTTTGTGCTGGATCTTCGAATAGATCCTTGCGGTAAGCCAATGCTAAGGCGTTAGCCTGAATTGGTAGTCCGTAAACATCAAATCCCTTTTTCTTGATTGATGCAGCATCTACTGTTGCTGTTGGAGTTGGATAGTGAACAGAAGGATTCTTGACATCATAAACTGTGGTGTCATAGAAAACCTTTGGAATGAAATCTGCTTGATTAAGCGGTGCTAGCTTGTTTAGAGCTGGATTAGCCATATAGCCACTCAATGGCTCAAGGTTCTGAGCAAGAGCTGGTGACCAAGGTGTGTCAACGATAACTACGTCGTAGTAGGAGCTCTTTACAGCAAACTCTGCAAAGACCTTAGTTTGAAGCGCGCCGTATGGCATTGTGTCCATAACTAGCTCAACACCAGTTGCTTTTTTGAAACCTGGTAATGCAGCTTGAACAGCAGCGGAGTTTGCCTCAGCTGTTGCATAGAGAATGCGGATTTGCTTTGGTTTTGCAGCTGCTTCAGCTGCATTCATCGTAACGCCTGAGGCTAATAGCCCAACTGACAAGATCGCTGCTGTCGCTGAACGAAGCTTGAGAGTTGTGCTATTTCCTTCCTTTTTCATCTTTAACATTTTTCTCCCTGTGGTTGTTGTTTTGCGGATTGTTTTGAGATTTCTCTTTGCATCCACTAACTCACTATTAGCGGTTGCAAAGTTTTGTGTGCGATTTCTAACCCTGTTTTAACTTTTGCTTCAGTTCCACCCCAAATTGGATCTTCATGTTCTACTGAAAGCACACCATCGAAACCCCCCTCATAAAGGGCATCGATTAACCTTCTCCAGTTCACTTCACCTAAGCCAGGTACTCGGTAGCGCCACCAACCGACATCCCATGGATTATCTCGGCCAATTGCTTTGCCGGGATACCCATATTGGTTTCGTTTTTCTGGGAAGACTTCTATGTCCTTAGCCTGTGCATGTTCTATGTACTGCACATAGGGCTTTACTGCCGCAATCGGATCTATTCCCATCCACACTAAATGTGATGGATCAAAGTTCAAATAGAGTCCAAGTTCAAACATCCACTCCCAGAGTTCTGGAGAATAAGCGAGATTTCCCGGATAGCCGTCTGGGTGCCAGCCTTCCATTACACAGTTTTCAATAATTACACGCACGCCTTTTGAATTTGCATGCTTCACAATCGGTGCAAAGACATCTTTTGCAATTGCTAGGTTCTCTTTGACAGGTTTATTCCAATCTCGACCGATAAATGTTCCGACACTTCGCACACCCAAAGCTGCAGCTGCATCGATGCACGAAATAACATGTTCGTTGATTTCATCGCGCTGCTTTTGATCTGGGTGCAAGTTGTTGTCATAGAAAGCTATGGACGACAATTCAAGGTTACGTGTTTTGAAAATTTCACTAATGTTGTTGAGATATTGAGAATCTTTTTTCTTCACATCAACGTGGGTGGCAACAAATGGTCTCGCACCTAAATCTGGCCAAGCCGCTACCTCAAGTGCTTGATAGCCGCTCTTTACCGCCCAATCTGCAATTTCTTCCAGTGGCAAATTAGGTAGGCAAGCCGTTAAGAATCCGAGTTTCATTTGATTTCCACCCATCGTTGAGATGCTGCCGATTGCAGCACGGCCTCAGTCAACTGGCTTGCACGGTATCCGTCCACAAATCGAGGCAGACCATCAACCTCACCAGTCTCTATCGCCTGATAGGTGTCAGCGACAAAGGCGTTAAAGCAGTCCTGGTAGCCCTGCGGATGGCCGGCAGGGAGGAACGAATAGCGCTTAGCCGATGCAGACTCGCCTTGAGTTGCCCGCATGTAAGTCTCATTTACCTCAAGACCTCCGCGCCATAGTGCGTCGGGGTTCTCTTGGTCGAAAACGTATGAGTACTCAGGTCCTTCGATCGAGAACCAGAGCTTGTTTTTGCGTCCGGCGGAAGCTTGATTGAGCACCAGAGAACCTTGAGCGCCTTTATCAGTCTGGAACATGATGCAGCCGCCATCTTCAGTGCTTACAGCTGTGTTCTTTCCGCGAGTTTCGAATACCTTGAGTAGCTGGGCGTTGACTCTGACAATTTTGTGACCAGAGACAAACTCGATGAGATCGCACCAGTGAACTCCAATATCTCCAAATGCCCGTGAGGGGCCACCCAGAGCTGGATCAATTCGCCAATTATCTGTGCCGATCGATGCCAGCCAATCTTGGAGGTAGAAGCCATGAATTAATTTTGGTGATACTCCGCTGGCTTGTATCTGAGCCCGAGCTTCTCGAATAGATGGGTAGAAACGATAGATGAATGGAACTGTCGCAACCACGCCAGCTTCGTCAGCAAGGTTAGTTAAATGCAGAGCTTCGGATTCAGAGATTGCTAAGGGTTTTTCACAGATGACATGCTTACCATTCCGGATTGCCATCTCAGCAAGTTCTGCATGGAAGACGTTTGGCGTACAGATGTGAATCACGTCAATGTCTGGGCTAGCCATCAAGTCGGCAGTAGTCATCGCATGAGAAACATTGCTCTGCGCAGCTGCGATTTCAGCCTCTGCAAGAGTGACTGCAGAGACGGCATGTACATTGTTGCCCGATGCCCGTATCGCACGAATGTGGACTTCACCAATGAATCCCATGCCGATAACGCCAGCATTATGCTTGGCTTCAACAGAACTGCCGGTAGTAAAATGAGAGAATGTGTGAGTGCTCATGAGAACCACTTTTCAGATGCACTCTGGAAAGGGGCTATCGTCGCTTGAGCACTAAGTTTTTCCATAGGTGCAACTTATGCTTTTTTATACATTAGTCAAGTCATTTATCACCTAACTTTTGGTTTGTTATGCAAATGTTATGAAAGATTCTGCTATTATCTGGACCGTCACGCTCACGAAAGGGTCTGCCGATTGAACTACGTTGATTCAAGGGTAAAGCTGTGAATGAGACCTCTATCGGCCACGATGAGGCTGAATCCTTAGCACGGGTCATTCAGGTCGTTCGGCACCTGACAGAGACCTCAAGACCAGAGGTCCAGCGCTTGACCGGATTTAGCAGGACGTTGGTTTCTAAATACATCGACACCACCATAGATCTCGGCGTGCTTGAAGAAGGAACTCTTGGAGTTTCTACCGGCGGGCGGGCTCCCCGACTTTTGAAATTTAATGCCGATGCTGGGGCGATATTAATTGCTGAGTTAGGTGCGAGGGGCATGAGTATTGCGCTCTCAGATTTGAGTGGAAAGCTCTCCGAAATTACTGAGATTGATGGAGATATCGGTCTCGGCCCAGAGAAAGTTCTTCTCAAGATAGAGAGTGTCTTTGAAAAGATCATTGCGAAAACGAAAAAGGAGATTTGGGGAATTGGAATTGGCCTTCCTGGGCCTGTTGAATTTGCAGCAGGAATTCCAATGTCGCCTCCCATTATGCCTGGGTGGGATCGATATCCAGTTCGTGAGCGTTTATCTAAAAAATTCAATGCACCAGTGTGGGTTGATAACGATGTAAATCTTATGGCGCTAGGTGAAGTTGCTAAGGGTCGCGAGAGAAAATATAGCGAGTTGATTTATATCAAAATCGGAAGTGGCATTGGAGCTGGCATTCATACTGACGGTCGTTTGCACCGTGGTGCACAAGGATGCGCGGGAGACATCGGCCATATCGCAGTTGCTGGGGTTACGACAGTCGTATGTCGATGCGGGAATGTGGGCTGTCTTGAAGCAGTAGCCGGTGGAATCGCAATCAGTCGTGATGCATTGTTGGCAGCTGAGAATAGTGACAGTAAATTCCTTCGTGATCGATTAAAGGTTAACAAGAAGATAGAAGCAAGCGATGTTATAGATGGAGCAAAGAGCGGTGACAAATGGTGCGTTGACGCTGTTAATGCCGTGGGCCAGCAAGTAGGAAGAATCCTCGCCACGCTCGTAAACTTTTATAATCCCTCACTCATTGTCATTGGTGGAGGTGTCAGTAACGCCGGAGATCAATTATTGGCTTCTATTCGGGAGACAGTTTTCAAGCGCTCACTACCTCTTGCGACTCGAGATCTGGAGATAAGAATTGGGACAGACTCGAATTCAACCGGGCTTATCGGTGCAGCTGAGATGGTCATTTCAGAATTATTTTCAGCAACGATTCTCAAGCAGTGGGTACTTCAGGGAATTCCACAACTTCCCGTCAATTACTCAGCAACAATAGAATTTAGCGAATGATATGAAATCTCTTGTTGTCATTACTGGAGCTAGTTCTGGGATAGGCGCTGCAGCAGCACGAACTTTTAGCGCTGCAGGACATCCACTTCTCCTTGTGTCACGGAGATTAGATCCAATGGAGGCGCTTGCCCTCCCTAATACACTCGCGAAATCAATTGACGTTCAAGATGTGCCTGGATTTGCTGCAGCAGTGGCTGAAGCAGAAGCGTTATATGGTCCAGTAGACCTCTTGATTAATAATGCGGGATACATGAATTTAGAGCATAGTGCCAGCCAATCTCCGGACGAATGGCGCAAACAATTTGAAGTTAATTGCATCGGCTTACTCAATTGCACCTCTGTAATATTTCCAGAATTAATTAAACGCAAAACAGGCACAATTATTAATGTTGGTTCAACTGCAGGAAGAAATATTTATGATAATCACACTGCTTACAACGGTACAAAACATGCTGTTCACGCGATGTCTGAAGGGCTGCGACGGGAAGGATCGCCACACAATGTGCGCGTCATCGTGATCGCCCCGGGCATGGTTGACAGCGATTTAACTAGTGGAACCTCAAATACGCAGATCTTGGCCGATCGCGAGGCGTACCGTCTGAGTATTGGTGGAGCATTGGGTGGTGACGACATTGCGCGGGCAATGCTCTTTGCCTATCAACAACCACAGAACATGTGTATCTGGGAACTAGCGGTCGCACCGACCAGGCAACTTACCTAGCCACTTTGGATAATAAATCTAGCTTTTCAATGAGATAGTCACTGTCCTATAACTCTTCTTCACAGGAACTTTTGTCAGTGCCCTCCCCTACATTCGAGGTATGACCACTAAAAAACGAAGACGATCCATCAAGCTATTGATCTGCCCCGGGTGTGAAGAGGAGGGCACGTTGCGCAAGATTCTCTACGGCATGCCTGATCCAGAGGTTTTTGATTTTGAGAAGTACGCGGTCGGTGGGTGCTGCTTTAACGGTGATGGGAGTGATCCGGATATCGCCTGCAGGGAGTGCGAGTGGAAGGGCATACGTGTTGAGGTATTTGGCGAGTAACTAGATAGTTCTTAACCTGACCTACTTACTTGTGAGCATGATTCCAATCGAGCCGCCAGCAAAACCGCACCAGATGAAACTCTTCAACCCAAAGAGCCACTCTGCATCAGTGCCAAAGATCAGCGCACCAAATGCCCAGCCAAGAGCAATACAAAAGAAACGGATCCCATTAATCTGACTGTTACTCATTACTTGCTGCCTCTTTCTTTAGTCACCGAATCTATTTGATCCAACTGTTCCAGGTGTCACTGAGAGAATGAAACCGTAGATTGGAACGAGGACAAACCAGCCTGATTTATCAACATCGTGCATACGACGGATTGAGACAGCTAGCCCTGGAATCCAGAATGCTGCTTGGATTGCATAACCGAGAACGTCACTACCGCCTACGCCTGCGATGATTCCGGAAATAAAACCGACAATTGCAGTGAACAATACGAAGAACCAATACTCGCTGCGGCTGGCTCTTCCCGAGAACGTTGCATACTTGCTTAAACACGTTGAAATTGCATTACCCATCTTGTTTCTCCTTTATAGGTTTTTACAGACTCAAGCCTTTTACTCTGATTACTCGGCCTTCATGGCCCTTCCAGTTGCCTTCCATTGAGTGCTAGAGAA